>Ga0123353_10002721_pt1 | contig 22032 bp, 23 predicted proteins | sample TergutLab28metaG_3_FD_92763 | JGI IMG/M metagenome (GOLD analysis project Ga0123353, IMG submission 92763) | Labiotermes labralis P3 segment gut microbial communities from Petit-Saut dam, French Guiana - Lab288 P3 | ecosystem: Host-associated > Arthropoda: Insects > Digestive system > Gut ... | reverse complement strand
CATATTTTTGCTCCGGTGGTGTAGTCCGGCCAATCATTTCGGCCTTTCGAGCCGAAGACTCGGGTTCGAATCCCGGCCGGAGCATTTTTAATATTGTTATTATCATATAATATTTTAAAGATTTATATGGGACATACCGCCCCTAATCTAAAGCGGGGGTGCCCGAGCGGCCAAAGGGGACAGGCTTAGGACCTGTTGACGCAGGTCTACCAGGGTTCAAATCCCTGCTCCCGCATTAATCTTTACAATATCTACACTAATCTTTATAACATCCACCAACTTTCTATTTATTTGTAATCAATGCCGGGGTGGGGTAGGCGGTTATCCTACGGGACTGTGGATCCTGCGACTCGGGTTCGAATCTCGGCCCCGGCCCCATTTTTATATTAACTATTTTTTAATCTTTGAATTATAGTTTTTTTAATCTTTGAATTATGGTTTTTTTAACTTTAAAATTATAATCTTTTTTAATTTTTAAATTATATTTTTTCTTAATTTTTAATTTATTTTCCTTTTTTAATAATAATTTTATATACTAGTTTAAACAAAAAAAGTAGTGTTATATAAAAATAATTGTAGTATATAGCTATTATCTAGATATTTCTAATATTGTTTATTTTCTTTAAATATTAGATTTAATATTAGCTTATTTTAGAATTTAATTATATAAAACAACTATTGTTTTAATTTTCAATTTTGTATTGTTTTAATTAAATTTAAAATAATAAATAATGAAGTTATCTTTATTTACAATATTTTAGGAGGCTTATTATGAATGTAAAAATCATTGCTTTAATTGTAGTCATTGTATTAGCTATTGCTGGAGCTTCAGCTTTTTTTATACTTCAAAATCCATCTGACAATAATAACACTAATTCAAATCAAACTAATGGAACTAATAATACACAAATAACTATTAATAACAATACTAATAATAAAAACACTTCTTCTGTTTCTGCAGTTTTATCAGGTCCTGATAGTGCATCAGAAGGAAGTTCGGTCACATTGACATGGAAAGTGAAAAATACTGGAGAAGTTGAAATAACTAATGTTAGTGCTGGAGATCAAAACGAAGATTTTGATTTTGGAACTATCAAACCTGGTGAAACCAAAACACATACTTACACCCTATATATTCCTACTTCTGAAGGAGTTAAAATCGATTTCGGTGAAAATGCAACAGTTTCAAATCCATTTTATGTAGGAGGATTTGGACTTAGCTATAGTGTAAATGGTCATGTAACTACTACCAATTCCAATTCTATAAAAATTCCATTGAATTAATTAATATTTAATATTAATTATTTCTATATTTTTTAATTTTTTTCTATTTTTAAAGCTTTTTTACTTTTTATTCTTTTTCTATTTATATTCATTTTTGATATGCAATTATATTGTAAATAAAATATTGTATAACACCAAATTTTTACACTATAATACTTTCCAAACGCTAGGACAAAGTATAAAGTATATCTACTATATAAATAAATTTATAAAATTAAGTGTGTTAGGTAGTATGGTTAAAAAAGGTTCTGCAGAAGAAAGAAATTTGGTTAATCAATTATGGGGTAAGAAGTTCGCAGCTATGAGAGCTCCAGCTTCAGGAGGAGCTACAAAGCGTCCCCTTCCTGATGTTTTAGCAGGGAATGGTAAAATTTACTTAGGTATTGAAGTTAAAACCACAACAAAAGAGAAAATATACATAGATTCTCCACAAATAGATGGACTATGTGAATTTTGTGAAATGTTTGGAGCTGAACCTTACATTGGAATTAAATTTAAATACACTAAATGGCTTTTTTTATCTCCAGAAAAAGTTGAAAGAACTAGAAGTAATAATTATAGAATTGAAAAAGATAAAGCTCTTAAAAATGGTTTAGAACTAGATGAAATTATTGGAAAAGATAAACAAGTTAAATTCTAATCCAACACCAATTTTTTATTTATTGATTCGTGAATATTAGTTTATAATAGTTAAATTATTATTTTTCAAATCAAAAACCCAAAACTCACAATCCAAATTAAAAATTAGCAAATCAAATTAAAAAATTTAAATATACAAAACTTTAAATACTATGTTAAACAAAATTTTTGATGTTGCCAAGGTAGCTGAGGGGCGCAGCGGTGGACTGCAGATCCATTGACGGGAGTTCAAATCTCTCCCTTGGCTTTAGAAATAATATTAAATTAATATTATTTCTGTTTTTTAATATTTGGTTGGGGTTATAGTGTAACCTGGCATCATCTGGGACTCCAGTTGTCTTTGAAGAAAATAAACGCGTAACTGACAGTATGGTGATCAACATCATATAGTGTGATGATCGATTGGAGTACTGAGACATGAGAAATCCCAGGATCGGGGTTCAAATCCCTGTGACCCCATTTTTTATTTATTTTAAAAGCATATCATCGATAATATTTGATATAATGGTTTAATTTCTTTTTTTATTTATTTTTGAGTTATTTAATTATACTTATCTGTTTTTTACTTTAATAAGTTTTTAGAACTTACAACAATCACAAACTCATAAATATATTAAAATAATAAACAATACAAAACTTACTAAAAATTTATTAATTCTTTTATAGTTTATACAAAAATATAAATATCATCAAACACATATCATCAATCATCTAATGAAAGGTGTTAAAATGCAAAGTAAAAATAGAACTACAATAAGTTTAGAACCTAAAATAATGGAAACAATTAAACAAATAGCTATTAATAAAGGAACTACGCAAACAAAAATAATCAATGACTATTTAAAACAATGCATAGAGAAAGAGCCAGCAAAAAACAAAGTTAAAATAAATGTTATAACAGAGGGCGATCCTAATATAGATATCAGTGATTTCATAGGAAGTATAAAAACAGAAAAACCATTTAATGCTGTAGAACTTCAAAGCCAAGTAAGAAGAGGAGAATAGTTATAATGATATTCTTAGATGCTAATTATTTACTTAGTTTATATATTGAAACAGAAACAGAGCATAATATAGCTTTGGATATATGGGATAAAATAAAACATAAGGAATTAGTAATATCTAATTCTGTAATACTTGAAATAATAACCATTGCAAACATTAAAATAAAGTTAGAAAAAGAAATGCTTGAAGGGATTTATAATAATTTGAATAGTGGTAGATTTAAAATCGTTGAAGATGTATCTTTCCAAAATAATAGCATGAAAAAATTATTAAATTATTTACCTCAAAGAATACCATTATTTGACTGTTTGTATATGGAGCTTATGGAGCAGTTAGGAATAACTAAAATAGCTACTTTTGATAAACATTTTAATAATAAAGGAATTGAAATAATAGGACAATAAATATAATAGTGTATGGTGGTATATGTGGGAAACAAAGAACTAATAAAGGAAAATAAATCTTTAAATGAGTTAATAGGAATTATTGAAGTTGATGAACTATTTAATGCTAAACAAGAAATTAGAAACAAGGACAATAAAAATGACTAATAAAATAAATCTTTTAGCTGAAGAGGGTTTAATTAGTTTCAAAAAAGGATTAAAAAATAGTAAAATACCAGTTTTAAATTATGATAAAATAGAAATAGCTATTTAATAAAAAAAATTTAATGGAAGAGTTTAAATGGAAAAAATTAAGGACATTATTTTTATTGAAGGTTTTGGAGCTGATTCCAACTGTTATTTGATTGATAACATTCTTATAGATACTGGAACTGGAATGAATAAGGATTATTTACCTTTAAAAATTAAAGAATCTGGTTTAAATATTGATGATATAGAAATGATTGTTAATACACACTGCCACTATGATCATGTAGGAGGAAATTATCTTTTTCCTAATTCCAAAGTAGCTATTCATGAAAAAGATGCTATAATTCTTGAAGATGAAGGGAATCCTTTAACTGCGAGCTTTCTTTTTGGAAAATCTGTTAAAAGACATGATGTAGATGAAAAACTTAAAGAAGGAGATAAAATAGCTAATTTTGAAGTTATTCATACTCCTGGACACAGTCCTGGAGGAATTTCCTTATGGGATGGTGAAATCTTAATTTCTGGAGATACTGTTTTTGCTAATGGTGGCTTTGGAAGACTAGATATTGGTGGGAGTGTTGAAGAAATGAAAAAATCTATGGAAAAACTCGCCAAGCTGGATGTAGAATATTTACTTCCTGGACACGGTCCTTGGGTTAATAATGGAAAAAAACATATCGAACTAGCTAAACAAATGTTTTCTGGATATTGATTTCATTATTAATTATATCATTAATTAGATAATATCAAAATAATTATAATGAATAATTATAATATAAAAATAATTAAAAATAATAAAAAAATAAAATTAATTACAATATCAAAATTAGAAAAAATAATAAAATAAAAATAATTTAACCCATAAACATTTTAGCTACTTTTTTAAAGGAATCTCTTTTTACAAGAATCGAAATCTTACTTCCTTTGTTTAAAACAGTTTCTGGTTTTGGTATTGTTAGATTACCTTCAGGGTAGGTAGCTATTATTATATAATCATCGGTTGGAGAAATTTCAGATACTTTTTTTCCAGCAACCTTTTTACTTTCTATAACCATGTCAATAATTTCAGCATCTCCTTTTCCAAAAGCAGTTAAATCAGCTACATTAGGATGAGTTATAATTTTTTGAAGGAAACCTGCTGCAGTTGTTTCAGGGTTTATTACATTGTCAATCCCTACTTTTATAAAAGCTTCTTCATGATCTGGATTACTAACACGAGATATTATTTTAGGTACCCCATAACTTTTAACTAATACACATGAAAGCAAGTTCACTTCATCATTACCTGTAGATGCTATGAAAAAATCAGCTTCTTCTATATTAGCTTCTTCTAATATTTTTGTATCAGTTCCATTACCACAAATTACAATTGCATCTAGTTCTGTAGCTTCTAAATTACATAAATTTTCACTGTTTTCAATTAAAGTAATATCAAAACCATCATTTATTAAAAATTCTGCAAGACATAGTCCTACACTTCCTCCTCCCATTATAACAGCATACATTCAAACACCTATATTTTAATTAGTCTTTAAGAATTTAAGTTATTAAAAAACTATTAATATCAATACTTCTATTGAATTCTCACTAATAAATACTTTTCCTGTAAATATTAATTATTATATTTAGGAACTATAGCTTTAGATAATTCAAATATTAATTATTATATTTAGGAACTATAGCTTTAGATAATTCAATTATTAATTATTATATTTAGGAACTATAGCTTTGGATAATTCAATTATAGATTTTAAAAGAACAAGTACTGGAATAATTTCTAAACGACCTATCCACATATTGAATATTACTACTAATTTAGCTATATCAGGTAGTGAATTATTCATTATCCCAGTAGAAAGCCCTACATTTCCTTGTGCAGATACTATATCAAATAAAGAGTTCATTCCATCAAAACCATAAAATACCAATACTAACCAACTTATTACAATGAAAATTAGATAAATTACAATGTAAGAACTAGCTTCTCTAATTTGTGATTCTTTCAGCTCTTTATTAGTTAGCTTCATATTTACTATTCTTCCTCTTGGAGAAATTATATTAACTATATTTTTATAAACTCCTCTTAAAACAGCTATAACTCTGATTATTTTAACTGCCCCAGCAGTAGAACCTGCAGCTCCGCCTGTAAACATTAATCCCAAGATTATAATCTTCATGAATGTTGTCCACTCAGCTATATTTGTTGCACTATTGATACTAGCTCCAGTTGTACTTACAGCTGAAACTACATGGAAAATTACATCTATAGGTAGTGATTTTGTAACTAGAATGAGTATAATACTTGTAAGAATTATTAATCCAAACATAGCTATAAACTGAATGTCTTTAAAAATAAGTTTTCCCTTTGTTTTAATTGTTTTATAATGAGATAGAAAACTAATAGCTCCTAAAATCATTAAAACAATTGAAATAGTATAAAAAATATCATTTTGATAAAATCCCATATTAGCATTTTTAATTGACATTCCTCCAGTAGCTATTGAAGTGAATGCATTATTTACAGCATCAAAAATAGGCATTCCAGCTACTGTAAAAAATATTATTCCTATAACAGTGTAGACTAAGTATATTTGGAGGATTTTTTTTAATGTATTAGATATGCTGGGTTTTATTCTATCTTCTCTTGCTTCAGATTTATAAAGACTAGAAGCGATTGTTCCAGGATGGATTAAAATTCCAATCATTATAACTACTATTCCTAAACCACCTATCCACTGTTCTAAACTTCTAAAAAATAGTATGGATTTAGGTAAGATCTCTACATTTTCAAAGATTGTAAATCCAGTTCCTGTCCAAGCAGACATATTTTCAAAAAAAGCATTGATAAAAGATATATCAAGACAAATATACATTACTAGCCCACCAATAAAAGAAGCCCAAAGCCAAGCTAAGGATGAAACTATCATTCCATGTTTTAATCGAGCTCTTGAATTTTTTGATTTTATTCTTGTAAACAATGTTCCTAAAACCAAGGATATAGTGGATGGAATTATAAATCCTAAATAATCAACACGTTCATTGAAGATTAAAGCAACTATGAGAGGCAATAAAATAACTACTCCTACTCCCTGCATTATCTTACCAAGATAGTTAGCTACTATATAAATGTCTTTTTTAGTTATATATCTCATCTAATATTTCTATGAGTTTATAAGTATAAATACCTTATTATTCTAAATAGAATTATTGAAATTAGTGCAATTAATTAAATTATTAGTAAAATTAGTAAAATTGGTGAAAATAAGAAATATATAAAGAGTAAATCTCATAATAGAAATTATAATCCCATATATATTATAAAATTTTTATATAGATTATAATAATTATGTATATAATTTAAAATAATAATCTAAAATAAAAAGAATAATCCAATGCAAGTTGATATAAATATATAATTTATAAAAAAATAATTTAAAAATAATTTAAAAATAAAATCTAATAAAAACTATTATAAAAAAATAATTTAAAAATAAAAAAAACAATTAATAAATATTAATTAAATAATTAGCCTCTAGCTCTTAACCATTAGCTAAATATTAATCATATTTACTAATAAAATTGTATAGATAAAAATCAAGAATAATAAATTAATATTATTCTACAATTTCACCAAAAGCAAATTTTCGGCGAGTTGCATTGACTTTTACTTTTACTTCTTGACCAACTTCGGCTCCAGGAATGAATATAACAAATCCATCCACTCTAGCAATACCATCGCCAGTTTTACCTTGGTCTTCGATTTTAACATCATACTCTGTGCCAACTTCGACAGGGCAAGAGAATTCTTCTCGTCTATTATAACTATCTTCAAACATTTAATAACACCTAGTTCTTGGATAAAGGTTTCCCTTAATCCTTAACTTCAATGCAAAAGTAGTAAAAACATAAAAATTTATCATTGAACCAATTGAATTTAAATTAGCTAAAATGATTATTAAAAAAGGATGAAATTAATAATTCAATAAATAATAATTTAATAAATTAATAATATAGTAAAATTAATCTTCAATATATTTTTAATGTATCTATTCTTTTAAAGTAAATTTAATTAATTTAGAAATAACCTATCATATGTATTCATCTATTTTATGCATTACTATAAACAATGTTTTTTAATCTATATAAACTTATTGATTTTTTCAAATTACTTTTGATATTATTTTTATAAAAATTATTTTGATATTATTTTTATAAAATTGTTTCTATATATTTAATAAAGTAGTTAATATGATTTCCAAAGATGAATATAAAATAAATATTAATCATTTTTAATCTATAAGCCCTTTTTAGTGCTTTGTTTCGCTTTTTGAATATTTAATTTCAGAAAATATTATGATAAAATAATAAAAAATACTAATAATAAACTAAAAAATATGATAAAAAAAAATAATAAAAAATATTATGATAAAATAATAAAAAACATTATGACAATACAATGACTTTTTATAATACTGATTTTAGATTTTTATATGATTAAGCATATACATAATATAATTAAAAAAATTAAAAATATATAATTAAAAAAATTAAAAAATATACAAACAGTCAAATTAAAATACTTATTAAAATAAAATGTAAATTAGGATTAATTAACTGTGATATTCTATGAAACATAAAACACTAATATTTTTTGTAATTGGTTTAGCTATAATGGGAGTTATGCTCTATTTTATAGGAATAAATGAAGTTATTGGCGCATTTAAGTTAGCCAATATTTGGTTTGTTTTATTAGCTATAGCTATGCAGATACTTACTTATTATTTATTTGCTGTTCGATGGAATATTGTTAATAAAACAGCTGATATCAATGTTGGCATCAAAGAATTACTTGCTATGACTTTAGTTGGCATGGCTATTAATAATACAACTCCAAGTGGTCGTGTAGGAGGAGAACCAGTTAAAGCTTATATTTTATCCAAAAAAACTGATAATCTTTATGAAGAAACGTTTGCCACAGTTATAGCTGATAGGGCATTGGATACATTTCCATTTATTCTCCTTGCAGTTATGTCAATAATAGCTATGATTTTATACTTTTCATTAAGCACTATTGTTCTACTAATTCTCATTATTTCAGTTATAGTGATGACAATTGCTTTTACTATTGTAATATATATGTCAATAAATGAGAAAGCTGGAGAAAAGATTAAAAAATGGATTGTAAAGTTAATATGGTTTTTTTACAAAAAAGTTTCTTTGGAAAAATTAGAAGAAAGAGTTATTAAAGCTATTTCTGGCTTCCAAAAAACAATGAACTCAATGTTACATGATAAAAAAATACTTTACTATGCCCTTCCACTTTCATTTATAATTTGGGTTACAGAAATTCTTAGAGTTTTTTTAATCTTCCTTGCTTTTGGAGCTACAGTTGATCCAATTATTATTGGTGTAGTATTCATAGTAGCTAGTTTAGTTGGGATGATTCCTCTTCTTCCAGGAGGTCTTGGAGCTGTTGATGGTTTTATGATAGTATTTTACAGTTCTGCAGGAATTCCTCCATCTATAAGTGCTGCAGCTACCTTAATCGAAAGAATGATCTCTTTTGGAATGACTTCTACAATTGGACTTGTTATACTATCTCACTATGGGTCAAATATCCTTGATAAAATCAAAAATAAGGGTATTAATGAAGAAGAAACTGCTAAAGAGATTGTTGAAGAGTTAGATTATATAGAAGAAAGAGATAAATAAAAGTGAGTTTAATTTGATTATATGCTCCTTGAATAACTTATTAAAATTAATAAAAATTATAATCAAAATTAAATAAGCTATAAAAATTATAATCAAAATTAAATAAGCTATAAAAAATTAATAAAAATTATAATTTATAAAAAATATAATCAAAATTAAATAAATTATAAAAATAAATAATAAATTATAAAATTAAATGAAAATACTATAAAATTCAAATAGAAAACTTTATGTTATATATAAAATAAACTTTTAAATTGGTGAAAAATATGCAATTAAATGGCGTAGATATAAAAGATACTTATGCAGAAGCTTTTGGAATAAAAGTTTCTAGGTTACTTGTCACTGCAGCAACTAAAAAATTAGCTAAAGTAGCGGCTACTGAAGCTACTGGTTATGCTACTTCTGTAATTGGTTGTCCTGCTGAAGCTGGAATCGACGGATATGTTTCTCCTCTTGAAACTCCTGATGGAAGACCTGGTTACACAATAATGATTTGTAACTCAAGTAAAAAGCAATTAGACCATGAACTTCTCGAAAGAATTGGAATGGGAATATTAACTGCTCCAACTACTGCAGTATTCAATGCATTAGAGGATACTGAAGAAGTGTTGAAAGCAGGGTTCAAATTAAAATTCTTCGGTGATGGATATGAAAAAGAAGTGGAAGTAGGTGGAATAAAAGTTCATTCTATTCCAATCATGTCTGGAGACTTTTTGGTTGAAGCTGAATTTGGAATGAAAGATGGTGTAGCTGGAGGAAACTTCTTTATACTTGCTGACAGTCAAATGAATGCACTTATGGCTGCTGAAGTAGCTGTTGATGCAATACATGATGTTCCTGGAACAATAACTCCTTTCCCTGGAGGAATTGTTGCATCTGGTTCTAAAGTAGGTTGTAATTCATATAATTTCTTAAATGCTTCTACAAATGAGAAAATGTGTGTTAGTCTCAAAGATGAAGTCGTAGAAACTGAAATTAGAGAAGATGTTAATGGTATCTATGAAATAGTTATTGATGGTGTTGATGAAGAATCTGTAAGAGAAGCTATGAAACAAGGTATCAAAGCTGCTTGTACAATTCCAGGTATTAAAGAAATCAATGCAGGTAACTATGGTGGAAACTTAGGTGCCTACAAAATCAACTTAAGAGATTTATTCTAATAAACCTCTTTATTTTTTTATTTTTATTTCTTTTTTTACTCTATTTTTAATTATATTCTTAATTTTATTTCTTTTTTTACTCTATTTTTAATTATATTCTTAATTTTATTTCTTTTTTTACTCTATTTTAATTGTATCTATATTCTTAATTTTACTTTTATTTTTATTTATATTCTTAATTTTATTTTTAATTATATCTATTAATTTAATTTATAAAAATTATAGACAGATAGAATAATTTATATATTTTAACCAACAATCATTTAATAAGAGGTTATATATGTTACTCGATGAAGTATTAAAATCTAATGAAGAATTTGTAGAAAAATTTGATGAAGTTGAATTAACTGCAATACCTAAAAAGAAATTAGCTATTGTAACTTGTATGGATACCCGTCTTACTGATGGATTTTTAGAACAAGCTATGGGTATTAAACGTGGAGATGCAAAGATAATTAAAAATGCAGGAAATAATGTTCTTGATCGTGATGTTATTAGATCTGTTGCAGCTTCAATCTTTGCTCTTGGTGTAGAAGAAGTTATGTTAGTTGGGCATTGTGATTGTGGAATGGCAGGTGCCAGTTCAGAAAAATTAAAAGCAAATATGATTGAAAAAGGAATATCTCCAGATGAAATAGCTAAGGTTGATTTAGCTAATTGGATAGGAGCTATTGAAAGTGAAGAATCTAATGTTATTAATGGTGTTGAAAAAATAAAAAGTTCTCCACTTATTCCAGATACTATTCCTGTTCATGGTCTCATTATAGATCCAACTAGTGGTAAAGTTGATGTTTTGGTTAATGGGTATTAAATAATCAATATTTGTGTGATTTATTAAGATTTTACTTTTAATTTTTATTATATATTAATTAGTACAACTATTAATTAATTATAATACTATTTTTTATTATAAACTTTATTTGTTTTTATTTTAATCATTCTTATTCCTGTATACTTTCAATTTTTTATTCTTATGCAATTTTCATTTTTTTATTCTTGTATAATTTTTAATTTTTTATATGTGCAATTTTCATTTTTTATATGTATAATTTTTGATTTTTAATTTTAAATTTAGAAATATTATTTAAAGATTTTAAACATATTATTTTAATACATTAATACAAATAGAATATAATAATAAAAAAAATATTTTATAAATTAAATTATTAGTTATAAATAGAATATAATAATAAAAAAAATATTTTATAAAATAATTTTAATAGTATATTTTCAGATATATTTTTAAATGTAGTTAAAATGAAGGTTTAACAATGAATCCTATAGATATGATGGTAGCAGATACAAATTGTGAAGATTTAGGTCTATCAAGACTATGTTTAATGGAAAATGCAGGTAAATGCTTATCAGATGAAGTAGCTAAAATATCTACATTTACATTTTCAAAACCTGTAAAGGTAGCTATTTTTACAGGTTCTGGGGGAAATGGTGGAGATGGATTTGTAGCTGCAAGACATCTCTTAAATCGTGGCTTTGAAGTAGAAGTATTCATGTTAACTTCTCCAGAAAACATCAAATCTATAGATGCTCAAATTAACTTTGAAATTTTAGAAAATATGAGTCCTCATATTTCAAGATTGAAAATAGTTGAAATAAATGACTCTACTGATTTGGATAATATTGAAATAGCTAAATCAGAGAGTTTTAGTGAATATATTATTATTGATGGAATTTTAGGAACTGGAATTAAAGGGAAACTAAAAACAAAAGTCAAAAAAGCAATTGATGTTATTAATCAATCCAATGCAATTAAAATAGCTATTGATGTTCCATCAGGCATGAATCCATTAACTGGAAAAATCCCAGACATTGCTGTGAAACCAGAGTATACAGTAACTTTCCATAAAGTAAAAACTGGTGTTAAAAAAGCAAGTTTGAATGATGAACCTTCAGTTGGGGGGCTTGTAATATGTGATATTGGAATTCCTATTGAGGCTGAAATATTTGTTGGTACTGGTGATTTACTTAGATTGAATACAAGAAAAAGCACATCTCACAAAGGTAACAATGGAAAAATTTTGATTATTGGAGGTAGCTATGATTATCATGGAGCTCCAGCAATTGCAGGATTATCAGCAATAGCTAGTGGAGCTGATTTAGTATATGTTCTTTGTCCAGAATCAGCAAATTTAGCTATTAAAGAAGAATCTATCGATTTAATTGTTAAAGGTCTTAATAGTGAAAATAAGGATTATTTGAATTTAGATAATTTAGAAGAAATTTTAAAAATTATTGATATTTTTGACTTTGATGCGGTTTTATTAGGTCCTGGATCTGGACAAAATAAAGAAACTGGAAAATTATTCAATGTTTTAGCTAAAAAAATAGAAAAACCTCTTGTTATGGACGCTGATGCTTTAAAACTAGTTGATCCTATAATAATAAAAAATAGGGAAGATTTAATAATTACTCCTCATTTAAATGAATTTAAATCATTTTTCAAGGATTACATAGACGACAAAAATGGCAATGATGTTGGTGTGAGTCCAGTTTTGGAAACTGAAGAATATGATTATGATAAATTAAAAGAAAAAATAGCTATTTTCCAAAAGATTACAAGTAATATTAATGGAACTGTTGTATTAAAAGGTAAATATGATTTAATATTTAATAAAAAAAGTTTTAGAATAAATAAAACTGGTAATCCTGGAATGACTGTAGGAGGCACTGGTGATTCATTAGCTGGACTAGCTACAAGTTTAATATCTCAAGGTTTAAATTCTTTTGATGCAGGAGCATTAGCTACCTATTTAAACGGCGCAGCAGGAGATTTAGCAAAAGAAATTTATGGTGATGGTTTCAAAGCCAGTCAACTATCAGAATTTTTAGGGATATTGATGGAAGATATAATAATCTAAGCTTTTGATTAAACGAGATTTTAAAAATACTTATTTTAGTTGTTTATTATAAAATCAGCAATAAATTTTTAATAAATTTTTTTCTTATTTACAAAAGTAAATAAGTCTCTTATAAAGAACATTTACAAAAGTAAATAAGTCTCTTATAAAGAACATTTACAAAAATAAATAAATATTTTTAATTATGATTTATATGTTCTTGCAAAACTCAATGCTTCACTTTCTGTTTTAAAAGTTCTAACCTTAGTATGAAAAGCATCCCAAGTGTATTCATAGGTTTTATATTCAACTATATATTCATCCATATTTTCATCATAAAATACTTTGTAAAATTCACTTTCCTCTATTATTCTGCTCATTTTATCACTTATTCTTATGGTATATTCTATAATATATTTTTTCTATAATTAATCATTTTCATATATTAAATTCTTATAAAATCAATATTTATTATAAATTAAGTTATAATATCCAAAAGTTATAATATTAATCATAATTTATAAAAAATAATAATTATTATGATAAATTAAAGTATAATTAAACACAAGAAACTTGAATGAATTAAAGTTAAAAAAATATACTTAGAACACATTAAACTTTATGGGATTATTAAACCTTATTAGATTATTAAACTTTAAGGGATTATTAAACCTTATTGGATTGTTAAACCTTATTAGATTATTAAATCTTATTGAATTGTTAAACTTTATTGGATTATTTTAAACAGAAGGTAAATAATGAATAAATATATAAAAGCTACTTTTAAATCAAGACCTAATCGATTTATAGCTGAAGTTGAAATAGATGGGGAAATAGCTATTGCTCATGTTCCAAATACTGGAAGATGCAAAGAACTTTTAGTAGAAGGAACTACTGTATACTTAATGCCAAGCGATAATCCAAAAAGAAAAACAAAGTTTTCTCTTCATTTTGTAGAGAACAAAGGAGCACTAGTTTCAATTTATTCTGGACAAGCAAATAAAATTGTTTATGAAAGTATTCTCAATGGTAAAATAGAAGAACTTAATGGTTATAATTTAATTGAAAGAGAAAAAACAGTGGGAAATTCAAGGATAGATATATATTTAGCTAAAAAAAGCAAAAAGAGAATGATTATCATAATAACATCCATCAAATCAATGATTGTTATGTAGAAGTCAAAGGAGTTACTCTTGTTGAAAACAATATAGCTATTTTCCCTGATGCACCTACTGAAAGAGGGAGAAAACATTTAGAAGAACTAATTGAATTAAAGAAAAATGACCATAGGGCTGTTGTTTTTTTCTTAATTCAACATCCAAATGGTAATAGCTTTAGACCAAATTGGAAAACTGATCCTGAATTTAGTAAAACCCTTGTTAAAGCTAATAAAAATGGAGTAGAAATATTAGTTTATAAATGTAAAAATACCTTAGATAAAATAGAAATTATTGAAAAATCACTTAGCTATGACTTAAAAAAACAATAAATATAAGAAAAATAGTAAAATAGTAAATAATAAGAAAAATAGTAAAATAATAAATAATAAGAAAAATAGTAAAATAGTAAATAATAAGAAAAATAGTAAAATAATAAATAATAAGAAAAATAGTAAAATAATAAATAATAAGAAAAATAGTAAAATAATAAATAATAAGATATAATATTACTATTTAAATATAACACTATTTGCTATTTTAAATGCTAATTCTTCATTTGATGCCATTATAACAACACTTTGATTAGGACCATTTACAAGTACTATTCTTTCATTAGACTGACCTATAAAAGCAATGGCATTAGTTCTTAATGTAGTTGAATTAATTCGTGTGAGATTTCCTTGTTGGGCAAATACATCACCATATGCTTGTAATTCACTTTCAGGAATACCTTGATTTACTACTTGAATAACAATCCTGTTTACATTGTCTACATGATATCCAGAATCTTGGGTAAAGTTTGAGTTTGTAGGGACAGCTATAGTTACACCATCAAATGTTTCATTTTTCAGTGTAATATCAGCATTTCCTGATGTAACACCTCTAATAAAACTTTCTAATGTTGATGCTGTGGTGACTGCTGCAAATATTGAAAATACGGCTATAATAATTATCACTAATAAAAATTTACTACTTTCTTTCATTAAAATCACTTGATAATATTTATATTTCTATAAAATTCATAATATCTATAAAAATATATACTTTCTATAAAATTTACATGTATATATTATATAATTTTATACACATCTATCATACAATACACATCTATCATATAAATATATATTTAGCTATCTTTAAATAAATAACTAATGATTCAAAAATAATATACTCTAATTTCAATATAAAAAAATCATTAATTAATAATGAATTAAAAATCATTGCTAAAAATAACCTTAAATAAAAAAATATTATAAAATAACTTTAAATAAAAAAAATATTATAAAATAACTTTAAATAAAAAAATACTGCAGAAATATACCTTAAATTAAAAATCATAAATTATCATAAATTAAAAAATGTGAAACAATGTTAGAAGAATTAAAAAAAACATTAATAAAATCTCCAATTATTAAAAAAGGAGAATATAATTATTTTGTTCATCCAGTAACCGATGGTATTCCTGAAATGAAAAGCGAAGTTTTAAGAGAAATAGTAGCTATTATAAAAGAAAAAGTTGATTTAGACATTGATAAGATAGTTTGTGTTGAAGCTATGGGAATTCATTTAGCTACTGCACTTTCACTTGAAACAGATATTCCATTTGTAGTTATTAGAAAAAGAGAATATGGTCTTCCTGGTGAAGTTCCAGTATTTCAAAAAACAGGTTATGGTGAAGCAAACTTATACATTAACTCAATAAAAAAAGGAGAAAAAATCATTCTTATTGATGATGTTGTAAGTACTGGTGGGACTTACATAGCTGTTATTAAAGCTCTTCAGAATATGGGTGTTGAAATAGCTGAGGCAATAGCTATTGTTGAAAAAGGTGATGGAAAAGCTATTGTAGAAGAAGCTACTGAAACATCTCTTATGACCCTTGTTAAATTAGATGTTATTAATGGAAAAGTTGTTATTCAAGAAACCATTGAAGATATTTAAGCTATAAAAATAGATTATTCCTATTTGATTATTTTATTATCTTAAAATTTAATTTATTATTATAATATTATATTTATGATTATATTAATTTATATTATTATTCTATTTTTATATTAAAATATAATTATAGTATATTTTATTATTATAATTGTTTTTATTATAAATATAGCTATTATAAATAAAAATATAATAAATATAAGTATTATAAGTAAAAATATTATAAATATAGCTATTATAAATAAAATTACTATAAACATACATATTATAAAAATTGTTAACTATTAAATCTAAAAATAGAGATACTATGGACAAAATTATACTATCTAATGCTAAAAAACTTATTGAATTAAATGATGGAAACATTTGTAATCGTTGCCTTGGAAGAAAATTTTCTAATGTTATTAAATCATCAGAAATTAATGGTAATGAGCAAAGAGGTAAACTAATTCGAAGTGAACTATTTGATGAATCTTCTAAAAACGATACCATAAAAGAAACAAAATGTAAAACCTGTAATAATATTCTTCTTAAAATAGATGAAAACATCAATGATGGAAATATTTTAGAAAGAATCAAAGGAAAAATAGATTATTTAAATTTAGAGTTTGACACATTTTTAATAGGATCAAAAATACCCGAGGACATATTAGATAGAGATGAATGGTTAAATGAAGCATTAGATTTAGATGTTGAAAATATTAAAAAAGAAATCAATCGAGAAATAGGAAAATTAATTGAAAAAGAATTGGAAAAGGAAGTAGATTTTGATAATCCTGATATTGTAATTATGGTTGATTTGAAAAAAATTTTAGATGATAATGAAAATAATCCAGAAAAAGCTAAAGAAAATATTCATATTAGAATACAAATAAATCCAATATTTATAGAAGGAAGGTACAAAAAATTAGTTCGTGGTATTCCTCAAACAAAGTGGCCTTGTAGGAAATGCAAAGGTAGAGGATGTGATGACTGTAATGGAACTGGAAAAATGTATCAAGAATCTGTAGAAGAGCTAATTTCAGAAATAATTCTAAAAGAAACAAAAGGATATGAAGCTAAGTTTCATGGTGCTGGGAGAGAAGATATTGATGTTAGAATGCTTGGAACAGGCAGACCATTTGTTCTTGAAATAAAAGAACCAAAGATAAGAAAATTAGATCTTGAAAAGATAGCTAAAGAAGTAAACAAACATTCAAAAGGAAAAACAGAATACACAGACTTAAAGTATACAGAAAGAAAAAGAAAGGCAGAAATTAAAGTATCATCTCCAGATACTTTTAAAGTTTATTGTGCATTAGTAGAATGTGACACAGAAATTACAGAAGAACAGTTAGCTAAAGTCAAAGAACAGTTAGAAAACACAACTATAAATCAAGAAACTCCTCAAAGAGTAGTTCATAGAAGAGCTGATATAATAAGACAGCGAGAAGTTAAAGAACTTTCAACTAAAATCCTCACATCAAATACATTTGAAATGACTGTTAAAACACAAGGTGGATTATATATAAAAGAGCTAATTTCAAGTGATGATAATCGAACAAAACCAAGTGTTAGTGAGATATTAGAAACAAAAGCTATTTGTAAAGAGTTAGATGTTGTTGAAGTAGGTTAATTACTTAATTGTTTTAATCTTAAGATTAAAAGTTCCAAATCCTCCAAATCAGTTATTTTCTTTTTGTTTGTAATTACTATTTATCAGCTAAATTGTTCCATTTTCAACTATTTCAATTATCCAATTTTTAATTTCATCCCTAACTTCTCTAAAAGAATCCAAATTGTCTGATTTTGAGGAACTTTTAGGGTCTTTAAATGATTTATTAATATAATTTTCTGTATTTAGAAAATAAGGACATTTATCATCATCACAAACAGTTATTACATGATTAAATTTCATATTTTCAAAGATTTCAAGGTTTTTAGAGCTTTTATTTGAAATATCAATTCTTATCTCTTTTAAAACATGCACAGTATTTTCATTAATATTTGTAGGGTTGATTCCTCCACTAAAAGCTATATATGTTTCATTATATAGTGAATTGAGTATTGCCTCTGCCATTTGAGATCTTATAGAGTTATTTTTACAAATAAAGAGAACATTTACTTTATTAACATCATTCAAATTATCCCTATTATCTACTAAAACTTTATCTTTCATAATTTTCCTTTTTCTTTTAATTTAGCTTCTAATTTCATTTGTTTTTCTTTAACCCATTCATATCCATTTTCAAAGAATGGACAAGCTTCAATACAATATGTACATCCTTGACTGCAACCAATACATTTTTCATCCATAATGTTTGCTTTAGCTAATTTATTACTCTTTTCAATTAGTGCCTCTTCAGGACAAGCTTTAATACATTTACTACATCTTTTACAATAATTTTTAACCCATTCATGAGAGTTTTCTTGTGAGTAAGGTAGATTTTCTATTGTTGTTAGTATTGCAGATATTTTTAATCTTGGTCCTAATTCTGGAGAGATTAGTAGTCCATTTTTTCCAATATATCCTAATTTTGCTTCTTGTCCTAATTTAGAAAGATCTGTTAATCCTCCCATTGGATGGACTACTTGTGTTGCAAATCCTTCTTCCCTTAAATGATCAGAAAGCTCATAAGTAATATTTCCAAATTCTTCATATAAGTCATTATTAAGTTCTTGGGTTTTATCGCTAGGAATCTCATTAATAATATCCATCCCTATAGGAAAAGTCAAAACAATAGCATTAGAATAATCTAACATATCATTTGCATTGAAAATATCATCTGGTATTTTTGAATAACCTATACTTACAATACCTAATTTATTGCTTTTTTTTTCTAAATTTTTCATTAATGAATTGTTAATTTCTTTTTTAGGGTTTTGAGGGTTTTTTATTTTGGATTGGTCAGTTACTTCAAAGCTACCACAACCACATCCACTTTCTTCTTTAATTATTTCTTCTACTCCACCACAACAACATTGATTATTTGTCATTTTATTCCTCCTTTATTCCAGTTATATCTTCTATTTGTTCTATTAAACTGAGATTAGCTAAGCTAAAATATGTCCATGTGCCCTCTTTTCTCCAATTAACTAATTTAGATTTTTTCAAAATAACTAAATGATGAGAAACTGTAGACTGGGGCTTATCAAGAGCAAAATCAATGTGACAACCACATAATTCCCCATTTTTAAGAAGATATAAGATTTTCAGTCTTAAAGGGTCAGAAATAGCTTTCAAAATATCAGACATTTCATCCAAACTATTATCTGAAGGAATTTCCTTTATCAACTCACTTAAATTTAAATTTGCATATCTTTCAAGACAAGCACTATCTTTATCATTACAACCTGACATAATATATAATATATAATAACGGTGTATTTAAATATATCGTTATAATATTTTAAAAAAAATAAATTTACTCCATGTCTTTTAAAATTTCTTTTCTTTTGTCAGTTAATTGATAATATCTTCTTATTTTGGATTTAAGGTTCAAATCCCTCTAAACCAGTTTAATGTTTTTTTTTGTTAATATAACCTATATTTTTTAAGAAAGAATATCATTCTTTTTAATTTTTTTCAAAAGATTATCTCTATCTTCTTGTAACTCTTTAACTTTTGGAGTAATATTCAATGCTTTATCATAAAATTCAAGAGCTTCATCAAACTTATTCATTTTATCTAGGATATATGCTTTGTTCCATAAAAAGTCAGGTGAATTGGGAATAATTTTCAATGCCTGATCAATACAAGCTATAGCTTCATCATATCTACCTAACTTTCCCAATAAATATCCTTTTTGACTTAGTGAATGTTTATCAGTCGAATTTATTTTTATAGATTCTAAAAATTCATTAGCTTTATCATATTCTTCAATATAAGTAAATATTCTTACTTTATGAAGCAATAAATCAAGATTGTGAGGGTTTAATCTCAATTCATCATTAACAAATTCTAATGCCGTTTTACTGCATTTTTTACATTCTTCTAATCTATCCAAATCTTTTAAAATTCTTATTTTATTCATTAAAACCTGAATATGGAAATTAAGTGACAAAGATTTTTCATACGCCTCTAAACTTTTTTCTTTGTTAAAATTGACACATATGGCTCCTTTAATATACCAATATAATGATTTCGAATATTTATCGTCAGTATCAATTGATGCTAAATAATTATTTAAAGTATCTAAAACTTCACTATATCTCCCTAAATCATTTAATAAACTACTTTTCGTATATAATGCTTCTGAATTATTTTTATCCTCTGATAAAATTTTATTAATACATTTTAAAGCTTTTTCAAATTCACAAATATTCCTCAAAACATTTGCTTTTAATTGTATTAATCTTAAATTATTTTTATTGTTTTTTAATGAATCATCTATCAAATTTAAAGCTTCATTTTCTCGATCTAAATAGATTAATGATTTTATTTTTCCTTTAAACCCCTCATCATTATAACTATTTTTTAAAATTTCATTGTAGTACTCTAAAGCTTCTTCATATTTACCAATATTATTTAAGATATAAGCTTTTAAAATCTGGGCATCTGTATACTTTGGTTTTATTTCAAGAACAATGTCAATTTGTGATAATGCTTTCTCAAAATCATTATTTCTTAAGAAAATATGGCTAATATTGTAATGTAAACGAGGATAATTTTTGCCATTTTTCAAAAGTTCATTATATATTTCCAATGCTTTGTCATAATCTCTATTTTTACCAAATTTTATAGCTTTTCTAAATTGTCTATCAAACATTCCTTTATAAAAAAAATCTTTATATACAAAAATAACAAAAATCAACATTCCAATAGTTATTAAAATATTTATATAATCAATGAAATTGAAAATAATTCCCCAAATAGCTAAAAAAATTCTAAAAATGAGCGATATTATTATAGCCATGGTAAAAATAAGAGAAGCATCTTTATTACCTTTAAGTGAATATATATATGAAATTATTAGTATCAAAAATGCAAAAATGCCTAAAAAAATAGTAATATCTGTCCAAAAAGGTTCAACATAGATATTTAAAGTGTAAAGAACATTGACTGATGCACCACCAATCCAACTTAATAGAACAATTATTAAAGATACAATAACAATTTCTGATTTGAAAATTTTATCAAGCATAATATAACCTATATAGTATGTTTATTTATAAAACTAAAATATATGTCTACTGTTAGAATCAAAAAAAAGAAAATATGAATATACTTTAATCAGCTCAAAATAATAAAGAATTAAGAATAATTTTAAAAATATAAGTGGATGAAATTAGAAAAATTTACTCATCCATAATATCTTTTTAACCACTTATCACGGAAATTAAAAAAGTTTTTTTCAATAATAGATTGTCGAATTTCTTGGGTAAGGTTAACAATAAAATAAACATTGTGAGTGGTTATGAGTTCTACAGCAAGTTGTTTATCGGACATTATTTGTTCCTGAGTTTTTTTAGCGCCTTCATTTTTTAATAATTTACGAATTTCCCCACGAGTGTAAGGAGTTTTACAAGTTGGACACTGACAACCCTCAAACAAAGGGGAAGTGTCATTTGCAAATTTTGAATTTCTGATATTAATATCTCCATCGAGGGTGTAAACTTTTCCATGTCTTGCCTCACGTGTAGGTGCCACACAATCAAAAGTATCACAGCCATTTTCCACTCCTACAAAAATATCATCTGGTTT
>Ga0123353_10002720_pt1 | contig 22035 bp, 18 predicted proteins | sample TergutLab28metaG_3_FD_92763 | JGI IMG/M metagenome (GOLD analysis project Ga0123353, IMG submission 92763) | Labiotermes labralis P3 segment gut microbial communities from Petit-Saut dam, French Guiana - Lab288 P3 | ecosystem: Host-associated > Arthropoda: Insects > Digestive system > Gut ... | reverse complement strand
TTACAACTATTCAAGTATCAACCACGGGCAGGCAAAAAACCGAATAAAGGCTGATAAATCCAGTATTTCTAGCCGATCAGGAACACGCCGCCGCCGCGCCATCATTTAGTTGGGTATTACTCAGCTGATGGCCGGGGGCGGTGTGGCGCTCATAGGAATTATACTTGTTCCGCTTCTGTCGGGGCTGTTTTAGCCAAGCCGGAAAGGGGCATCAAATGACAGCTATACTTGACGCTATAAACACATGGTTAAGGTCGCTCCTGATCGGCGCGATCGAGTCCAACCTGTCAAGTATGTTTGGGGAAGTGAACACGCGGGTCGGTGAGATCGCGGTGCAAGTAGGCAGGACCCCCGCCGCCTGGGATGTGAATATCTTCAGCATGATACGGTCGCTGTCGGAAACCGTTATCATGCCGATAGCGGGGATCATCATAACCTATGTGCTATGCATTGAGCTTATCACCATGGTCACCGAAAAGAACGCATTTCACGATAACGTGGACACGTTTATGTTTTTCAAGTTTTTCTTCAAGGCTGGGGCGGCGGTCATTATCGTCGCCCACACCTTCGACATCACAATGGCGATCTTCGATGTGGCACAGTATGTCATCTCAGGGGCAGCCGGAGTGATACGAGGAAACACTGCGATCAACATTGACACAGCCATTGCCGCAATGAACCTTAACCTATACGGGCTCCCTGAACTGCTTCTGCTGATGATCGAAACGTTCATAATCAGCTTTTGCCTGAAAATAATGAGCGTCATCATCACGGTAATACTCTACGGGCGTATGATAGAGATATACTTAACGTGCTCTGTCGCGCCGATCCCGATGGCTACCCTTGTCAACCGTGAATGGGGGCAAATGGGAAACAGCTACCTCCGCGGCCTTATGGCCCTGGGCTTTCAGGGCTTCTTCCTCATGTTATGCGTAGGGATATACGCTGTGCTGGTCAACAACATGATCGTATCGACAAACATCCACATAGCGATCTTCTCGGTGACCGCATACACAGTCTTGCTCTGCTTTGCCATGATGAAGTCCGGCAGCCTCGCGAAGTCGATATTCAGCGCAGCATAAGGAGATTTTGAATGATAGACAAAACAACGCTTGTAAACGCACAAATGCGTTTTTATGAAATGGCAGTATTGATGCTCGTGACGGGAGACGTGTTCGGAGAGCTCGCAAAGCGAGGTATCGACGGGCTGGCGGAAGACGCCTCGCCCGAACCCGCGTCTGCCGATGGAAAGGGGTGAGTATATGGCATTTGTATCTGTTTCGAAGGACTTGGCCGCCGTTCGTACGAGATTCGTCCTGGGCATGACGAAACGACAGACTGTATGCTTTGCAGCGGCGGCGGCGACTGGGTTGCCGCTTTTTTTATTGCTGCGCGGGCTAATGCCGTCGAGCGCGGCGGCGTTCCTGATGGTCATAACCATGCTCCCGTGGTTCCTGTTCGCGATGTATGAGAAGCATGGGATACCGCTTGAAAAATACCTGCGCTGCATTATCTCAACGAAGTTCAGGCGCCCGAAGATCAGGACATATCAAACGGAGAACATATATACCGCCATCGGGCGGCAAATCCAGCTTTACAGGGAGGTACAAAGAATTGTTCAAAAAACAAAAAAAGCCTGACGGCGATATCGCCGGGGCCTCATTTAAGAAGAGGCGGCAGATAGACGCGGCGGTCGCAGCAGCCAAGGGTGACCCCGACAAGCCTGAAAGCGTCCAGGCGTCGATACCTTACATCGCCATGTACCCGGACGGCGTATGCCGGGTGACGGACAAACTCTACAGCAAATCCATCGAGGTATCAGACCTTAGCTATATGCTCGCAAGCGACGACGAGCAGACGGCGATTTTCGAGAATCTCTGCGACTTCTACAACTACTTTGACCCGTCGATATCGTTACAGCAAACCTTTGTAAACCGAAGGGCGGCGAAGGAGGAATTTCACAAGGCTATCGACATACCCCTGACAGGCGACGGGCTCGACCACAACCGGGAGGAGTACAGCGGAATACTTAGGGCGCAGCATGAAAACGGGAGCAACGGGCTTGTCCGCACAAAGTATTTTACTTTCGCGATCGAAGCAGACAGCCTGAAAACGGCGAAAGCAAGGCTTGACAGGATCGAAACAGACATACTGGGACTCCTGAGGCAGGTTGGGGTTTCAGCGCACCCGATGGATGGAAAGGAAAGGCTCGCGGCGATCCACAGCGTCCTGCATCTTGGGACAACAGAACGCTTCATGTTCGAATGGGACTACCTGCACAAAACGGGCATGAGCACCAAGGACTTCATAGCGCCGACCAGCTTCCACTTCGGGGAGGGGCGAACCTTCCGCGTTGGCGGCAAGATAGGCGCGGTGAGCTTTCTGCAGATCATAGCGCCGGAGCTGACCGACCGGATACTGACCGACTATCTGGAGATAGACGCCAACCTTGTTGTCAACCTGCATATCCGCAGTATCGACCAGACAACGGCAGTGAAAATGATCAAGCGGAAAATCACAGATATTGACGGGATGAAGATCAATGAGCAAAAAAAGGCAGTGCGCTCCGGCTATGACATGGACTTGCTGCCGTCAGACCTTAAAACTTACGGGGAAGAGGCGAAAAAGCTGCTCAAGGACTTGCAGAGCCGCAACGAGCGTATGTTCCTGCTGACCGTGACCACCCTTAACGTCGCAGGCTCAAAGCAGTCGCTTGACAACCGCGTTTTCCAGATGTCGGGCATTGCCCAGAAACACAACTGCGCCCTGCACCGCCTCGACTATATGCAGGAGCAGGGCTTGACGTCGAGCCTGCCGCTCGGACTAAACCAGATACCGATACAGCGGGGCTTGACTACCTCCAACGTAGCGATCTTCATCCCCTTCATCACACAGGAGATTTTCCAGGGCGGTGAAGCGCTGTATTACGGAAGGAACGCCATTTCCGGCAACATGATAATGGCCGACCGCAAACTGCTCAAAAACCCGAACGGCTTGATCCTCGGAATACCGGGGAGCGGGAAGTCGTTCGCCGCAAAACGTGAGATCACCAACGTTGTGCTCGTCACCAACGACGACGTGATAATCCTGGACCCGGAGTCCGAGTATTCGGCGCTCACGCATGAGCTGAAAGGGCAAGTGATCAAACTGTCATCGTCAGGGAAAGGGAAACAGTTTGTCAACCCTATGGATATAAACCTGAACTACTCCGACGACGAAAACCCACTGGCGCTGAAATGCGACTTCATCCTTTCGCTCTGCGAAGTCATAGCCGGGGGGAAGGACGGCTTGCAGCCAATCGAAAAAACCGTTATAGACCGCGCCGTCAGGAACGTATACCGGCAGCTATTCACTAACGTTTCAATTGACGGCGGCACGGCTGACCCTGAGAAGATGCCGATACTGGAGGACTTGTACAATGAACTGTGCGGTATGCCGGAACTGGAAGCGCAGCGCGTGGCGTCGGCTCTTTAGATCTATGTACACGGCAGCCTGAACATCTTCAACCACCGAACGAACGTCGACATCAACAACCGACTTGTTTGCTTCGATATCAAGGAACTCGGCAAGCAGCTAAAGACCCTGGGCATGCTCGTTGTACAGGACCAGATATGGAACAGGGTGACGCAGAACAGGGCTGTGAAAAAGTCCACGCGCTACTTCGTCGATGAGTTCCACCTGCTCCTGAAAGGCGAACTGGGCGCCTGGAGCGTCGAGATATGGAAGCGATTTCGGAAATGGGGCGGCATACCTACAGGGATCACGCAGAATATAAAGGACTTGCTGGCTTCGAGGGAGATCGAGAATGTGTTTGAAAACAGCGACTTCGTGTACTTGCTGGCGCAAGCGCCGGGCGACCGCGAGATACTCGCCGAAAAGCTGAAGATTTCGCCGAGGCAGATCGAGCACGTCACGCACTCCGAAGCGGGCGAAGGGCTTATCCTCTACGGAAGTATCATACTGCCCTGCATCGACAAGTTCCCTGAGGGAAGTTCCCTGTACAGGATCATGTCGACCCGGTTATCGGAAAGTGTGTCATAGGGGGTGGTCAGTTGAATGAGCCAACTATTCGCGAAGACGTAAGGCAACTGAACGGGAAACTGCAGCACGCGAGCCAGAGTATCGAATCTGCCGCCTCGTCTCCTTCTCAGGAGGAACTCAGGGAAAACACAGGGGTACAGGCGGCGCATTCGACCGGGAAAGCCGCTGCGGTTGCGGCGCGAAATGCAGGGCACGCACACAGGAGTACTAAACTGCAGACCCGGCAGGCAACGCGGCGGGTAGAGAGAAAAACAGCCAAGCCCCGTGCAAGCAAGCTCCAGCATCGCAGTTCGGGGCAGAGCCCGGATCGGCTGAAAGCGGGCGTTTCGACGAAGTCCGCGCAAGAGCGCCTAATCAGGCAGAACTACGCAAAGGCGTTTCGGAAAGCTAGAACGAAAAGGGAAAAAGCGGAATCGGAGAAGACGTCGAAAGAAACACGGGGTCTTCTACGAGCAGTCAGGTTTTTTGCAAAGCGCACATATAAGTATATTGCGGTGAACTTGAATATATTCAGGGTAATAGGCTACGGGTTGGCCGCTGGGATACTGCTCTCGGCTATTGTCACTGCTTGTTTCACCATCATCAGCGGTGGTCCGAACGCTATCATTTACACTTCGTACACAGCGGAGGACGCCGACATCCTCGGCGCCGATGCTGACTATACTGCACTTGAAAGACACCTCGCCGCGATGATAGGCAGCGTCGAAAGGGATTACCCGCGGTACGATGAGTACATTTACAACATAGATGAGATTGGGCATGACCCCCATGTGCTGGCGAGTTACCTCACCGCTAAACTCAACATGTACACGCGGTCGGAGGTGCAGTTGGGCCTGGTTTCCCTTTTTGTGCAGCAGTACGCGCTGACGATGACGCCGGCGGTCGAGACGCGCTACAGGACGGAAACCTATACTGTTACGCTTGAGTTCACAGACCCTGTGACAGGCATGAGAATATCGTACGAGCACACATATGAAGTTGAAGTCGCTTACCTTTACTACATCCTTACCGTAACACTCACAAACCGCTCGCTCGGCAACGTCGTTTTAAGCAACCTCACGCTTGAGCAAGCTGAGATGTACCGCGTCTACATGGAGACGCTCGGCAACAGGGCTGACCTGTTTGCGGGCAACCCATATGCAACCAGGCGCGAGCACGCCGGATACACCGTGCCGCCGGAAGCGCTCGGCGACGCGAGATTTGCCGCTATGCTCACGGAAGCGGAGAAGCACCTCGGCATGGCGTACGTCTGGGGCGGAGCCTCACCGGCGACCGGGTTCGACTGTTCTGGCTATGTGTCCTGGGTTATAAACCACAGCGGGTGGAATGTGGGACGCTTGGGTGCAAAAGCCTTGAGCAACATCTGCACACCCGTCTCGCCCTCTGACGCGAAACCCGGCGACCTTGTTTTCTTCTGGAAAACATACGACGCGCCGGACCCGGACGCACCCACCCACGTCGGCATATATGTCGGCGAGAATATGATGATACATTGCGGTAACCCCATCAGCTACGCAAGCATTACTACGAGCTATTGGGTGAGCAAATTCTACGGTTTCGGCCGCTTGCCGGGACTGTAAAGAAAGGAGAAAGAATGAACAAACTTGAGAAGATCGAACTTGAAGCGAAGAAAGCCCATGAGAAGATCGAAGCTATGCAAACCCTGTTAAGGGAGATAGAAGCACAGCGCAGCGAGCAGGAAAACTTGCAGATAATCCAACAAGTCCGGGCGCTCAAACTCACGCGCGATGAGTTGTACACTTTCCTGAGCGGCGGCGCTTTGCCTGCGTCCTTGCTCGAGCACGTCAACGGAGCAGGGGCGCCGGAGCCGGAAACGATATTCTCCCGGAAGGAAAAGAAGCGCAGAGACAAATCTAATGCCGCACCGCCGGGAGGCAACGCGGAAAAACTAGACAACGAAAGCGAGGGAGCCAACGATGAAGTGTAACAGGATTCTGCGCATTTTGATCGTGTTGATTGCGGCGGTGATGACCGCCGTTTTTTTCACGGCTACGGCACTTGCCAACGAGGATGGGGATGACGTAACAGGAGATGGATTTGATATATGGGATATGATAAACGACCTCGGCGATATTCTGGTCCCGGTGATCCCTCCCGGTCTTTTGGCTGACCCTTCGCAGGAAGGGGTGCTACAGCCTGACCCGGTAACGCTGACGCCGCCGGGCAACATGGACCTCATCGACGACATTTCAGGAACCCAGGGAAACGACAAACAGTTTATGACAGTCGTGACGAAAAACGGGAACTACTTCTACATCGTCATCGACAGGGCGGGAGCAAGCGAGAACGTCCACTTCCTGAACCTCGTCGATGAGGAGGACCTGCTCGCTATCCTTGAGGATGGGAAACGGCCGGCTGCGACTCCCGCTACTCCCTCCCCTGTACAACCGGCACTTGAGCCGGAGCCGATACCCGTTATTGAGCTATCTCTGGAACCCGTACTGGAAGCAGCGGAGAAGGTCAGCTTGAGCAGCGTCATTATCCTTGTCGTTTTGCTGGGCGTATTGGGCGGCGGCGTCATCTACTACTTCAAAGTCATTAAACCAAAGCGGGCTGCCGGAAAAGGGGCAACGACCAACCTTGACGAGTTCGTTTTTGACGACGACGAAGATTTTTCAACGGGGCGCGTAGATTACGTCAGCGCAGGCAGGGCGGAAGAAGCAGAACACCCGTTTTTCGAGCCGCCAGACATTGACGTCCCGGCGGAGAGCTACGCCGATTCGTACACCTACGAATCGTACGTTCCCGTTGATGAGGCGGCTATAGACGAGGGCGAAAACTAACAACGCAGACGGCAAACCCGCCGTCAAGAAAAGGCGGCGGGTCGAGACCGTTTGACCAGGTCAGCATGACACAAATTTAATAGGAGGGCATTATGCAATTAGTGATCGCGGAAAAACCGAGCGTCGGGATGAGCCTTGCCGACGTGCTCGGAGCGAAGGAACGGAAGGACGGCTATGTCGAAGGCAACGGGTATATAGTCTCCTGGTGCGTCGGCCATCTCGTCGGGCTTGCCAACGCCCAGGACTACAACGGGCAGTTCGGCAAATGGCGGCGGGAGGACCTGCCAATCATCCCGGACGTATGGAAGTATACATTTTACGACAGCAAGAAGAAACAGCTCGACGTCCTGCGCGACCTGATACACCGCAGCGACGTAACGAGCCTCGTATGCGCAACTGATGCGGGGCGTGAGGGGGAGCTCATATTCCGCTTCGTCTATCAGGTGACGAACTGCGGAAAACCGTTTACCCGGCTATGGATATCAAGCATGGAGGAAAGCGCTATAAGAAAGGGCTTTGCCGAAATGCGAGACGGCAGAGAGTACGACGACCTCTACCACTCCGCTTTGTGCCGCGCAAAAGCCGACTGGCTTATCGGCATTAACGCGACCCGGCTGTTCTCGACGACGTACGGCAAGACCCTGAACGTCGGGCGCGTCCAGACGCCGACGCTCGCCATGCTGACGGAGCGGCAGAGAAAGATATCGGGCTTTATCAAAGAGAAGTACCACATAGTACGCCTCGACCTGGGCGGGGTCGAAGCCCAGAGCGAGCATATAACGGGACCGCAGGAAGCGGCGAAGATACAGGCGGCTTGCCACAACCGGCAGGCCGTTTGCTTATCCCTCAAAACTGAGCAGAAAACCGTATCGCCGCCAAAACTCTTTGACCTGACTGCGCTGCAGCGTGAAGCCAACCGCTTGTTCGGATACACGGCACAGCAGGCGCTTGACGCGGCGCAGAAGCTGTATGAACTCAAACTCATCACCTACCCCCGGACAGACTCGCGGTACCTCACGTCGGACATGGAAGCGGGCCTCGCGGAAACATTACTGCAAGCAGCGGCATTTATCGGAGTATCTGTAGCCGTGCCTGATAACACCGGGCAAGTCATTTGCGATACGAAGGTCAACGACCACCACGCCATCATCCCGACGGTTGAGTATTACAAGGGGAACATCTCAAAACTCTCTGTCATGGAACGAAACCTGTTTTCGCTCATATCCTCCCGACTCGTTTGCGCTACAGGCGAGAAACACATATTCGAAGCCATTACTGCAACATTCGACTGCAACGGGTACGTTTTTACCGCAAAAGGGAAAACCGTTGCCGCCGACGGATGGAAGTCGTATGAGGCCCACTTCAAGAGATCGTTGAAGCCGACAGGCTCCGAAGAGGAAACAGCGGAACCAGATGACGCCGATGACGCCGCACTGCCGCCGATCTCCGAGGGGCAGTCGTTCGACTGCACCGCCGCGGTGACTGAGCATTTCACGCAGCCCCCGAAACCGTTCACCGAGGACACCCTGCTTTCCTCAATGGAGAACGCCGGGGCAGATGAAATGCCAGACGACGCCGAACGCAGGGGGCTTGGGACGCCAGCCACACGTGCAGCCGTCATTGAAAAACTCGTCTCAGGCGGATTTATTACCCGAAAAGGAAAGCAACTCATCCCGACCGGCGATGGCGCTAACCTCATAAGAATCCTGCCTGCCGAGCTCAAAACCCCGGCGCTCACAGCGGATTGGGAAAACTCGTTGACACGGATCGCCAAAGGCGAACTGCCCCCGGAAGACTTCATGCACGATATCGAAACGATGACACGCTCGCTAATATCCGAAAACACCGAACCCTCCGTTGAGGATTTAGCCCTGTTCAAGACGCCTAGGGAAACCATCGGAAAATGCCCGCGCTGCGGCGGCAGCGTGTTCGAGAGCAAAATGAACTTCCATTGTGAAAACAAAGCTTGCCAGTTCGTCATGTGGAAGTCCGACAAATTCTTCACGACCAGGAAAAAGGAGCTGACTAAACCTATCGCCGCGGAACTGCTCGATAGGGGCAAGGCGAGGGTCAAAGGCCTTTACTCCGAGAAAACCGGCAAAACCTTCGACGCCGACATAAAACTTGCGGATACGGGAGGCAAATACGTCAACTACAGGTTTGACAGCGAAGCGGAAAGGAGCGCGCTAAAAAGATGAACGAACCACTGAACATTCGGCTCGCGAGCCGGGAAATGGACGAAGCGGGCAGCACGGACGGCATATGGCTGAAACTGCCCGCGACCGCAGGGCAGCTTGAAGACGCCCTGAAGCGGCTCGGCGTAAAAGGCGGCGAATACGGCGTTGACTATTTTATCACGGCAACTGAGTCAGAAGTACCCATGCTCTCGCAGTTGTCCCTGGAACATTTGCGCCGGGCGGATATAAACGAACTCAACTACATCGCAGGGCAGATCCAAAAAACCGAGCCTGATACATTAAGAAAACTCAACGCTTCACTTAAGGCGATAGTCGGGGCATCCAACGCACACCATATGGCTGAAAACGTCCGCAGTTTTGACTACTTCAAACAATACCCTTACATACACACTTTCGCGAAGCTGGGAAAGTACGTCTTCGAAACGTCCGGGCTTATACAGATACCGGAAGAGTTCGCCGGAGCGATAAACTTCGAGAAGCTGGGGCGGCTCGCAGCAGCGAAGGAAAACGGCGTTTTCACGGAGCACGGCTACGTCGTTCCGACAGGCAATGTTTGGGATACGTTCAGGGAAACCCCGCAGGACTATGTGATCGAGCAAAAACCTGAAGCGCAGGAGCGCGAACCAAAGCGCCCGGCGCCAACCCGGATGAACGACGCATCGCCAGCCCGGCTCTTTGCCGCGCCCGCCCAGCACTTAGCAGCGCCCATAAGCGCAAAGCCGATCGTGCTTTTGTCCGACAACACCTATGACAAGATCATAGAGATCACAAAGAAGCTGGAGCAAGGCATACGGGGCATTTTCGAAAGCGGGAAGTACGAAGAGTACCTCAAGATAATTTCCAAGTTCCACAGCTACAGCTCCAAAAACTGTATGCTCATCGCGTTGCAGAAACCCTACGCGACCCATGTCGCAGGGTTCAACTTCTGGCGCGACCATTTCAACCGCCATGTCAAAAAGGGCGAAGTCGGCATTAAGATACTCGCGCCCGACTCATACAAGTCTATAAGGGAGGTAGATAAGACGACCCATGACGGCAGGCCCGTCCTCGACAGCGCCGGACGGCAGGTAAGGGAACACGCGGAAGTCACCGTGCCGTCGTTCAAGGTCGTCTCCGTCTTTGACGTCTCCCAGACTTACGGCGTGCCCCTGCCTGAGATCAAGAAGCCCGAACTGACCGGGAGCGTGGAAAAATACAGCGACTTTTTCGCCGCTCTTCGAAAGACGTCGCCAGTCCCCATAGTCTTCCAAGGCGTTGAAAACGGCGTGAAGGGTTACTTCTCGCCGTCTGAGCAGACGATCGTCATAAACGGGGGGATGAGCGAACTGCAGAACCTGAAAACGGCGATACATGAAATAGCCCACTCCCGGCTGCACAACATAGACATGAACGCCGAAAACGCCTCAACACTGCCCGACAGCCGGACCCGAGAGATCGAAGCCGAGAGTATAGCGTACACAGTATGTAAGCGGTATGGGCTTGACACTTCGGACTATTCGTTTGGGTTCATCGCCGAATGGAGCGGAGACAAGCAGCTTGAAACCCTGAAATCCTCACTCGACGTCATACGCAAAGAAGCAAATGCGATCATCACCGAAGTCGACAAGCACTTCGCTGAGCATCAGAAACACAGGGCGCAGATCGCGAAGCAGAACGCAGGGCACACTGCGCCGACGCCGAAGGACGCGCCAACGCAAATGGACGCACCGAAACAGCATCACTCGGCAGCAGTGCAGATGACTGTCGACGCAAGCGGAAAAGCCGAGCCGCCCGCGACCGCGCCGACAGCCGGGAAAAACGAACCGGTGCGCGCACCAAAGCCGCCCGCGCCGGGCGAGAACGTCGCCGCCATTGAAGCCAGGGTCAACGCCGGGGAGGTCATAAACCTGACCGACCTTTCAGACGCAATGAAAAAAGACAAACAGGCACAGGCAGCACAGCCAAAACAGCAACCCTCGAAGAATGCCGGGACGCAGAAGCCCTCGCAGGCGCAAAGCAAAAAAGCGCAAAAACCCGTAGACCAGGAAAAGCCCTCTATCCGGGAAGAACTGGCGGCGGCTAAACGGCAGAAAGCGGCGCAGAAATCCGTTGCAAAAGAAAAAAAGCAAGTATTGGAGGTTTGAGGGATGACGATATTTGATTTCACCGTTGAGGAAGTAAACCTTGTCGCGATCTACAAAGCGGACACGAAAACGGAAACGCTGCAGAGGATCTTCAAAGCGCTCCCGTACATGGACGATGAAATGCGGGACATATCGAAAAGCGCAGCACGGAAGTTGGTAGAAATGAATGGCGCCGAGTTTGCAACGACAGTGTTCACTCCCGCCGACGACACAGAAGAGGGCTGACCCATGCCCCGGCGGTCAGAGAAGGAAAAGCAGGAGTGGGTCCTCTTCTTCGGCGCGAACGGACGGCGGCAGTATAACGTGCTATGCAAGAAATGTGTCCACGAATGCAAGCAGAGCCACCGCGTCGTCGTCTGCGAGTGCAGAAGGTATATGCGGAAGAAAAATAACGTGTAGAAAAGGTGCGTTTTTCCGGGAAAAAACGCCGTGTGCTCGACGATTTCAAGTACGGCTGTGTACTTTCGCACGCGACCCCGAAAAACGCGCTCTCAGGCAAGTTGATATGTTTACTCCTTCGGAGTAGGAGCGGGGAGCCGGATGAGGCGCAGTTTCGCAATGCGGTTAGTACGGCAACGCACTTAAACGAGTACCGCGTTGTGAAATCTGAGCCGTGTCCGGCTCCCGGCGACTGCTCCGAAGGGGCAAACATTTCAACGCGCAGCATTGCGCATAAGAGCGGCACGACGATTCCTCCGCATGAGGAGTTGTCGTGCCGGGTGTTGCGCTTATCCGCGCCTCAGGCGCTACCGTTTTGAGACGAGCTTCCGTCCTGCTTTGCGCGAAGATACAGGGTTGGCGCTTGCGGTTTGGTTCCCCGCCAAACTGCAGGCGGCAGCCCTGTTTTTTCGCGCCGTCCTTGCGTGGACAGAGCAGGAGCAAGTCTGGCTGTGAAGCCGGGCTTGCTGCTGCTTTGTGTGGGGTGGGATTGGGGGTGGAGTGGGTGTTGAGTGCGCGTCAACGATGTAGCTGACCATCAACTTTCTACGATTGGAGCAACGGATTACTCGATATGCACTACGCAGCCTGTTGCATAGTACATGTTTGCAACCACAGTGCCGCAGACACAGGACAACTGGTTTGCGCAACCACTATGTTTAGATCATGTGCATTTGGGGTGTTACTTTAATGAAACTTGAGAGTTCGTAACACAGAAAAGAAAAGGGGTCAGCACTTTGTCAAAACCATATTATGCATAAAAAAGTTTACGAAACCCCTGTTGCAGTGGGCTTTTAGTGACATCATGTTGCCCATGTCTTTCGGTTTTCCAAGAATTTGAGAATGCATATTGACTTTTAAGCAACTTGATGGTTTACAATGTTTTCAAATGTTGATAAATGAGGTTCAAACAGGTGATTGACGTGAGATATGGGAAAGGAGTGCAGAATGCAACTTATTTTTCATAAGTTTAAATCGGCTACGGGGTGTTATGTGTTCGATACAAGCACGAACTCTATCATTCAGCTTGATGAGAAGGAGTACGACGAGTTAGACCGCTTTGAGGAGGAACCTAGAACCAGCAACAAGGTGCTAGACCGATACAAAAACAAGGGCTTCTTTAACGCTATTGACATCAAGGAAATTGCTCATAATGAAACCAGATACCTCTCAAGTCACCTTCTCCGAAAACAAGAGATGGTTATCCTTCAGGTTACCCAGAAATGCAATTTGCGATGCAGTTATTGTCCTTACTCAGAAAGCGGAGGTTATAGTGACAGAAGACATGCGAATGTAAGTATGTCGCTTGAAACCGCAAAAAAAGCAATTGATTTTATGTTTGCCAACTCAGCTGATAGCTTAACTAATCAAGTTGCGTTCTATGGCGGTGAACCGTTGTTGGAGCTTGACTTTATCAGAGCCTGTGTCGAGTATATCAAAGGGGAGTATCCCGAAAAGAGCGTTTCATATGTGATTACAACAAATGGGACGCTTCTTACGTCAGATACCTACGAGTTTCTAGCAAACGAAAAGTTCAACATTGCAGTTAGCATAGATGGGTCTGAGTTGTTGCATGATCAGCACAGGACTTTTCCAAACGGGGATGGGACGTATGGCGCCATTATGAAAAACCTCGAAGAAATCAATTTGCGGTACCCTGAATCTAGCAGGAACATAACGATTAACACTGTCATTAGCCCGCAGGACGACGAGTTATGTAATGAGATGGTATACAAAGTCGACGAAGTAATAAAATACAACAGAGTTGAAGCATCGTTCTTAAGCGACTTTAATATAGAGAACCCTTATGAGTATACTGATGCCTTTAACGCTTTATATCAACGTGAACTATTTAAGCTTTTATTATACCTTATCGGGAGAGTCCCTGTTGAGGCTACGTCAAAAATCCTGAATGGCATGATTAGGACTATTAATAAAGAGTATGAACGCTTATTCAGGCTTGAGAAGTTCCCGGAAGTGCTACACCCGGGCGGCACTTGCATACCTGGTGGAAGCAGGTTGTTTATCGATGTGAACGGTAATTTTTATCCCTGCGAAAAAGCTAGCGGGAACTCGTCAGCAATGAAAATAGGCAGTCTAGAAACTGGTTTTGACATACGAAAAATCGAGGGAATGCTTAATGTTGGGAAAATCGCATCAGACTACTGTAAAAAATGCTGGGCAGTGCTGCACTGTACTATATGCGCGGTAATAGCGGATGGTTCGACAGGGCTTGACGCGGAAAAAGTGATAACTCGTTGTTACAGAACCCGTTATCAATATCAGGAGATGCTAAAAATGATCTGCTTTCTTAAGAGCAATGGGTATAGGTTCAATGATAGTTTGGAGGGCGTTCGATGAAAAAGTTAATTATCTATCCGTACTCACAAGACTTTCAGCATATTGTTGAGTATCGAGAACATATTGCCGGGTATGAGCTCTCGAAGTTGATAGTCAGCAAAAGCTACTCTCCTCAAAACTCTTGCCAATGTGATGAATCTTCTGCCTTGATCTCTACTGATTATTACTCGGAAGTAAATAAATGTGATGCTGTTTTGCTTACACTCGAACCACACCTTGTGTCAAAAGAAGCTGAGGTAGCCCGCTCCTTAAATAAAGAACTCATTCAACCAAGCATAAACCTCAACTTTAGAGCATTTGATACACATTACTCTACATCCTTGTCTAGAATTGGTGTACCTGTAATAGCCATTATGGGACAGGGAGAAAATACGCAGAAGTTTGAAGTTCAGCTAGGCTTGCGTGAAGTGTTCCAACGCATGGGCTACCGAGTGTTACAATTCGGCACAAAACACTACTCTGAAATATTCGGGATGCACTGCTACCCCGAATGCAACGAGCTGCCATTATGGAAGAAAATCATTATGCTGAATAAGCACTTCGCTCAGCTCATAGAAGAAACAAAGCCAGATGTAATGATTCTTGGTGTCCCAGGAGGCATGATGCCGGTGAACGCTATACATCATAACCTTTTCGGTGAAATAGCCATAGCAGTGTGCGAGGCTGCTAGTCCTGATATAGCTATTGTTAGCTTCTACGAGAACCTGGTTACTGACGGCATGATAGAAATGAGCACAAAGTACGCCGAGGGTAGATTAGGCAGTTCAATTGATTATGTTCACGTTTCTAATTGTAAAATGTCTGCCCCGGTAGATCAGCAAACAGTAAGCTATTTGCGTGTACCAAATGAGCAGGTTGTCGACCGAATCTCACAGATAAACCTATCAAGTAAAGTATTTAATTGTGACATCAAGCCCAAAGCAAAATCTGTGTATGCCGAGATAATCGAGGAGTTGCAGTGTAACATCGACGTTATCTGACTTAAGTGTATATGAGGTGATTTCATGACAGCAAAAAACTTGGAAGAGTTAAATACCATTATTGGCAAGTATATTACTGACTCTGCGCATCCTTCGGATAGAAGTCTGTTTTTGCCGCCTGTAGCATTAGCGGCGTACGATATGGCGCAACTATTTCTAGATATCGAAAGAACGTTTGCCATTGAGTTGCATTCATATGTGGGCAACTTACATATCTTTTCTCGCGATGAACTAGCAACTGGGTTGGAGAATGCGCTTCGCGTACCTTTATCGTAAGAAGTAACCTTGTGCATACAGAGGCTGCTTTGAGCGGCAAGCACTTCTGGAACTGTAACCAGGTCATTTTATAGTAGCGATAAACGTCGATTAGCTGGTATATCATCAGCAAAAGAAGGAGTTAACAATGAGAAAACTTAATAAGAAGACACTCTTGAGAAAAAACACAGTAGAGGCGTTTGCGGCATGTGATTTATGTTATGCGCGGTGTTTTCGTGACTGCACTGCCGGCATTCCCTACGCATCTGGCACACTGTTAATAGTTGGCGACGTAAGCAGTACGCGAGCAAGCATTGGTGTGCCGGCAATCACAGAATAAACAAACAAAAGGAAGTTAGCTGCCGCTCGCTTTCTTCCGGGCAGTGCATTTAGTCAATGCACCAGATAGTTTCCGAGATACATTCGAGTAGGGCGAAAATAGTGCTCAAAAATGTTCAACAAGCCTACCAACAATAATCAGGAGTAAGCGATATGAAACTATTACTCTCTTTGAAAACGCTATACAGAACTCCCGTGCGGACGATATTTACGATTTTGCTCATAGCGGCGACTTCGTTCTCGATGTTTTACAGTGTAGCCGAGAACACAGTGATCACGCGGGAGTACAAGCGCACAGCAAGCGCTTACCAAGGCGTCGGCGCAGTGGAGGCTGGGAGCGCTTTCTCAGACATACCATTTCACGGTGGTGATTCCTACCTGTACATGGACCCCAGAAACAAGTCGCTGAACAGCGAGCTTCTTAGCTCGTCCGAGAATTATGCATATATGGGGCTTGCCAGTAGTGATGTTAATACTATTGCCTCGCTGCCGCAAGTCTCAAAAGTTAGTACGCGCTACATGACAGCGGGGGTTTCCGACTCATTTAATAGGATTGACCACAGAGGCGATTACTATAACTTCACTGCGAGATTTGTGATCGAGGCGACCTTTGACAACTTTGCCAAGAGGCGCTTTGAAGTGCCCGGTTCGGATATAGAGATTTATAGTGTTAATTTCAAAGACGTCACTGTCCTTGCCGGAGATGCAGAGTGGTTTGCCAACCGGAACAAGGATATTTCGATGGAGGCAATGACTTTTCGCAAAAAGCAAATGGAGCCAAGGACTGTTGGCTCTTCTGGGTTCGGCGATATCGAGAGGGGCGCCGCATCGAGTGTTGTAGGCCGAACGCAATACGACGAACTGTACACGCTTGAGTTCCTCGAAAGCCTCGTAAAAGGAAGCCGCTACATCATTGTGGGGCGAGTAGAGCCTCTATCGATGGGCGGCCCGATGTTTTTCATGACAGACTCTACGACATTGGGATGGTGGGACCAGGTACGCTTAATAGACGGGTATCCCGGAAACTATCTCGCCCTTGACGAGTTTGCGCCGCTGAATGAACTGATAGAAGCGACGAACACCGACTTGCATACGTTCGACGTTGTCTATACGGACAGCATGGAATACATTATGCGCTTCGCCAATGGCAAAATGGGCGTCACTGAAGGCCGGCTCCTGACGCCGGAAGACACAAAAACACAAAGCAACGCCTGCGTTGTGAGCGAGGTGTTCTTAAAGGCTAACGGGCTGCAGATAGGCGACGAAATAAGCCTGCGTCTCGGAGACGTTTTGTTTGAGCAAAATGCAGCGCTCGGAGCGGTGGCGTCTACCAGGGAGCGCAGGTCAGGTACGTTTACGGAATCCGTGTTCGAAATCGTAGGCGTCTATGCCGACCTTGACTCAAAGAGAAGCCAGGCGGAGAGCGTGAAATGGTCTTACTCCGTGAACACGATTTTTGTGCCGCTCTCGTCGCTGCCTGTGGAAATACCTGAAGACCATATCGTCAAGCCCGGAGAGTTTACCTTTGTTATCGAAGACGCCGGTAAAATATCGGCATTTCTTGAGGAGTCGGCGCCCACGATCAAGGACGAACTTGGGCTGACCATGTTTTTTACCGACGGCGGCTGGCTGTCAATTGAGCAGGGCGTCAAAAACGCGGAAACCCTCACGGGCATAAGGCTGGTCACATTAGCCTTGGCAAACGTGATAGCTATAGCATTGACCGTTTACCTCTTTATAGGGCGAAAAAAGCGCGACTATGCTGTGATGCGCGCACTTGGGACGAAGAAAAGCATCGCAAACCGCACCCTCTATATCCCGCTCGGCGTGATAGCTGCAATCGCGATCCTTGCCGGTAATGCTTTCGCTTTCTACTATGCAAGCGGCACAGTGGAGAGCGCCCTCGGCGCATATGCTGAACTCGGGATCGAAGCAGACGCAACGATTCCAGTATCAGTAGCCGCGCTGCTCGTAGGCGCCCAGATGTTGGTGCTGGCGCTCATAACCGCGCTGTATCTGCTGCGTCTGTCGCTGAAACAACCATTGGTACTGCTTCAGGATAGTGCAAACAAACAGGGTTCGAGAAAGGCTGCAAAAAAAGCAAGCCCCTCAGCAGATTGCCCTGCCGAATCATTGCCGGAGACACAGCCAGGCGGCATTTTCAGGGTATCCGATGGCGAGGAGATTAATGCACCCGTGAGCAATCAGGCGGCGGCTACTCAAAGAGCCGACAAGGGATACACGGCTGCCGGACACATAATTAACTATGTAACGCTCCATATGCGCCGCTCCGTAGTAAAGTCCGCTTTGTCGATAATACTTGCGCTGCTGCTCTTTGGATCGTTAGGGCAGTACATGGCTGTACGCGACGAGTACAGCAGGATGTACGAGGGCGTCGAAATAAAAGCCTATTTCGTTGACGGTCTGAATCTAACATTTGCAACAAGAATCAGCGAGTCGGGGTATGTGACGGACCCGTATTATGAATACACGCTCAAAGCCGAATGCGAACTTATACCCGTTTCAATCGCAATGACAAACGATATCGGGAAGTACGCAGGCGGAGCAGTCGAAGTAGAGTTCATGGAGGGATATAACGAGTCGTCGATGGCAGGGATAAACGTGAGAGCACTGCCGATATGCATACTTGATGCAGAAACGATGGACGCCATCGGCGTCAATCTTGGCGATGAGGTGAGCTTCAACATAGCGGGGTTGTTCGATCAACTGAAAAGGGCGTATATAGATGAAAGTGATGACGAGGCAACTGCGGCGTTGCAATGGGACAGGCTCTGGGAAAGGCTTGACGGGATGTCGGCGGTTTATACTGTAGTTGGCCGCGCAATATCCGGGGCTGAACAAGGCGTCGCCGTTGTCCCCGTAAGCCCCGGACTGTCCAACCTTACTATTGGCGCCGATACTTTGGACCTCGCTGAATACACGCTGATACACCATTCGATGGCTGATGAGTTCAGGGACTTTGCCAACAAAACGCTTGCCTTAGCGTCGGCTGCTTCTATTGGCTCAGTAAACCCATCATTCGTCATGGACACAAGCGGGGCTGACCGCATACTCCGCACCGTTGAGTTGTTTGATACGCTTTATCCGATAGCAGCGGTCGTTGCCGCAGTTCTCGGAGGTTTGTTTCCATGCCTCATAATCCTTAACTCTTCGCGGGAAGCCGCGATCATGCGGGCGCTTGGTACTACTAAGAAGCGCGTCCGCGCTATGCTGACGCTTGAACAGTTGCTGCTGTGCCTGTTTGGGTTGACCGCAGGGGCCGCCGTCATACTGGCTATCAATGGCCAATCTGCTGCCGGGTATATCAGCGCCCTATCAATATACTGCCTTTTTCACTTGGCTTTGTGTTTCGTCGGGGCGATTTTCAGTTCGGTCATTGTGTCTCATCGCAAAACCATGGAACTGCTGCAAGTGAAAGAATAATAAAGAACAACGCGAGCAATTAAGGAGGGTGAACTCAATGCCAGAACTAAGAGTAGATAACATTTGTTATCGTTACAAGAACAGTGACCGGGAGGTGCTGTCCAATATATCATGCGAGTTTCAGGGCGGGCAGCTATACTCTGTTGTCGGGCCGTCAGGCAGCGGTAAGACTACATTCCTGTCGATAGTAGCGGGCCTTGACATACCATCGTCGGGTGCAGTCTTCATTGACGGTGAGAACTACGATGATCTCGATCTCGACAGGTTCAGGCGCGAGCGGCTGGCGATGATATTCCAGGCTTTCCATCTGTTCCCGTTACTCACGGTGACAGAGAATGTCAGCTACACGATGGAGCAAAACGGCGTCCCAAAGGCGGAAGTAGCAACGCGGGCAAGGGAGAACCTGACGATGGTGGATATATCAGCCCAGAAGCAAAAGCGCTTCCCGTCGAACCTCTCCGGCGGCGAGCAGCAGCGCGTCGCTATCGCAAGGGCTCTGTCGAGCGGCGCGAGGGTGATACTCGCTGACGAGCCGACCGGCAACCTTGACGTCGAGAACAGTAACCGAATCATCGACATACTGCGAAAACTGGCGCATGAAGAAGGCTACTGCGTAATCATCGTAACGCATGACCTTGCGATCGCCGAAGCGTCTGACAAGGTGTTTCACATGTCGGACGGCGTGCTCAGTTGAGAGTATAGTATGCAACCGCAACAAACCCGTGGTTGTTAGATTGTTATAAGCTGTAGAGGTGTTCATGAAGCTGGAGATTGCAGTGATAGATGATGGTGTTTCAAAGGAAACTATCACGGACTTATTGTTCAACCTTGAGTATCGGGATGGTTCAATCAGGGAGTGTAAGAGTGCCATAAGTTGCTATAGTCATGGCAGTATTTGTTCGGCTATTATTAGAAAGTACGTGCCTGATGCTAGAGTTGGAAGTATACGAGTCTTAGGTAGCGATAAAAGCGGTGAGGCTACTGCATTATTAAGCGCTATCCAGTGGTGCGTCGAACGGGATATAAAAATACTCAACCTAAGCTTAGGAAGTGTTGAAGCTTGTGATATCCCTGCAATGAGTAAAGTGGTGAAGGAGGCGTATAACAAGGGGTGCATATTAGTCGCAGCCTGTAAGAATGGCAGAAACACAAGTTACCCTGCCTCCCTAATGAATGTGTTGGGGGTTCGACTTGATACTTCGCTCAAAGGCTTCGCATACTCTGTTAACCCTTTTCCAAATGGCGGGGTCGAACTATCTGCAAGTGCAGACCACGAAGTATTCCTATCGTCCGACGCTACAACATACAATACTCAAATGTTCAACAGCTATGCCTCCCCAGTCATAACGGCTGCTGTATACGAGCTGCTTGCGACTGGAAAATGTGAAAGAAGCTTTGAAGATGTACGGGGGTCCTTATATAGAAATGCAGGTTTCGGTACTCCAAAAAGTATCAGCCATAGTAGAATAACTTCACACTTTGAACGCATCCCATGCAATAACACTGTGCCGATTGTTGCTTTTGTAGGTAATGGGGCATACCAGTTGATGATAGACATAGCCAGTCGGTTTCTAAGGGATAACTACCTGCCGCTTATATTCACACAGTATGCTGATTCGCTCTCGCCATACTGTGTCCATATCAACGACGACACATTGCTTAATGGTTTTTGCTTTGCAATGGCAGAATTCTATGGTGCAGACTTAATTTTAGCATGTGTTCAGGAAGATGCGACAAGCAGGATTAGTCATGATGTGATTGTTATAGATTGGAGTCTGCACCGAAAAATCGGAAATGATATTAGTAACATTATTACTTACACTGATAGAGTTGAGCAAGACGATGTATACAACCGGCTAACAAGCATCTTAACTTGATAGTATAAAACTCGGATAAGGGACACGAGGACCCATGGTGTTTGGTCTGATAGTGCATCTAACATTATAACTTTTACATACATTCCAACGTGAGCACTCTAGTAACGGGTTGCTGAAAAGCAGATATTGTGAGGTCAAGATGCACAAAAGAATAATGAAAAAAATTTCAGATCATCGAGATTTTTTCGCTGCACTAAAATGGTGCCTCAGCCTCTCATGGGGTACATCAAGGTTTTATACAGCCGTAAGGGTGATGGCAGAAGCTTTGACCCCTATTCTAACAATTATCATGACATTTATTGGAAAGAGTGTTATAGACCTTCTAGCAGGGCAATCCGCTTATGAAAATGTTGAAAAAGTATTGATACTCCTATTAGGATTTCTTTTTATTATTGCGATAGTACGCAGTTCCTCCCAAAAGCTAATGCAGTATTATCGTACCATGCACGAAGATATGATGGATGCGAGGATAGCTGCATTGATCATGGATAATGCTTTGAAAGCGGATCTTGAACACTTCGACAATCCCGCCTTTTACGATAAAATAAACTCAACTAGCAGGGACTCCTATGTGATAAACCACATAGTCTGGAATTCTATCAACATTATCAGTTACTCAATTTCGCTGGTGGTCTCGTTTTTAGTTCTTTCACAAATGAATATCTTATACGGTATAGCGTTGGTAGCATCAGCGCTGCCCTCATCGATTGTTGCAGCAAAGTTCACGAAGTTGCTGTACGGTCTGAGTTTAGAGCAAATTAACGGGCAGCGGCAAATGAGTTATATTCAGAGAATAACCACAGATCGCGTGTACGCACAGGACTTTCGACTCTTTAATACATTGGAAGCGCTCAAGGCTCGATACGCACGAATATGGGGAGAACTTTTCTCAGCGAGGCGCACGGCTACTCGCAAACGCACGATCCTTATGTGCCTGCTGGAGTGCTTGCCGGAAGTGGTCACAGCATTGATGGGGGTAGATATCGCGTTTCGCATTTTTTCTGGTGACAGAACCATTGGCGACTACTCCTTGCTAGTCGGACTGTCATCGCAGTTACTAACCGCACTCTCCGTGTTATCGTTTTGTATTATTCAAATATATGACAACCGCATGAAGTTAGATAACTTCAGGACAATAAGAAATCTCAAGAACCGGATTGCGGATAAGGGTATAC
>Ga0123353_10002719_pt1 | contig 22042 bp, 24 predicted proteins | sample TergutLab28metaG_3_FD_92763 | JGI IMG/M metagenome (GOLD analysis project Ga0123353, IMG submission 92763) | Labiotermes labralis P3 segment gut microbial communities from Petit-Saut dam, French Guiana - Lab288 P3 | ecosystem: Host-associated > Arthropoda: Insects > Digestive system > Gut ... | reverse complement strand
AGGTTTTTCTTTTATTTTATTTGCATTTACGTTGTCATTGTCCCTTTGGCGCCTAGATGTCGATGGCAATATCTTGCGTTATAGGAGCTTTTTAGGCATTTCCAGAGAAATCAGCTTCGACGAAATCAGCAAAGTTGTGATCACAGACCAAAAATCATTGGTCATTTATTCGTATGGCAAAAAATTTGGCACTTTGAACAGCGACTTTTTACATCTCGATAATTTTAAGTCTTATTGCAAAGACAATAGCATTGATATTCAGTCAAGACACAATAAAACTTTAAGCAAATCCTCACTTTACATTAGTGCCATGAAGCCTTTGTTTGCAATTGGTATAGCCGTTTTCTTTTTTTCTTTGGTTCTTGCTGCGTCTTTACATTTTGTTTATAAGGTTTCGTCTTTTTTTGAAGATATAGCGCTTGGTTTTGGGTCCGGTTTATTCATGTTTTTGCTTATTATAATAATTTGCTCTACTATACCGTTTCGCGGGATCCGTATAATTTCTAAGCAGGAGGCATTGTTAGGGTTCATCTTTTCTGAAGAAATGTATAGGCTGTCGATCACTAAATCTTGCTATGAGTCTCCGGACTGGTTTGTTGACATTGACAAAGCTGGCATTATAGTTTTACGAAGAGACTTCATATCTAAAATCATAAAATCATCAACCTCTGGTATAAGCGCCGGTTTACAATCTAATGTTCAAATAGAATCCCCGGGCGGCCATGTTTTCAATGTTTCAGGATCTCGTTCCAGTATACAAAAACTTAAAAACTGGTTCAATTAATATCTCGCCTTTTGTCCATAGCATTTTTGCTTTTAAATCCTTCTCTATACACAATATACAAAGCTTTTTATTTCTTGCTAATAGTTAACTTTTATGTTACTATTATTAGTAACATAATTATGGAGCTGATAACGTGTCAAGGGAACAAAAAAAGGGATCACCTTCGCTTGTTTATATAGATGAGCCAAGGGAGAACCGCTGCCCTGTTGTCTGGCAGCATCTGACGGAAAAGGGCTTTGACCTGGCCCCTCCAGAAATTTGCAGCTTGCTCCGGTGCGACCGTAGCTATATAAGCAAGTTTATCCAGCCCAACGTCAAACATATATTCCTAAATTCCAGAATCAGGGCAGGCCTTTGTAATTGGCTTTCTTTCAAAAACGACGATTTTGACGAAGATGATTTTTATGGAACCTATAGGCATTACTATTATTATTCGAGGAAATCATTTTTCGACTATATAAACCAGATAGCTGTCGCTACCAGGCAAACCGCCATCGTAGACGCTTCGCTTTATATGTCCCAGGAGCAAATTGACGACCTTGCTTTTCTTCGCTCGCGCCGTGAGTCTATTAAAGGCATCGTGATAGGGGAGGCTCTTAAAATAAAATTGATCGACGACGATATAAAGTTCCTTTACACCATAAGCGGCCTTCCCCCCGAGTCGGAATATTCCCGTACCGCCCCAGAGATACTTGTACCGCTTGATATCAGCGAGGATCTTATTAAAAATTTCCTACGGCCGTCCGACTTGTCAAAGACCAGAGAGGTCGCATACAGGGACGCCTACGTGCGCTGCATGACGAAAATAAAAGTCTTCGGAAAGACCTTTTTCTGCGAAGCGCCCACCGGCGGCATTTTTACCCATTCCATGAAAGACCCCTTGCTGATTAGTTATGAACTGTGGCAAAAAATCAATGAAGAAGGCGATTAGTTTCAGCCGTGCGGTAAATCCTTCATCTTATAAACCACTCCGGGGCGGCTGTTCTCTGGGGTTGTTTACTTTGTCGCGTTTAGAAAATAAACTACCTGTTCTTGCCCGGTGTCGCAGAATATCGCCCGGATGCAGCCAAGCGCATGTCCGTCACCGACAGTCTTCCTGCAGCGGCGACTGTTTTTTCTCCAAAAGCTTGCAAATACAGAATAAAACAGATAATATACCTGAAATCAATTACAGGAGATGTTATTGATTTCACTTGGATAGTGGAAGAAGGTAATACTAAAACGGGTATTATATTATCAATAAAACCTAATGGTTATTCAGATAGGCAATATTGTAATTATAATATAGATGGCGGCACGTTAACGATAAATACAAATAAAATAGATCGACCTCGATATGACATCTTTGATACAGGGCGATTCGTATTTCAGAAAACAACAACTAAAAGCTCCTCAAATTCGGCAGTTTTACCGGCGCCCATTGAAGACCCTGAAGTAGTCGACGGTTTTGATTTAGCCGATCTTTCTAAAGATGCCCAAGTAGCTTTAAGACAGATTAGGTTATGTCTTGATTATTTTGGGGACAGGCAATTTTCTGAAGGAATGTTGCTAGCTAGTCTCCGCGAACATCTACGACTTTATCTTGGTGATCGCGTTGAATCTGCAATGGAAGAGCTTCGTGAAAAAGGTATATTAGATGAGTTGATCGCTGATTATGTTCTGCCTGACACGGATTAGAAAGCAAAATCATCAAGAACGAAATCTTTGACCAGAAACAGGCAATTAGATTGAGCCGTTCGGTCAATCCCTCGTCACTCGCCTTATAAGCCACTCCGGGGCGACGGTGTCCGCGCCGGGGAGGTTTACTTTGTCGCGTTTAGAAATTAAACTACCGGTTTTTGCCCGACGCCGGAAAAAACCACCCGGATGCAGCCAAGCGCATGGCCGTCACCGACCGTCAGGCCGCGGCGGCGGCCGCCGTTCCCTCTAAACCCTTGCGATAACAGTATTAACCGCCTATTATACTAAATTTTTTGATATAAACAGCCCCAGATGAGCGCACGCCGATCGGCGCAGCGACAAACTAAGACTTTTATGACGAAACTTTAAACTTTCTTTTTTCTTTAAACAAAGACCAATATGATAATTTTTTCGACTAAAGCTTTACTTTTTCTTGGTCTATGCTATTAATATCTTTTTGTTTGTATGTTGCTATTTATAGTAACATATTTATCTTCATATTATAAACAACTATAATCATTCATTATAGTATTTTTCATAATAGGGCAGGGGAGTCTCGTTTTTCTACGTGTTTCCCTTTCCCCCCCTTAAAACCTTATTTTTCATTAATAATCTTCAAATAAATATTCTTCCTCATATCCTTCATCCAACCCTTCAAACCCTTCTATGCCAAGCTGTTCTTCTGTTTGTTCTTTTTTATACTCCGGGTATTGGCCCGTTTCTCCTTCCTTCAACTGCACCTTAAATTCTACAAAGCGTGTTTTCCCTTTTTCCGGCTTCCTTAAATAATAAACATCCACATCTGTATGTTCATTTATTTCCTTTACTGCTTTATCAATAACTACCCTGAAAAAATTGTCGTTTCTTCCTTTGTATTTTTCCTCTACTCCAAAAAACTCTTTGATTTCTTCTAGCCTCAAAATCGGAACCCTATAGCAATATATGGGGTTATCTGGGTCCGTATCTAAGTCTTTTCTTTGAAACCTATAGCTTATGAGCATTTCATATAACTGCGAGCTGTAAAGTGATTTCATTTTTAGTATTTGTTTAAACTCATACTTTGTAAATCTGTCTTGCAGGTTTAAAAGATGTGGCATTATATTCTTATGTAATGCCACCTGTACCCGTCTTTTCCCAAAATTTATATTAACGTCGTTTGATAGATATGCTATCATCCTTCGCCCGATATTTCCCTCATTGTCTGTAAAGTCTTCAAATCCCGCCATAGCAAGCTTTTTGAAAATCCTTTCTATTTCATCATATTTTTCACTTCTCGTTGGTATATTACAAACTTTACATAAATCATTTAGAGAAATGATCTTTTCTATTCTCACATTGTTGTCGGCCACATATTTTTCACTGTCTTCTCTTGTTATTTTGCTCAAAATATATAATGCCGTCTTTTGCTCATAGAGGGAGTTTGTGCTCGTTATTCTGGCAAGGGCATTTGATTTTGCAATAGGGTATTTTCTTCCGTTTTCCATCATATAATCAGTCATGTATTTTGCTCCCTATGTTTTGGTACCCGGATCTCTCGACATCATAATGGTGCTTAATAAAATATCATCCAACCTACTACTTGTCAACTTGCTTTGTAGTATCTTTAAAACTACACTTTTTGTAGTAGGTTTTTCCTGTTTTTTTACTACACTTTTTGTAGTAGGTTTTTTTCTTCAAAACTACATTTTTTGTAGTTGGTTTTGCTTATAGAACTACACTATTTATAGTAGGAAACTACACTTATTGTAGTAGGAAAAGCCCCGTACATGTTGCAGCACAACGTATTTTCCAATCTATAATAAATAAAATAAATAAAGAATAAGGCTATATATTTAATATATAGCAAGGATTTAGAATAATTCCGTCCATTTAAGAATAACTGCCGCCCTCCGCTTCGCTCCGGTTGGCCTTATTTATTATTTTTTCCGTCTTTTTTAACCGATTAGTTTTATAAATTTTTCTAAAGTTACGTTTTAGTTGTTTTTGGATATCATTGTTAGCTTTTGGTGTATAAATATTATATTCTTTTTACAGTTTGGTGTATTTATTATAACCATTTTGCTTTAAGCCCCTCAAAACACTACACTTTTTGTAGTAGGTACTTTTTTTCCGGCACCAAATCTACACTTTTTGTAGTAGGTTTTGCTTTTTTTTGTTTGGCTTCCTTTTTCCAGAATATTTTTTTGTTGTCGCCTTTTTTTGCTTTTATATCATAAGTCGCGCATTGTAAAATATAGCGTCTGGTCGAACCGCCGTTCCGGCCGCAGCCTTTCTATATACCCAGTCCCTATGACTTTCTTTAGTATTTCTTTAGGAAGGATCGGCTTTGTGAGCCTTTCCGACGAGATATATTTCCGCCATCCTTGCCCGTTTATTGAAAACTCTTTGTCTGTCTGGTTGTCGAACGCCATTTGCCTGTATATCTCCGCAAGCCTTATCCTGCCCGATTTGCTAAGTTCCCACATGCACCTTGCAAGCTTCGCCGTAGCCCGCATGTGGCGGCTCATTGTTTGGTCGCCTTTTTGTGCCCGATCGACAAAAAGGCGCGAAAATGCGTAGTCACTCCATACAACTATGTCGAAAGCGTTGTCCGACAAAAAGGGCGACTGCCCCTGGGTTTTCCATATAACCTGCATGACAAGGGGCTTCTGTTTTGTAAGGTTCTGCCTTTGGAACGTGTCGATGCAACTTGCCAGCCCCTGTGTCTTGTGGCTCATTTCAAAATCGTTTGTCCATGATCCTATATCTGCACAGGAATCTTCAAAAATGCCCCTTACGTCCGGCGCGCTGCCGCTGACCGAATCGAACATGCCCAACGCGCAATATGATGTTGTCGCCGACCGGACAACCATTTCGCTGCCCCAATCTTCCTCCGGCTTTTTGTATGTGCTGTTGTCGGGGAGTACGGTCAGCTTTACCTCAAGTGGCGAAAGGAAGCCCCCATCGACATGTTTCACCACAAGGTCTATTCCGTCTATCGTTTCTAAAGAATAATGCTGGTATGGCTCGAAGCGCGACTCAAAACAAAATTCTAGATCGTCAAAGGTACAGCCACGGCAATTAAAAACTTCGCGCAATGAAATTTCTGTTGCGGAAACCTGTAGTTTGCCCCCTTCAAATATTAGGCGGTTATATATTGCGGGTATATTATTTTCAAGCATGAAGCAAGCCACGGAAGTCGGGAAACTTGAATTGAAGCTGTTTTTTCCCCAATGGCTTTCAGCCTTGCGGTTAGAGTTCTTGATACCAAACAGCCCCGATGAACCGGCGGCGGGATTATTGTCAATTTCACTCATTTTTTACCTACCCCTAATTATATGACGTCAAGAAATTGACGTCGTGTTTAATATGAGTTATACTTTTTCTAGCTATGTCTTATTTTGTAAATGAAATCATGAAATGGGGATATCTTAAAAATGAAAAAAGTCGTTGACCTGTTTGCAGGCTGCGGGGGGCTTTCGCTTGGGTTCCAGGACGCGGGCTATGAAATAATCGGGGCTTATGAGTATTGGGACAAGGCCGCTGACACCTATGAAGCCAACTTTGACCACCCCATCTACCGCGAGAATCTATCTGATGCCTCCGGCGCTATAAAACGCATACGCTGCCTGGAACCAGATATTATTATAGGTGGGCCACCATGTCAAGATTTTTCACATGCAGGCAAGCGTGTCGAGGACAAGAGGGCTGCGTTGACGGAAGTTTTTGCAGAAATCGTAACAACAATATCGCCACGGTGGTTCGTAATGGAAAATGTAGACCGGGCGCAAAAAAGCAAAACATACGGCGTGGCAAGGGATATCCTGAAAAAAGCGGGGTATGGGCTTACTGAGGTCATACTCAATGCGAGCCTTTGCGGCGTACCGCAACGAAGGAAGCGCTTTTTTTGTTTCGGCTCGCGTAATGCGGAAGACGGGTTTTTGCTTGACTATATCGACAGCGCTATGGGCAAAAAAGAAATGACCCTGAAAGACTATTTTGGGGAATCCCTTGACATTGAATATTATTACAGGCACCCACGCAACTACTCGCGCCGCGCGATTTATTCGATAGGGGAGCCGTCGGCAACAATACGGGGGGTAAACCGCCCCGTACCGAAAGGTTACCCGGGGCACCACCTTGACGCAAAAAAACTTGATGGGACCATAAGGCCCCTTACAACCCTCGAAAGGTCCTTGATACAGACGTTCCCCCCGGACTTTAAGTGGCTTGGGTCAAAAACAGATATTGAACTGATGGTCGGGAACGCAGTCCCGGTAAAGCTGGCTGAGTTCGTCGCGAAAGCACTTTCCCATCATATCCAAAAAGATACCTTCAATGAAAATGCTTGCATCGTGTACGCCCCTTTCCTTGACTGGCTTAGGGGAAGCCATGCAATGTCAGAAAGGTCGCAGCGCGACACAATGTCAAGGCTTAGGCGCGCCGATTCCATCTGTTCGATCCCAAGCGCGCCGGAAGCACATTATCTATTTATGCTTGAGCAATCGGAAAATTACAGGTCCCTTACGCCAACCGTCAGGTCACAGCTAAAACGCGCGGTAAAGCTATACTCCGAATACTGCAAAGCGGGTCAAACATTAAATGGCGTTGTAACATAAACCATAATTCTCATTGATCTATATTTTCCTTTTCCTGCTTTTCTACATTAGAGAAGTGAAGTAAAGGCCCTTTATTTTTAATGTTTCGTCATTTTTCATAATTCGTCCCTGGCGCGCCTTATTGTACAAAATAATGTTTTTGTTCAATGTAGCGCCATGCTGCCAAATATGTCGATAACCATTGCAATTGCTATGTTTTATTGCTATTTTCATACATTGTTAGTTGCCCTTTTTGCCGTTTTTCCTTGGTAAACAGCTCGAAAGGGCCTTATTTTTGCCGTTTTTTGTACATATTGTACATTTTCATAATAATTATTATATCCGAACGCAACCCTGTCCAGATATTGTTTTTGTGCATTTATTCCAGTCATAATTCTTTTCCTTTTCCAATAAGAAGCTAAATTCTTTGCTATTCACCACAACTGAATAATGTCATCCAAAACATTTTTCGTGCATTTTATCTATACACAAATTCACACATTATTCATAATTTATTTATCCGAAAGGGTGTATCAGAAATATTATAAATGTTGTATCGTACCCACTATGTCCTTGTCAAAGTTTAAACTTTTTATGGTGTTTGGCCTTTTTGGGTAAGCGCTACTGGCTTAAAAGTTCACTTATAAAAAACGGCATTTCGCAAAAACAAATCTGCAAAAAGATATTTGAAATCCGGCTTGCACCTTCCTTTTCTGACATACTTTCTATCCCGGTATCCGAGGTCATCAGGCTTGACTCCGGCACTTTCATTTCTTGCCGGTATATTCATAAAGGATCGTCTAGCGCCGCATAATAATATATGTAGTTTTAAATTTATGATTTTGAGGTATTTAGCATGAACAACAATGACACCGGCTCTTACCTATACAATGGCGACATCAAACAAATGGCGCACTGCTTTAGCTCTGGGTATTATATCGCATTGCCAAAAGTGTTGTTTGACGACGATTTTTTTGTCAATGAGCTTTCAAGCCATTCAAAACTTATATACGGGCACATAATTTCTGACTACCTCTCCAGGAATGTTTCTGTTGATTATGCAAAAAGATATTATACCAAATACCCTTTGGCTGAAATCGAACAAAATTTTGACCTTTGCCACTCTTCGGCTGTAGAACACCTTAAGCGACTTTGCGACACCGGATACCTTGAAAAAAAATCTCTTGGCAAGGGCCGCGGCGATAATATTTACCTGAAAAACAGGTTCCACCTTCCTACACCTATTATAAGGCCCCATGAAATAATCGATATATCTGAACTAAATGCCGGCTGACCTTAAATTCGATAATCGATATTCCCCGGCAATACATTTTACAAGGAGGCATAACATGAAAACGACTTCAAAGATAGACCTGGAAGAATTTGTCAACTCCCTTAACCATTCTGAAAAACTCAAGCTTTCTTCGATAGTGAGCAACTATTTCTCCACGCTTACTTCCCATGACGATAATGGTCTAGGCAATATCATCTCTTTTTCAGAGTTTGTTTCAAATAACCCCGGCATCGCTTAACAACTTCTTTTTCTTTTTATTTTTTATTTATTGAGGAATAATCCTATGCTCCCCTTTTTTCTTTTTTGTTTTTTATAACTTTATCATAAATTTGGATATGCCGGGTTTCGGTATATCTACTCTTTCTTCATGCAATAAACCATAAATCTATATTGGGGGTAATTTATAATGATCGACCACTACATGGTTCCAAAGGCCCTGGTGCATTCTGACATTTACAAAAACATTAATTCTGATGCTGCTGTTTTATATGCTTTCCTGTTTGATAAAACGATTGTATCAGAACTTGACTCAGATGTCATCCTTGACGACGATGGCCGCAAGCTTTTTATTTCCTGCCCTTTTTCAGAAATGGCATCTGACCTTCAATTCGACGAAGAACTTATTTGCATTCTAATATCCGAGCTAACTGCTTCACGTTTACTGCGGGTCGTCGAACAACCAAATGGCAACCCGCCTGTCATATTTGTTTTTGCCGTCTTAAGTGATACCCAGCCCCCCGGCCCTTCTTTTGAAAACAGCAACATAGTTCAGGAAAAGACAAAAAAAGCTGCCGACATCACACATCCTGATATTGACATACAGGATATTCCCCCAAAAGATATGCCGGCTCCCGTTGCCCCTGTCCCCGCCGAGTCAAATGATGACTGCGATGTTCGCCCTGAAACCGCCGAAATCGTTGCTTTGCCAGAAAATTCTTCAAATAATGACGAGCCCCCTCCTGAGCACCGGCCTATTTTTGAAGCATGGCTCGATGTTTTTGGCAATGAAGCTGACGACAGCATAAAAAACAGCCTTTTAAAATTCCTTGATTTTATGGACGCCGACCTTATAAGATATGCTATTTTTTCAGCAGAAGACGATACTGACCCCTCTGCCGAAAAAACCCCTTCTTTTGTCCATTCCCGCCTTAATTATTATATCAACCATAATTATAAAACCGTAGGGATGCTGCCCGATTCCCAGCCTTCACAAAAAACTGCCCCCCCTGCATTTCCCCCCAGCTATTCCCCCGATCCTGTTTCCCATCCAATAGTTCCCCCACCTGTTGTTCCGCAGCCTGTTGTTCCCCCGCTCCCTTATTCCGCCCCTTCTGCAGAACCGGCTCCCATAAGCCAAAGTTCTGACAACCGCATCGTTGCGCTCCAGGCTGCGTGCAACAATGAATTTTCCCCCTGCGTTGTCCAGGAATTTTGGGTTTCCATGCAGGATTATATAGATGAGTCCCATTGGGACGACTTACCTTACCTTTCTAACTGGCTAAGCGAAAAATATAACATTATGCACTCCAAGCTGGCAGGCGGCGATATGATCGTCCGGAGCACTAAAGTGCAAGACCTTATCAACAACAAATAACGATCTGTTCGGAGGTTCTCCATGAAAAATAGCCTTATCCGTAGAATGTACTTAATTCTTCTTATAACCGTTTTTGCCGTTGCCGGCAGCGTCTTCGTTGTTGTTTATGCGCTTTCCTTTCAGGCGATTGTCAATGATATAAAGTATCGTACCGAAGGTGTCAGGCAGTACATAATAGACACCGTCAATTCTGACGATATAATCGCGGTCGGCAAAAGCCCTGATGCTGCCCTTTATGTAAGGGAAAGGCTTATGGTTACCCTAGGCTATCTCAACAACATAGTAAACCTCGAACAATTATATATCGCCCATTTTGACGAAGCTGGCATATTACACACTTCCCTTGACCCTGGCGCCGGCGACATCCTGCCTACAGGCGAGCTCCTTGACGATTTATTGCGCAGCATAAGTGAAGTTACGCTTGTTACCGGCGATAGTATATACCGTACCGAACATGGCCATATATATACCGCCTTTTGGCCCGTAATAGACGTAGGCGGCAACGTACTGGGCGTTGTCTGCATGGAATTTGATGTAGAGGGGATCTACCAGTCCTATAAGCTTATGCTTTTTTACAGTATTGGGATCTCCCTTGCCCTTGTTTTCCTTTTTTCCTTGGTTGCATACCTTTATATGAGCAGGTCCACTGAAAATGTCTACAAAACTATTGCGTACCTCGATCTTCTTACCGGCTATGAAAACAGGATGGCTTATGAGCAGCGCCTTACCTCGTGTGCCGGGCTTATTGGACAGGGCAACAGTATAGCCATATTAGTTTTTGACCTTAACAACCTCAAAACCGTAAACGATACCTTCGGGCATAAATATGGCGATGCCCTTATCAAAAATTCAGCCGATATCCTTGCACAGCACTTAGGCGACCCCAAATCCTTATTCAGGATAGGCGGTGACGAATTCGCCGCCGTCCTTGTTGGCCGTTCATGGCCTGAGCTCCAGCAAATACAATCCGACATCCGCAACGAACACAGGATCATTATGGGCGACATACCTTTCAGTTGTGCTGTTGGCATGGCGCGCTTTGACAAAACCGGCGATTCCTCCATAAGGGATACCATGCAAAGAGCCGACGATGCCATGTACGAAGATAAGCGGCTTTCGAAAGGTTACGAGCAAAAAGTCCTTGATATCGACAAAGAAGCAAAAAGCAACGTTTCTCTTTTAAGGGAACATGCAAAAATAAATACAAATTAGGAGCTTACAATGAATAACAAATCAAAAATTTGCGACAACACGAAAATCTTCCGTACCCCGCACATTATTGTCCCCTTCGTCCTTATTGTTTTGGTCTCTTCGATATTCGTATTTTCCCTCGTTTCGCTTGTTTATCTGACCGGCATTTCCAGCCATTTTGACGTTTCTCCAGGACCTGTCCTGTCTTCTGACGATTTTCCGGAAACCGTGCCTATGAGTTCGCCCCCTACAGTTCCGGACGGTTCTACATATTGCGGGGCTTGCAGCGGCTGCGGCGAGTTTCATTTTATATGGGATTCTGATTATATCGGTCATAGCGACGACCATGCCGACGTCCTTTACGATGACTATATGGAATGCGACCATTGATTAGCGCCTTTTTTTCACAATGTTTTTACTAAGGAGCCAACCAATATGTCCTGGGAAATTGATTTACGTTCTACCCAATTAAGCGGCCCCGACCATGATTTGATACTTTCCGGCGATGCCTATAACCGTAGTGGTATTTTGATGGCATCCGTCGGCATGAAGCTTACTTTGGATTTGCAGGACAAACTTCTTAACCACAAAATATATTACCTTAGCGTCGACACCCTTAGCGATGTTGTGTCGTCGTTATCTATCCCGGCAAATTGCAAAGAAGAATTTATAATGTTCAAACGTCTTTATGACAAAAAACAAAATGACTTAAGTTCCGGTTTCTCAAAAATAAAAAACGGCGAAACTATTTGCCTTGACAGCACCTATTCCATTATCAAGGATCTTATAGATTGTTCCGGGTATTACTACAGCGTCCTTGCGTACATACATTACCTCAGCGAGTTTGGCAACCATACTTTTAGCCATTGCTTGAACGTTGGGCTTCTCTGCTTTATTTTTGGCAAGTGGCTCAAAATGAACAGTGATGAATGTATGACCCTTACCGTTTCCGGCCTTTTGCACGATATCGGCAAAATGGAGGTCCCCCTTGAAGTCCTCAACAAGCCGGGCCGTCTGTCTGAAGCGGAATTTGAAATGATCCAGAACCATACGGTTTATGGGCATAATATGCTCAAAAATCTCCCATTTCCTTTCGTTGTTAAAACGTCCGCCCTTTTGCACCATGAAAAACTAGACGGTACCGGCTATCCCCTTTCTTTCAATTCTGACCGCATACCGCGCTTTTCAAAGATCATTGCGATTTGCGATATCTACGACGCTATGGTTTCGAAACGTATTTACAAACCTAAATCCTGCCCTTTTGACGTCCTTTCAACACTTGATACCTCGTTTTACGGCTCTCTCGACCAAGAACTTGTCTATGTCTTTAAAATCAACGCAATCAGGGCATTTGTTGGCAGCCATGTTAAACTTTCCAACGGCCAGGAGGGGGAAGTGCTCTTTATCGACCCCGCCTTTCCTTCCCGCCCCCTTGTACGCCTCTATTCCGGCAACGTGGTAAGCCTTACTGAAAACCCTAAGATAAAAGTAACTGAAATGCTATAGGAGAAAATATTATGAAAGTTGAAATTCACCCACTTACCGCTTCCGAGCTCGATAAAGTCCTCGAGCCGGATGTTAAGCTTTTCGTAGGCGTTCGCGATGTTTTCAACCCCGGGCACTACCCCAACCTTAAAAAACATGTCCGCAGGGAATCTGCAAAATACAAAAACATTGATTTTTCCGTCAAATACTTAACAGACGATAAGCTTGAGCACACTGTGGCAAAACATATTTTTGTTGAAGCAGATTTCATGGATGACGACCGCGCATCATCAATCGGACATCTTTTTTCTAAACTGGTTGCTGCCTATAATACCCTGTCTTCTTTCCTTGAGGTTTATTGTGCAACAATCGTTGCTGGCGAAAACGACCCCGGCAAATACATAATGCCTTGCCTCCATATACTTTGCGCCCATGCAAGCCACATTAACGAAGAAACAATTATATCCTTTCTTGACGATAGCCCCGACATATAATTTATTCCGGCCCCCGTAATTTTTATAATCCCCTTACTTTTGCGAGGTTTCATAATGATTAAAACTCTTGCCGTTTTTTCAATGCTCATGGACCATATTGGTCTTATGTTCTTCCCCGATATATTGTGGCTCCGCTTTGTCGGCCGTCTTGCCATGCCGCTTTTTGCGTTTGCCGTCGCACGTGCTTTTTCCGGGGACTTTGACGATGCCAAGGCGCTTCGCTACGCTATACGCCTTGGTATTTTTGCCCTGGTTTCACAAATACCATATTCCTTTATGGTCAGCGGTACTTTGAATATAGTTTTTACATGGTTCTTCGGGTTTTCTTTGTTATATATATTCAAACGCTCTGTCCTTCTCCCGGGCATACTTGGCATCCTTTCTATACTTCTTTGCGCTTTTTTAACCCCGCTGGAATACGGGATCTGCGGCGTCTTTTACCCGTTGATGTTTTATATATGCCTATTCAAATATAAAAACTACGTTTTGACCCTCTGCGGGTCCCTTACCCTTTATTTCATTTATGGCTTACAGTTTGACTTCAACCTTATTCAGGTTTTGTCTATTTTTGCTGTCCCCGTAATACTTGTTTTTAATAATATTGACAAACAATTTCGTCTCAATAAATGGTTCTACTATACATTTTACCCCGTCCATATATCGCTACTGGTTACTTTGAATTATTTGATTCCATAAATTACAGGAGGCTTAAAATGCAAATAGAAAATTATATACCCGAAGGTAAGGCAAATGCTATATCCCGTTCTTCTTTATGCTCCGCTGTCGGGCTTAGCGACCGTGTCGTCCGCGGCCACATTGAAGACGCCCGCCGCCGCGGCATTATCATCGTTAACACCCAAGATGGCAGTGGCTATTTCAGGACACAAGACATCGATGATATCAAGCGCCAATATCTTTTAAACAAAAGCAGGGCTTCCGCTATTCTTTCACAACAGGAATTCCTTCTTGGGCGCTTGCGCGCAGCCGGTATTTTTGTCTGAGCTTTCTTCCCTTTGTTTTTGTTAACCTAAAAAATATGGAGTATTAAAATGTCAAATAATAAAACATCAAACAGCCCCGGGACTTTGGCCATCCAAATGATCCCTGACGAAAAGCTTCTTGACTATTCTGGCAACATCGAGGATACGTCCGACACAGCCGACATCGAACAAAGTATCGGTGAAGAAGGCTTCTTTGATCCCATCGATGTTACTGACTTTGATTCCCCTGAAGGTATGTATACAATTGTTTCCGGACATAGACGCAGGAACGCCGGCCGTAAAAAAGGAATCAATTTATTCCCGTGTATTGTTAAGACTTTTTCTGACCCTTCTGAAGTCCAGAATTACGTTTTCCACTCAAATTCCACCCGCGACTCTTCCAAAGACCCTTTGCTTTATTTACGTCGCTACAAGGCCCTTGAATCCTTTTATAAGACCATTGGCTTTAAAGGCAATTCCCGCGATGAAATAGCTTTAAGACTTGGCCTCAGCATAGCCCAGGCAGACAGGTATAAAGCCCTTGGTAAAATCATTGAGCCTATACTCGGCCTTTTGCAAAATGAGGTTGTCGGTATGTCCAGCATCCAGCCGGTTGCTTCATTGAAAAAAGATGAACAATCTATCGTATTCAATATGATGAAAGAATGTCTTGACTCCGGAGGGGAGCTTACCCGGGAAACCGTTAAGTGGATCGTCGACAATTATAAATCCGGGCTTACTTCTTACGGTGATCTTTCCAACCATAATGATTCAGAATATGTTCCAAATGATTTACGCGACAGCGGCCTTCCCCTCTATACCTATACCAACGAAAACACTCGCCCCGGGCAATCCGGATCCGGATCCTCTTCCTCAAACCGTAACAATGAAACACGCCGTGAATTTGACCCTGTTGCCGCCAACGCCGACGATGCCGACCGTTTTTATCAGGATAATGATAATGTGAGTTCGGCCAATTCTGATTCAGGCGACCTTATCGACAATGCCCTAGATTCTGCAATATGCGATTCTAATGTTTCTAAAAATATTGAAAGTCCAAAAATAAAAAAAGGCTCTAAAATCTTAAAGCTCCTAAGTGATATTTGTGAATGTTCTGGTTGCTCATGGGAATTTGGCAACGGCGACATCGCCGCCGATGCCTTGCGTAATATGGCAAATGCGATCATCGACGTTATCGATGAAATGCGTGTTATCTCTTCTTCTTATAACATATCCGATGCCCTTGAAGAAGCCCTTATTGATATCAACAACTACTCAAAATGATTCTTGCTATAGGCATTAATGTTGGTGTAATTATGATAAATTCGAACCATTCCCAATTTAATAAAACCAGCTATTCCTCTGAAATCGCCACTTTGCGCAACGCACTTTCCGAACCTATTTTGCAATGTTACAAACACATAGTTTTCTTTAACCTTGAATCAACTGGCATAGATTATAACAAAGAAAACATACTTGAGCTTTCGGTAATAAATACCTCTCCTTCCAATGGAAATATCAATATCATAAAAGACTTTTCTTCCTTAATAAAATTTTCGGATACTTGTTTTATTTCTGATTACATAACCAAAATTACAGGCATAACAACCTCGGCTTTATTAAAAGGCGGTATATCAAAAGAAGATGCCATAGGGAAACTAGACGAATCCTTTTTGCTCGAAGATGCTTTATACATGTCTTACAACACACAGCTCGATATTTGTTTTATCAACAGGCTTTATGAAAGCTGCGGCACTATCGGAATATTCAATAATAAGGATGTGCTTGACTTAATGACTGTATATAAGGATAGGTCCCTGAAACCTCCTCATAGGCTCAAGGATGCTATAAATACATATTCACTGACTCCGAAAAATACCCACCGCGGCCTCCGTGACGCTTATGCCATTTTTGAGCTTTTTAAAGCTTTAATCAAAGAACGCGACGACCTTAGAAAATATGTCAACCTGTTTGGCTATAGTTCCGGGGATCCCGGTAGTATGTTCCCGCGTGTAACTTATAAAAAACAGTCTTCCGACACCGGGAGCATAGATGGTTATTTGTATGAAAAATGATATTTCACCAAATTCGTTAAACCCTTCTTCTGATACTTTTGCCGATATTTCAAATCACTTTTCTTTGCAATACCGCAAGTTTGGTTTTTTGATTTTGTGCGCTATTTCTATTTTTACGTTTCGCTCTTTTGTCGTTGAGCGCATTGTCGTCTTCGGCGATTCTATGTCAGGATCTTATGAAAACGGAAGTATCCTTTTGTCCCAAAAATTCAACCTTGGCAACATAAGCAGGTATGATGTTGTTGTCGTCTCCACAGGAAAATATAATGCCATAAAAAGAATAATAGGCATGCCCGGCGAAACCGTAAAAATCCAAAACAGCATTGTTTATATAAACAACGTCGAGATACGTGGGGTCTTTGGCTATGCCCCTGGCTTTGAGGGAACCTGGCATCTCGCCAACAACGAATACTTTGTGCTTGGCGACAACAGGGCAATAAGTATAGATAGCAGATCGTATGGTTCTGTCCTCTTTGACAAGATACTTGGCAAGGTAATTTTCCAAATATTCCCGCTAAATAATATTGGGTATTCCTAGTTTTAATAAAATAATATATATTGAGGTATTTAATAAATGTTTGATTTCTTTAGAGATGAAATTCGCAGGTATCAGGGTATAGATGTCGATGCTTATAATAGGGAACGCAGCGAAAAAAAAGAACAAGAGAAAAATGATAAATTCATCTATTCTCAAAAATTCAAAATCGTTACTTTTATAATATTCGGCCTCTATCTTATGATTGCTGTTTTGAATATTTTTTACTTCAAATATTTTTCAGGTATCGGCCCGTTTCTTCATTCCTCGCTTTTGTCTATTCTTGCGATCGCAGTATGCGTTTTTCTTCTTATCCCCAAAAGGATTTTTGAACTCCTTGCCCTCGCCGGCACTATAATATTTGCTGTCCTTTTTTATGTAAGCATTATCATTTAGGTGTTATCCCGATTAATTCTGCCTTCGGGTTTTTCCTTTTTATAAAAATATCGGTATCGCTTTTTCCGCTGCTGCACTAAAGCGCAGCACCAGGAAACGCTATCTTATTGAATGAAGAACCATTAGTTTACTTGATTGAATACTTTTTTAGAGGGCTTTTTAAAGGCCAATTATTATGGGTTCTCTTTCTTTTAACAAGCAGGGCATTGATGGTTACATTCCCGCTTCGCTCCCATTTCGCCATCTTCTGCTGCTTCTAGTCATAACTGAAAACCCGTGGCTTCACGCTCGCTGCGCTCCCGTTCCTCCCCGGCTTTCCAGTTATTGGGGCTTCGCCCCCTAAAACCCCCATTTCAGCTTCGTGCGCCGCACTTCGCTTTTGTTCGTGTCACTCACAAAAAAAATACGACAGCTCCGTGTCGTATGAAAGACGTACATCAAATTTTTTGCCAAAGGTGATTATCATGATTTATCAATATTACATTTTCTTGTTTATATCGGTTTCTTCCCTTTTTCTGCTATCTTGTTTTTTTGCGAAACGCAACATGAAGCTTTTGAAAAACCTTTGTTATTTGTTGTTGTATGTTGCTATCTTAATTTTTATATAGGGGTGATTTTTTTGGACAATCCACGTTTAAGGAATAAAATGATCCGTGCTTGGTTATTTCCCGAAGAATATGACATTCTTGAAATGAACGCAGAAAAAGCCGGCATTTCCAAATCTTCTTATTTACGCAGAATGATCGTATACGGCATTGATGAAATCACATATAAGTATACCCCGGAAGACGCAAAAATCCTAGGCGACAAGCTTACCGAAATTTGCAATGTCCTTCAGAAAATAGAATACCGCAGCTTTGTCCATAGCAGCTTCTATGAAAATGACGTCATTGATATGACCGACCAGTTGATGAGGCTTATTTGCATTGTCGAAGATTACGTCTACAATTGATACGGTATGTCTTGTAAAGGGATTTTTTTATGAAAACTAAAAACATCAGTTCCCCCCGAATTATTATTCTTCTGTTTGTTATTTGCGCGCTTTCGTTTTTTTCCGGGATCTTTATTTCTCATTATTTTTATTTCGTTCCTGAAAGTGACCCTTTTACCGAACAAGCTTTATCCCAAGATCTTTCCGGCCCTTACAGATTGGCCCGTGTCGTCGATGGCGATACATTGATAATTAAAATTGATGATGTTGACGAGCGCGTCAGGCTTATAGGTGTCGACACGCCTGAAAGCGTCCACCCTGACAGTTTTCGAAATTCTCCTGAAGGCATAGAAGCTTCTGATTTTGTAAAAAGCGTTTTAGGCGGCTCGTCCGTTTTTTTGGAATATGACATTTCGGAACGTGACAGATATGACCGCCTCCTTGCCTATGTTTATTTTGAAAACGGCAGCGAGTTGGTGATGCTCAATTCTTATCTTTTGCAAAATGGTATAGCCCGCATTTCTACCTACCCCCCCAATGTCAAACATGTCGTGCTTTTTACTGAAAACCAAAATTTTGCCATCGACAATTTACTGGGGTTTTGGGAATCCGGCTTTTACGGCTAAATATTAAGGAGCAGTTCTTATGTGGCTATATGAGCGTAATTTTGACAATTCCCATCGTTATATATTAGGCGAGCTTGGATCTAACATGCTTGCCTGCTTTGGCATTAACCCGTCTACCGCTTCACCGGATAAACTTGACCCAACTTTGCGCCAAGTCAAAAAACGTTCCGAGATGTATGGGTATGACGGCTAGATGATGTTTAATTTATATCCGCAGCGCTCTACCAACCCCGACCTTCTTCACCCTAAGCTCAGTTTTGAAAATTTATCAGAAAACTGTTTTTTCATTCATGAGTTTTTTAGTACTTATAAATGCGACATCTGGGCCGCATGGGGCTCGCTTATCGAAAAGCGCCCTTATCTCAAGCATTGCCTTTTAGCTATTTACGAAACATCTTGTAATATCAGAAATTGCAAATGGTATAGTGTCGGCAAATTACTAAAAAACGGCCATCTCCACCATCCCCTTTACCTCCGCAATGACTATCCCCTTATTGATTTCGATGTAGCTAATTATATTTCTACCTTATGATTATCGTCTTCGTTTTTTGTTTCGCGTTGAACATTGGTAAATCGTTATTCATATTCAGATGAAGGAATTTTATTATGGCTACTACAGAAATTCACGCAGTTTACTCCACGCCTGTTTTTTGCCTGGACTATGTCCTTTCCGATAAGCCAAACAGGCGGATCGAAGTCAAGGACGATATCGGCGATACGATAGCTTATGTCCAGCGCGATAAAGTTACCGGCAAGTGTGCCGTCTATAAAACCTTGTCGACCTACCACAACTGTACTAAAACAGGCATATCGGATACTTTTCACAGGATTTCTGATAAATTCCGTGGGAACATAAGAAGGGAAAACTCCCGCACCAAAAATAAAAAAGAAGTTGTCTGCTGGCACATGCACCAAAGTTTCAAAGGCCACGAAGCTTCTCCGGAGATCGCAAATGAAATTGGCCTAAAGCTTGCTAAAGAGGTTTTCTCTAAATTTTCCTGTGTCGTGTCGACACACAGCAACACCGATAATATCCATAACCATTTTGTTATATGTGCCTGGGGCGAGGATGGCAAAAAATGGCATGACTGCCGAAGAACAAAAAGGCTTATCAGGAAAGTTTCCGACCGCCTTTGTGAAGAGTATGGTTTAGATGTTTTGGAGAAAACAAAAAACATGAACCTTACCGAATGGACCGACAGGGACGGCAACAAGCGTGCCACCGAAGTCACCGACCGGAAAATAGAGCAATGGAAAATGCATGACAAAGGCGTAGAGCCCATAGCCGACTCAAATGACTACCGGCTTTCCGAATCTTATAAAGAACAACTGGCCGACAAATTGACAAACGCCGACTTGGTCAAAAACGATATAGACAGCCTACTTCCGTATGTATACTCTTATGACGAGCTTCTCGAACACCTTCGGCTCCTTGGCTACAAAGTCAACGCCAAAAAGAAAAACGGCGATTGGCTTAAACATGTATCTTTTACCCCGCCCGGCATAGCAAAACCCACACGCGACTATCAGCTTGGCGACAATGTCTTTTATGCCCGGCAGGCTTTGACCAAACACATCAACGAAAACTCCCCTGCCAATATTATAAAGCCTATTTTCAACATAGATGATTTTATTAATGATAGTCCCGTTTCCCCTGAAAAAACAAAAACCGTTTCTTCGCCCGTCACCTCTTCCGAGGTTATACCGGCCGTCGACGGTGTCAAGTATTTTGACAATTATGATTACGGGGAAATCGACCTCAATGAGGTCAATTTAGACTACCGCCTTTGTAAAGACTCAAGGGGCAACGGCTATATTTCCAAAAGGGGCGTCCCGGAGCAAAATACCATACGCGCCATTCGCCGTGACGACGCCATTGTCAGGAAAACCTATACATCCGTCAGGATCAAACAGGTCATATTGAGCATCAACTCCGCAAACAACAATAAGCGCCCTTATTTCCCCAAGAACAATACCGAAAGGCTAATTACCCAAATAAAGGAAAGCTGCGAGAACCTGCTTTTTATAGAAAATCATAATATCTCAAGTTACGATCAGGTCAACGCCCTTTATAAGGCTTCTTATACCACATACAACCGCCTTCTCAGAGAGCAGAACAAACTTAATTCTACTATTTCGGATTTGAAAAACCTCACTACCTTCCCGGGTAAAATCAAGGAACTTGAACTTACCTTATCTACAGAACCGGACAATCCTGAAAACGCTTTTGAATCACATGATTCCAACATTGCCATTTTAAGCCGCTATAAATCAGACGTCGCCAAATATAGCCTCGATACCGATGAGGGTATAGCGGCCCTTTTAAGGAAAATAAACGATTCAAATTCAAAACTAAGGACACTTGAGCCCCAGCTTGCCTATAACCTTTCTGAATTGTCCGGCTATGAACTCTGCATGAAGATACTTGACCGGATAGACAGCGCAAATAACGACCGGAATGATTTCGCTTTCTCTCAATTCAATGAAATACGTAAACACGGAAGGATAGACTCTAAAAAGTATACCAAAACGGACATCGCCTGATTTTTCACCCGTTTACAGCCAACGGCGTTGCCCTTTATGACCTATCGTATTAATTACTACCTTAAAACTTCTCTATACCCTTTGTTCTTTTTGGATCTCTTCTTTTGTTTTGGTTTTGTCCATTTTAGTATTGGCTACGTTAAAGGTAGCCAACCTTTTCACGTCAAAATGTTCATACATATAGATATAGTTACACCGATTTATAAAATACATTTGTTAATCAGTGGAGATCATATTATTGGCACTATTTTAACTGGGGTGTCTATGAAGGGCATTTGGGAATTCCCGGCTGTGCCTTTTCTCGCGGTTATGGTATGGTAGTTTAATACGTAATTAACAATTAGTAACAATAAGTGCCTATATTAGACGACATTTTTTTGTATGGGCATTTTTTGTCAAGCCTATAGCTCCTCCACCTGTTTTTTTTGCTATTTTTATCTATGCACCCCCTACGGCGCAGCGCTTGTCTTTATCGGCAGGCTGCATTTCACTGCCCCTGCATTGCTGTTGTTGTTTCCCGCTGTGCGGGCAAAGACGTAGTATGTGGTGAGCGGCTTGAGCCCTTCAAATTTTGTGCCACTCTGCCATTTCAGTTTCGACAACGCCGACGCCGCCGTGGATGACGATGTGCTGATCGCATATTCTACCTTCTGGCTGCCCGGGTTGGCTCCTGACACCAGCACCTTGCCCACCGTTATACTGTTCGCCGTCACCTGGTTTCTGAGCGGTGCGTTGTTGACCGCAGCCCCGGCCGATTTGTTCACCTGGAAGCTTACGTTGAACTCGGTCTTGATCCCGTTGCTGCCGCTTACCCTTACCGTGGCCGTATATGGCAGTATCGCACCGGTTTTCGCGT
>Ga0123353_10002718_pt1 | contig 22045 bp, 31 predicted proteins | sample TergutLab28metaG_3_FD_92763 | JGI IMG/M metagenome (GOLD analysis project Ga0123353, IMG submission 92763) | Labiotermes labralis P3 segment gut microbial communities from Petit-Saut dam, French Guiana - Lab288 P3 | ecosystem: Host-associated > Arthropoda: Insects > Digestive system > Gut ... | reverse complement strand
AAGGCGGCAACAGACGCCGCGAAAGAGGACTCATCGTTCTCATTCGATGAATGGATCGTCATCGACTTCGGCATGGGCAAACTCGTAGGCGAATACAAAGACGGAAAGGAGGTCAAACAATGAGGAACGGAAGCGTCACAACAACAACGATGCGGAAAGGCGATTACAGACCGAACAGCCCGTGGAACATCACTATATACTTCCTGTGCGCAGTATTCGTAGGATTCGCAGTGTTCATGGGTATCTACTGGTTACTGGGGGTGTGATAGGATGAATAAACACTGGAAGAACACGCAGATGATTGATGCAGGTAGAGTAGAACGTTTACCCAACCTCATAGATGACATAGAAGCATGGGCGAAGAATATGCTGAAGGAAGTCGAGGATGCCATGAACGACAACCAACCGCCGAGAGAAGGCGAAGCCATACTCGACTTTGAACATTCAGCAGGCTCGCATCGGATCCTGTGCGAACTCCTCAACATCATCGAGAAGAACAAGGAGGGATAACATGAGATTCCGATGCACATGCGAATACGGATTGTGTACGTTCGAGGGGAAACTCATTCTCCCCCCCCCCTACTCGTACATCCCGCAATACTGCCCTTACGACTGCAACAGGGACATCGAGGTTGAGGCGATAGAAGAATGAAGATATACGACGAAGAACACATAGAGCTCAACGGAATACTCTATTACATCGACACGAGCAAATTCGTAGAGATAGACGGCACGCCGTGGTTATTAGCATCATGTATAAGCTGTAAGTTCTATTCTAAGCGAGGGATAGGCAACGGCGCAAATTTCTACTGTTCTTATGACAACCGTAAACGCTATGGTTTCGGTGAACTGTTCAAACAATGCCCATTACGACCGATTACGGAATCACCGGAATACATCGAATTGAAGAAGGAAGTGAAAGAATGACCGATAAGGAAACGTGTTATCGTTGCAACGGAACGGGGAAAGAAACCGTCGGCGGTGAATACATCACAGATTGCATAGCATGTTCCGGCAAAGGAACAATACCAAGTCCCGTCGAGATAGAGGTGAAAGAATGAAGTCGAAATACTGCATGTGCCGAAAGACAATATGCGAGGAAACAGCGGAGTATTGGGATAAGCTGCCTTCCGGCGCATACACCGTGGAGTTATGGACATGCGGGACGGAAGAGTGTGAAGAAGCGATGAGAAAGCATAAAGAGGGAAGGTGGAAGGGATGAGAAAATGGTAGCAACAGACTCACAGATCGCGACGATGCGCAAAGGGTTCACAGACGGGTTATTTCCATCCGATGTGGCGGACAGCATCGACATAAGCGAAAAGACAGTAAGACGTTATTTCAAGAAATTCGAGGGCGAAGGACTGGACAGGGCGGTTCTCATCCCGTACCCGCGCGTCCGAAGGACTGAATCTGTCCAACAACAGACAAACGGGACAATACATCAAATAAGCCGCGAACTCACAATATCCCAGTTATGCCGCAGACTCGAGGAAACAGAAGGTCTGTATCGAAAGGCCATATCTGATTCCGCGCGCGACCCTACGTTATCATACCTCATCGTGAAACACAACGAAACAATGCTGGACATAATCAAGGAAATGGGGAAGTATTGCGGACTTAATAAGGGGACCGTAGGTTCCGAGGGCGGAACTGTGAAAGAGGTCAAGGTGGTGTGGTCATGAGCGAAATCCCACTTCCGTGCGTTATAACGAAAGAGGAATTATACCAATACCCGAACTCCATTGTAACCTTCCCGCCGTTTACTTCCGTTGTCCGATTGCGCCATATCATCGAAACAGCTCACAGCATCATAACAGACCCGATCGGCAAGATAACCAAGATATACGGCACAAGCGTCGATGAACTGATAATCGGGTTCACTTCCGAAGGTCTGTACGATCCGTGTAAAACGGATAAGGAGATATTCGATGAGGTCGAAGAGTATGCGTTCCAGATCGCAAAGAAAAGGTTATGAGAACAGAAGAGGATAAGGGTCAATAATAGGACAGGGAATAACATGATTGTGAACGGACGGTTTATCGTGGGTGTCAATATGCTCAAAGAAATGTTCCCCTCTACGATAAAAGAATGTTGTTGCGATGACATGCTGACAATGATGGATACGTTCGACATCTTCGCGAGTTACGGCGATGTGATGTTGCGTTGCACCGAAGCAGAGGAACATTGTAACGATGATGGGAGTTACGACGAATACAACGGAATATGCTTAAAGATGAAATTCTGCCCGTTTTGCGGGGCAAAAATGGAGAATGAATGACCACAGCAACGATGGAACTCTTATCATGCTGGAAGCCAGCCGTTGCGGAGTGTCCGCGAGAATTCGCCATGTACGGCGGTTCGGGAAGCGGTAAAACGTACTTCGCGATGCAACATTGCATCCTTCACGGTGTGCAAGAATCCACGGGTTTCTCGTTATTCCTCATGGAAGATATGACCTCGGTAAGAAGCGATTGCTTTGAACCGATGCGACAGATTCTCGACAATGCGGGCATAGGTTACACATCCAAAGAGAGCGCACCGTATGAGATAATCCTTCAGAGCGGGCATCGCGTGATATTCTCCTCGACATCCCGCTCATCGGGAGAACGTTCTAAGGAGCGTCTTAAGAAGTTCACGGATGCGCGCCGGGTCTATGTGAACGAAGTAACGGCCATACGCGAGGAAGATTACGACATGTTAACGAACAGGATGGGCAGATCGTACAAGGATGCGCAGATCGTGGTCACGTTCAATCCCATAGACAAGAACCATTGGGCGGTCAAACGCTGGGTTTATCCGTACAAGAACGGAACGCTCCCGAAGGGTACGCAGGTCATTCACACCACGTACATGGACAACCCGAAGCTCACACCGGAATGGATCGAGAATGAGAAGGCTAAGGGTTCCAGAAACCCTAACTATCAACGGGTCTATTTGGAAGGGGAACCGGGCATACTGGAAGGACTTGTCTACATGGAAGGTCTGCATTGGATAATAGACGATGATTTCCCCGAATCCATCCTCGAAACGACACCGTCCGCAGTAGGCATAGACTGGGGAGCGAGAACGACAGCGGCAGTAGCCGTATGGGACCGCGACGGAGAACGCTACGCATACGAGATACTGTACGAGCGCGGATTAGATCAGGATAAGATAAACGGAAGGATGAACAGCATCTTCGACGATCACGGCTGGAACAAGCAACGGGTCAATCTGATACGATGCGATACGGCGGAACCTGACCGTAAGTTCTCACTCGCTAAATCGGGATTCCGCACACCATACGAGGACATAGGCGATAAGGATGCTGAACACGTGTGCATCGACGCATACAAGGCCGTGCTGTTCGGGATTGAGCAAGTTATGGCGAAGAAGATACGAATACATCCATCATCGATGAACCTGAAGGACGAATTACGGGAGTATATTTGGAACCCGAAGATGGATGCGCGCGACCTTAACAGGGAGCCGTTGAAGGGATTCGATCATGCCGTCGACAGTTTGCGTTACGCCATATCATCCAAGCCCGTCGAGGAAGCGGAACAATCGCTGAACATAGCGTTCATCTAAAAAGGTAAATGATTATCAATAAACGGTAACGCACGTTACTATTGTATGGGACTATTAGGCCGTCTGCGCGGAACAGAGAAAAAAGAACAGCCGTCACAGGCCAACATCGGATTCGGCGGTGTCCTCTCATCGCTCATTTGGGGAGCCAACGCAAGCGCGGAGAAGGCTGCTTATAAGACCAATTCATACGTAAGACGATCCGTAGACCTTAACGCGTCCTCGGTCGCTTCTGTGCCGTTCATTGTCACGGACGATAACAACAACGAGATCGAATCGCCGAACGACCCGATGATCAAGCTTCTCAACAATCCCAATAAAACGTCCACGCGTAGCAAGTTCCTGCGTAAGATCATAACTGACCTCGAGGTCCACGGCAACGCGTTCGTCTACATTGTGCGTACAGTTCGCGGTATCGAAGAACTCCATGTCATAGACCCGTCGCGCGTTCAACCGGACAGAACGATGAACATCATCGACCCGGTCAGAAGCTGGCAGGTCAACTTCGGTGCATCGGGCATACGAACCATCCCCGTCGAAGATATGATCCATCTCAAGCACGAATCTCCCGATGATGATGTCCTCGGCATATCTCCCGTGGTATCGGCGGCACGCGCAATTCTCATACAGGACGCGATAAGACGATGGAACTTATCGACCACGGAGAACGGCGGGAACCCGTCGATGATCGTGACAATTCCGAGAGCATTATCCCCTGATCAGTTCTCCAAATTCGTTGACGCTCTCAACGCGAAGTATTCCGGCGCCGGCAACAACAACAAGACGATGGTCCTCGATGACGGCAAGGATGCCAAGTCCGCTGGTTTCACGGCTGTGGAGATGGATTTTGCCAACTCGCACGTTCTGTATGCGCGGGAGATCGCCATAGCTTATGGTGTCCCGCCGGAGAAGATCGGAGACAGTGCGAACAAGACATACGCGAACGCTACGGAAGCGAACAAAGAATATGCGAACGATACCGTTATCCCGCTCCTCAATATGGTATGGGAAGCTTTCGATTCCGCGCTATACCCGGTGTTCAAGCGTCATGTCACTTATGATGTGGAATCCGTCCCGGGTGCGAAAGGGAACGAAAGTGAGATGTACATCGCGCTGAACAGTGTCAACTTCCTCACTATCAACGAGAAACGTAAGATGAAAGGCTACGATGACATCGGTTCGGACGGTGACATAATCCTCGTACCGATGGGACTGGCTCCGCTTAAGGACGCGACCGCAGACCTTCCCGCTCCGCCTATGGGAGATGAATGATGCAGGGATATGACTTCAATCCCGAGATAAAGATGGTCAACCTGCGCACAAGAGCGCAGAAGCGTCGAGCGTATAACCAGATTGAAAAGGTGCGCACAAAGTACGAACGAGTGATGCGTCCGCAGTTACGTTCGGTTTTTGAAGCGCAGAAGCTCGCTCTTATTAAGCTTGACAATCCCGATACGAACGACATTGCCCGTGCTATTCACTCAACGGATAAGGACATGCAGCGCGTGTTCGTGTGGATGTATACGGCCATGAGCGACGATATATATCCAATGATCCAGCGCGACAGCGAGAAGATAAAGGCTCGGTTCGTTGACATGGAACACAAGGACACAGTAGTTTCGGGAGCGACCGAAAGTACTTACGACGGCATCATGCGTGAGTATATCCATACAGTCACGGGAGAACGGATAACGAAGATAAACAACACCACGCTGGAAGCCGTGCAGTACGTTTACGACTATTCCGACAACACGGTAGACTTCCGCGACGGCGTGATAGAAGCATTCGATAAGAACATCAAGATGTCCCGTGCGAACACCATCGCGAGGACGGAAACGGCAACGGCATCGAACGCTTCCTCGATGAAGTCCTTCCGTGTGCTGAATGAGGACAGCAGGATCGAGAAGCGCAAGGAGTGGGTGACCACGTTGGACGATGATGTGCGCGACACTCATAAACCGCTTGACGGAATGACGCTGTCGCTTGACGAATTGTACCGCTGGAGCGGGAAATACGGAGAAACGATCATGGACTATCCGACCGATGACGGTCACGGAGCAGGTCCCGAGGAGATAATTAACTGCCGTTGTTTCATCGCTTACTCGTCAATTTAGGCACTTTTAACGCCTATTGTAAATGATTATCAATAAACCGTAACACACCATATACCTATATGCTTGAGATTAAGCATCTTCCAGACGTTGAGTTCAAGTTCGACGATTCCCCCGGGACGTTCGACGGTATTTTATCAACATACGGCAACAAGGATCATGTCGGAGATATATGCGTAAGAGGATGCTTCGAGGACACGATCAAGGAAAAAGGATTGTCGCGGGTTCTTTTGTGGAACCATGAACACGGGAGCGTTATCGGTTCATTCAACATAACAGGACACAAAAACGACCTGTCCATATATGCGACCACAGATCAGAACGTCCAGCTCGGCAGAGAAAAATACTCTCTGCTTAAAAACGGCCACATCAAGGGCCTGTCCATCGGTTATATCGCGAACGACTTCAAGTACGAAAAGGACGGCACTCGCATGTTAACGAAGGTCGACCTATGGGAAGGCTCCCTCGTGACGTTCCCTGCGAACCCTATGGCGCATGCACAGGCCAAGTTCATTGACGCGAAAGCTATGGCCGATGTCCGCATCGCATTCTGTTCACTCCCCGAAATAAAGGAACTCCCCGCGGACATGTTCCAGATCGTCATGAAGGCGATCGATTCCGCATTCTCAACTGACACTCCATCCGATGCCGGCATTCCCTCGATTGCATCCGTTAACGACTCGGTGCCGGATGGAGAATTGAAAGCATACAATGACCTTATGAGTGCGCTCAAAAGGGTGGGATAAAAAATGACCGAAATAGACGTAAAGGCACTCCACGACGAAGTCACGAAGTGGATGGAAACCTACAACGAAGAGAGCAAGAAGATCGCCGCTCAGCTCCACGGACTGCCCGAGAACTACTCGAAGGTCAAGTCCGATATGGAAGAGCATGCGAAGAAGATGAACGAGATAAAGGACGCTGTCGCTGAACTCCAGCTCAGAGCGACCTACGTACCCGAAGGGAAGGGTGACCTTTTCTCCTCGCCTGATGTGAAAGCCTTCGGAACGTTCGCAAGGACGGGGCAGTTCGACGCTAAGAACATGGCGATAAGCAACAGCGGTTCTATGGGATATGCTGTTCCGCCTGCATTCGTAGCAGACATAATCGCCAAAGAGGGTGAGATAGACCCGATAAGGCAGTACTGCTCGCAGATCACTGTGAACAGCAATATCGCGAAACTCCTCTTTGAGAAGGGAGAAGCGGGCGGCCAGTGGTCCGGCGAAACCGATACCAGAGGTCTGACAACTCCGCCGTCCATCGGGATGGTAGAGGTTGAGATGTTCGCGGCGAACGTCTACGTTGCACCGACCCGCGACCTGCTCACGGATGGTGTGATAAACATCGAGCAGTACATATCGCAGAAGCTCGTCGGAAAGCTCGCGAAACTGGAAGGTGCCGCATTCCTCGTAGGAACGGGAACGAAACAGCCCGAGGGTGTGTTCGTTAACGATGAGGTGGAAGAGAAAAAGGCGGCATTGTCTGCAGACAACCTCATAGACCTGTGGGGTCTTGTTCCCACGGAAACAGACGCGAACGCGATATACGTTGTCAACAAGGCAACAGCCGTAGCAATGAGGAAACTCAAGGACACCGCAGGCCAGTACCTCTGGCAGGCTCCCTTGTCTGCAGGCGCACCGAGTGTGTTCAACGGGTTCCCCGTTGTAATAGCGGGAAGCGCACCGAAGAACTCCGCAGTGTTCGGAAACTTCCGCAAGTACCAGATCGTAGACAACGCGGTCGGAATGACCGTTATACGCGACGAATACTCGCAGAAGCACAAGAATCAGGTCGAGTTCTTCTTCTCGAAGAGAGTGGGCGGAGCGGTCGTACAGCCGTCCTCGTTCGCGAAGCTCGTGCCTACAGCGTGAGAGTAAAACCAATTCAGAGGGGAGCGATCCCCTCTTTCAACCTCTTAAGACCGAGTGATACCATGTTTACGATCCAAGCATCTTATGACATTGCGACAAGGGAATTGACATTAGACAAGCAGTACGGCGGGTCCAGAGCGGACGTATCATCCGTGGAGATACTGTTCACCGTTCCCGCTGAATACAACGGATGGGATGCGCGGTTCGAGTTCGGCGTTCAGGTCCCCGATGAGCGCGGAAGGATGTTCTATCCGTATGTCGAGATCGAGAACGGCAAGGTGGTCATACCCGGGACCGTTCTCATAAGATGCACTGACGGGAAGCTTCCGATACAGCTGGTCATGGAATCACCTGCGGGCGTTATCATCGCATCCTCTAACATCCCGAACCTTGACGTAGGGGACGCTATACTGGCAACCATATCACTGGAGAACACATTCATCACACCCATTAAGAACGCATTCTTTAACGTCGAATGGGTAAAAACGGACTTAACATTCACAACGCTGGAAGGCAAAACGAAGTCGATAACCGTACCGTTCGATAAGATAGACGGGGACCCGCTGGACAATGACGCGCTCAAGATACACCTGTTAGACATCCTCAAGAGGATGCCGTACAACGCATCCAAGGTAACAGGCGGTCAATTCGTCTTATGGGACGGCAAGGAAGCCGTCACGCGCGCGATAGAGCAGTCAGACATAGTAAACCTCAACTCCGTGCTTAGCGGCCTTACAGGGCGCATTGCGACAGCGGAATCAGACATCGGAACGATCAAGTCGCAGATAACAGGATTGAACACAACGTTCGGTGTTCTCGATGGTCGCGTAACAACGGCAGAGAGCAAGCTTTCAGGAATCGAATCAGGAGCGCAGAAGAATAAGGTCGATAGCGTGAACGGTAAGACCGGGGCCGTTGTCCTCACTTCGGCGGACGTTGGCGCAAGACCCTCGGGCAAGGTCCCGTGGGCGGACATTGATAATGTTCCTGCAACGTTCACACCTTCCGCACACAAACACGTCAAGGCGGACGTAACGGACTTTGCGCATGGTCATGAGATCGCGGACGTTACGGGATTATCGGCGGTCAAGGACAAGGTAGACGGCATCGAAGCGGGCGCACAGGTCAATAAGATAGAAACGATCAAGGTCAATGGAATAGCCCAAGCGATAACATCAAAGAGCGTCGATGTTATCACGCTCACAAACAAGATAGACGTAGCTTCAGGAGTCACGGGAGATGTCCTCACCAAGCAATCAGACGGTACGTTCAAACCCGCCGCACCTGCTTCAGGCGGAAGCGGTGGCGGGAAACAAATGTATCTGCATCTCATTAATTCCTCATTAGCGGGAGCTAATCCTCCGACAAGCGCGTCCCCACGTTTTAGATTCAACATGACCGTAATCAACGACAGCGCGGCACAGCTGAACAGCAACAATAAATTAGCCGTTGAATTGATCCGCTTGGGATCTAATGCGATGACGAACGCACACACTTGTGCAGGTCATATATCACGAGGGAACGCAAACGCGAACGGCGGGTATTATATTCTTAACACCATTCACGGATCCGGCAGTGCGGGTAATCAATCCTTATACCTGCACGGGATCGTAATAGATGGCCGGGATAGTTTATTGAACAGCTTTGAGCATTTTCAAACTTTCACTTTCCCAACAGCAGCGACAATCACTGATAAAGTGGTGATGTTGTAATATTGAACTGACGTTCCATTGGGATTGAACCGTCAATCATCATCCCAGTGAAACGTTGCTTCTCCATCGGTTGATTCCCATATTGACATTTGGGCAGTCGTAATCGCCGTACTGGTGTAACCCATCTCGATAACGTTCGGAAGGACATGCCCGCCTAACGGATATTTCGGATCATGCACATTATTAACGTCAGTGTACATCCAAGTATCGTTATTTACTGTCGAAGGGTGCCACGGTAATCGAATGGCACCTGAAACTATTTTGTTCTCTTTGCAACACTTTGGATTCGCCGAATAAAACCATAAATGTTCAGAAGATGCTATATTGAACGATACCTCGGAAGGCGTTCCGAATCCGGCTGTATCTAATATGGATTCAACCACTTCTTTGAATTTCATCCACGTGTAGTTGTTTTTGGTTCTCTGTGAGGTGAACACGATCGTAGTTGTGTTCAATGTGATCGCGGTCGGAGTGTGAACAAAATTACTACCCATGGTGCTACCCACTGGAAAATTCGATTCGTCAGTATTGGCGATAAACGGCCGGGTCGACCATCTTATGCCTATCGGTCGGCCGTTTGCGTCATACTTTGTTGTAATGGACAGTCTGTTTCTGCTAATTTTATACAAGGTCGCTGTTGTTATGAAATGTACTGCGACACCATTAACCGTTGATAGCCGCATTACGGCGATGCCCGCAGGACTCCTTAATTCATTAACAGTATATGAGTGAAACTCGGTTTCGCTGTATTCTCCCCCGCCACCGCTTCCGCCTGAAGCAGGTGCGGCGGGTTTGAACGTACCGTCTGATTGCTTGGTGTATGCCAACAATCATGAGAAAAATGTAAAGGGCGGTAAGGCCGCCTGTCCTCAAAAGAGCGTTGAACCTATCGCTCCGCCTATGACGGACACGATACCGACAAGGATACCAAGCTTCCACAGAAGGCTGTCGTGCCTTTCATGTGCGAACTTGTCCACTTGGTCGGTCTTTTCGCTTATCCGCAGGAACCCTTCATCTACCTTAACGGTAAGTTCTCGGATGAGAGTCACTGCGTCCTCTACGTCCTTCTCTGCACTTCTTATCCGCGCTTCATGGTTTCCATGATAAACGCAGTTCAGATTAATCGGAGAGTCCTGCGTGGCCATGTTGTCACGTCTTCGGTTCTGTCGGCATGAGCGACTGTTTCAGCTTCGCGATCGCGTTCTCAACGTTGCCGAGTCCTTCGTATATCTTAGCCTTGACTTTGTCAAGCTGCTCCTCAACGAACCACTTCGTTGCGAACTCCCAGAAGTAGGCCAGACCTACTCCGCCGATGCCCGCCGCGAGTATCGTGCCGGTGATGTCCAGTCCGTTCAGGAACGCGACCTGATCCATGACAACAACCGTGGAGATCGCACCGAGTATCGTCATTGCGATGACCTCGAACCATACGACCGATGCCATGCCCTTCTTTTTCCATTCTAACACTTTGCCTTTTATCACACGCCAAGCGCAGTAGGTGTCTATGCCTTCCGCTTTGGCCTTTGCTTCTGCTAACATGTCATCTTCGACGGATGCGGTGTAAGCCGCTCCCCACGAAGTGAACAGGTAGAAGAATGCTGTGATACCCGCTATAACGAGTATGACTATCATATCTATCATGTCGAACATGTTCTCACATCCTGCCCGTTCGGGCATTATAATCTTAAAAGCGTCCGTGTGTTATTGATAATCGTTTACATTTCTTTGAAAACGTAAATGATTATCAATATACAAACCACGCAGTAAACCGTCACGTGGTTGCGCAATGACCTCACACACGAATGAAAAAGACGCACTCGGAACACTCGTCAAAGAACCCGTTGAAATTGACACGGTAAAGAAATTCATCGGTTATGCTGCTGACTTAAACGATGATGATATGTTGCTCCGGCAAATGATCAAACAGGCCAGATCGCTGCTCGAGGACATGATGGGACGTGTCATAATTCGGCGCAAGTTTGAAACGACTATGACAAATGCGCATGCCCGCGACAACGCAGCCCTGCTATCCATCCCCGTCGCGGTCCCTCTTCGTGTTGTTCATTCCGTAGAATACGAACGTCCCTGCGGCGAATCCGTTAAGTGTGCGGATTATTCCTCCGCGCCGTGGGACGGCGGGATCGTAGAAGTATACGTGAATGAACCGTTCCGCTCCGTCACCATCTCCTACGAGAGCGGTTACGACGTTGTTCCTGAATCAATACGGTATGCGGTGCTTCAACTGTGCAAGGCACTGTACGATCGTACAGGACTGGAAGAGGTCATCGCACAACTGCGTCCGCAATTACAAGCATACTGGAATGAAAATATATGACATCGCGAACATTCACACGGACCGTAGACATAACGGACATCGGGAAGCTTACAGAGAGCTTCGGCGCGTTCAAGGATAACTTCGTCGAGGAACGTGCGCGTGTTATCCAGCTCGCGTTAAGAACGACGGTTGAAGGCGATATAAAGAAGCTCACTCCGATGTCGAACACCAAGCGTTATAAGATGCGCAAGACCAAGGACGGTAATCTCGTACCAAGGTCTAAACCGCCGCAGAACGTAGGATTGCAGAACCTTCGGAAAGGGTTCATCATCCGTATGGTGCGCAACACAGGGGATGAGGTGGCCGTAGACATCGGTTATCGCGGTATTCCTTACGCTGCATACGTTCATGATAACGAGAAAACAACTCACTATTGGGATAAGACGAAGTACCCGGGTACTGGATGGTCTACACAGAGAACTGGCAATAAGTTCGTCGAAACTCCCGTGCTTGCCAACGCGACCAAGATCATAAACGCCGCCATGCGTGAAATGGACGATATACTCGAGAGGTCGGGACTATGAGCAATAACCCGTCGCTGGACATCGTGACCTTCCTCGAGTCCGAAGGCATCGGAAAACGCATGACGGACCTGTTCACTATCGCCGACCAAGGCGCATTCGAGAACAGACCGCTCGCTATCATTGTCCGCAGTCCTTCAGGCGCCGGCGTTCCCGAGGTGACCGAACCGGTGGATTATCCTTCCGTGACGATCTCTATCGCAGGGAACTACGGGCAGGACGGAGAATCAAAGGTTTACGATAAGGCGAACGAGGTCTACAATGCGTTGCGGCTGGTCCTCGACGCGAAGATCAGCGGCACGTTATACCTCTGCATTAGGGCGATGTCCTCTCCCGCGCACGTTGGTTTAGATGAGAATAAGAGGACCGTGATAGAGTTCAATGTTGACTTGATAAGATATACTGGAGAAGTGGAATAATGGCAATAAAGACACCGGGACAGCTCGGATCGATACTATATGCACGCGAATCAACCTACGGTGTCACACCTACATTTGCTTCGTCGGAAGTCGGATTTAGGACTTTTGGCCGCATGAGAACGCTCGACACAACGGACGATCCCGGGGCCGATACCATACAATCGGACGGGTTCAGAACGCTCTCCCATGTGATATTCACACAGCGCGAGTGCGGTTTCTCGGCGGAACTGTCTTTAGTCGATAATAATGCCGGCGGGGTTTCGTCTGCCGTTCATTTGCTTTCGATGGCTTTGGGTGGGTACGTGGATGAGATAGAAATCAATAACCAGAACGATCTCCCGTCGTTCTCCGCCGTCATTAGGATCGCGTCCGACCAGTGGTTCCTCGCGAAAGGATGCAAGATCGACAATCTCACATTCTCGGCAGATGGTGTCGGAAAGCAGATACGCGCTAAAATAGATGTGATATGCAGAGATATGAGCGAACAGAAGGAATCGAGAGCCGCACTCGGTTTCACCGGAATGCCCGGCACTGCCGCAGACGGGGGGCCGCCTGCTACATACAAACAGTACCCGCGAGTGTTAGGACTTCCAGATATGCCCGTTTGGATGGATGTCCCCGCATCCTCATTCGAGTTAAAAATATCGAACAACCTCACAACTAAAGAAGGGTTCGATGTCAATCCAACGACCGGAGCGACGGGTCCCGCGCTTAAGGCCGGATCGGGGATCGTCCCGGGTAACATAGGCATGGAACTATCTTTGAGCGTAATGTCCACGTCGAAATTCTGGGACACGCTGAAAAGGAACGGGACGAGTCCGTTCATAGCAGAATTATCTCTATCTAAAACGGTGCTCGAGTTGCGCGGATGTTATCTGCCCGGGAACGATCAACCATCAAGATCGCACGATGTCTACGACGAATCTATAACGATAATCGCGAGGGACGTTTCCGTGTATAAGAAGTGAGGACCAAATGAATGACAAGATACGAGTTCTGCGACACGGAAGAAGCAAAGGAGAAAATCCAGTATGTGCCGGTGGAGAAAATCCTAAACCAGCATCGCCGTCGATTCATTATGCAAACGGAGAACTGCGGGACCATCGTTCTGCGCTACCTTCCGAAGCGCGTAAAAAAGAATATTGACGCGATCCGCATCTTCCGTTTCCCCGATTGCACCGAGATCGAAGCGGAGCTTACAGAATTAGACCCGATTGTCAAACACGGCGAAGCGACCGAGGAGATGCACTCCAGATACTGGGAACTGTGGTCACTGCTCACGCCGTCCTTAGACCTCTACATGATGGGGACCATCGAGTACCCCTTTCTCAATAACATGGATGAAGTGGACTCATTGCTGGAAGCACTGACCGAAGAGGAGCGTTCCACGTTAAGGCAAGCGCACGAGATTCTTTCGTCGCACGCTCCGGCTGAAGTGGACGTTGAATATCTTTCATTCGGTGACCGCTTCCGCTGTCCCGTGGTAGACAAGAACATGCTGGATAACATGACGCTCCAGCAGTATGAAGTGCTGTACGCAGTGATGAAGAACGAAGAATCCGAGATGCGGAAAATGTACAAGAATGCGGGAGTGAAGATATGAGCAGTCCTTACAGCATCGGGATGACCGAGAACATAAACCTCGGCGGGTATAAATCGATGGGTTCCGCTGGTGTCAAAGGCATCTCGCAAGTGAACCGCGCATTGGAATCGTTAGGATTGGCGAACGAAGGCACCACGCGAGCCGTTAGAACGCTCGGCGGTATGATGCAGATAACAAACGGTGTCCTCGGATTGATTGCCATGTGGAAGGCCCGCGAAGGCATTATCAAGGCAAGGGAAACGGCACTGGCCGCATCCGAGGTAGCGGCGAATGCAACGAACCCTGTCGGATGGGCAAGAATAGTAGCGGCGGGAGTGGTCGGAGCTGCCGCAATATCCGCTCTTACGTATGCAGTGACACGGGTCATGGTCGGACGGTTCGACCTTTCAACTCCGCTCGGAAGGAGCGCGGCGATAACAGCAACGAACAAGGCGGTGATGATGAATGGCTGACATTAACAGAGATGTAGTTTACACGTTCAAGATGATAGACAATGTATCGCAACCGATAACGGATGCGACCGATAAAATGAACGAAGCGAACGGTGTCACGCAGGACCTGATCGCCGGACAAGAGGAAGCTCGCGACGCTACGGAAAAGACCACGGAAGAACTCGTAAGACAGGAAACGCAACTGCTTAAGCAGGTCACGGCGTTGGTCGCGCTGAAGTCCTCGGTATCGTCGTTATCCCGCGGTCTTATCTCTATGGGACTGGTCACCGGAGAGAACGCCGAACGTCTGCAGAAGCTCAACTCCGCTTTCCAGATGATGGCCGGAGCCGCAACGATGATCAAAGCGGTGAAGCTCGCCACGGACGGGTTACGGGTGTCGCAGACAGCGTCCGCGACCGTTGAAGCATTCCGCGCCGCTCTTAAGCCGTGGCAGATCGCGGCAGTGGCCGGAGCTGCAGGCATCGCCGTTGGAGCGACAGCTGCCATTATGATGAACAACAATAAGACGAACAATACGACGAATAACTTCATCGTTGAGAACGCACCCGAGAACGTGGCCGTTGGTCAATCGATGTATGCCGTTATAGGCGGTGGGATGTTATGAGTATCACAGTTATGAAGAACGGGAACCCGGTGCCGAACACCGTAATGTTCGCGACAATGACACCGTATGTGCGGACAACGAAGTTAGTACAGCATGTGGTCGAAGGTGCTGAAAAGGACTTTATCTATTATCGCGGAAGGAACAGCGCACAGCAGACGCTCACGGGTTACTGCTTGAGATCGAAGGCGAACGAGGAGATATTGGACGGACTCGCTGACGGTTCGTTCCTTGAGATAACTCACTCTATAACGGGGACCAGACGGTATATCTGCACCGCTGTGAACCCTCAAGCAAGCGGTTCGTTCATCCATTTCACGCTGTCCCTAACGGAGCAGTGATCGCATGGTCATTAAGAAGGTAGTCACCTCGGACGATCACATCGAGTATCTGTTCGTCTGTGAAGTCTGTAAAAAGAAGCACACGAACCGCATATCGGCGGAACGGTGCGAACACAAGCATAAGAGGAAGATATAATGCCGTCCATAACAGCGGACAAGACGATGGTCCACGGACACATAGAGATGTTCGATCCTTCGGCGGATGAGTGGGCGCCGTTCAGTTATTTCTATCTGACGCTGGGTTTCACGAGGACGTTTCGCGCTGTTCCCGCTCCCGGCATGGAGTTCGACCACTGGGTCCTGAAACGTGCGTTCAACCCTGATATTGTATCGGCCAATAACCCGTATGCGATAGAAACGAACATCCTGAATATGAACTTCCTTACGTTGCTCGCAGTGTTCAAACGCGCACCGCACAAGGGCATAGACATAGCGAGGACGGTCATACGCAGGAACGTCGGAAACATGACGCACGAGATAGACTTGACAGAGCGCCTTGCCGTCCAGCCCGTTGTTAAGCACACGGTCAATATGGGATTCACCGCTTCGTTCACGATAAGCAACGACATCTTATCGGAAACGGATAACCTCATGCTGGACACATGCGCGATGTGGTCCAATGGTCTTAACGACAAGATACGCTCCACGGATCGCGTTATCGTAACATATGCGAACGATGAGTTGGGAATAAACCAGCGATTGTTCAGCGGTATTATCGCTACTATAACACCATACCAAGACACGATAGAGATAGACGCTTGTGATGTTGTTGAGGAATTGAAGAAGGTCGGGACGCAGTACTTCAGGAATCATTACAATCATGGCGGTTCGCAGTCCGGGGAACTTCCCGTCGGATGGGACGGAAACACGAACAGCGTACATATCTATCGCGCTCCGGCGGGAGATGCTAACCTGCTCCCCGGCACGATCATGTTCGCAAAGAACACAACTCACGATCAAAAAGCAACGAACAGTGTAAACAACATCGGTGTTAATCCGGAAACATATATGGACGTGGAATACGACGTTTTAGATCTGGATTTTGTGTATTCCATCGAAATAACCACTTTTGCGTTAATCAGGACCGGAGCCACGATCAAGATAAGTTCAACGGCAACACATAACGGTGACCTTCACGAGAGTACTATTGATATTTGGCCCGGTTCGATCGTGAGAACCTTTCCTCTCAATACGGTAGCTAAAACGAAGAAAATATTCATACGCATGTCTGTACCGCGTGGATTCGCCGCAGTTACGATAGTGTCTAACAACTCTCAATACGGGATCGTTAGAAATTATAACGGTTCGATTCTGACCAACACCGCTCCGGTTATGACGATCAGAGGAGCGACGTATATGAACGCAGTCGGTAACCCGGGCGTGGTTAATAATTCTTACGTATTCGTTATATCGCAACTCACAGACGGCACAACGCTCGATGAGAGTGACCTTCTTCCGAACTTTTCCAGAGGATACGCAGGGTGGTTATCTCCCGGGGTGGACATGGGGGCCGTCGATATTGTGAGTGACATCTTAGACGCTAACGATTATCGCCTTATCGGGCGGAACGCGAATCCGTCCATTATCGGCATCAACCTGTTCCGGTGCGGCGGGGATCACATTCACAATTATCTGTTGACCATCGCGGACATGCCGAATGAAGCGGGACCGCGCGACGGGTACCAGAACGTTATCGCAGGGGACCTGTTAAGCGATGATGGAGTGTTCTTCTCCAAGCGCATGAAGGTAGACGATCCGCCGAGGTTCGACCTCGTCTTCGCGGGACAAGACCCGAACATGGATAAGATATGGATGAAGTCTATCAATGTTGAGCAGACCATCGCCAAGAAGCCTGTTACGACGATGATACAGGGGACCGACGATAATGGCCTTCCGATAATGCTGGCGCTGACAGACATCGGACGTATGAATAGATCAGGCGGGATAATGCTATCTTCGGCGAACCTTGACAATAACGTTTCCTCGGTGATAGATGCCGCTAAGGTAGCCTATGCCGAGATCATCCAGCACGGCGGTTCTCCGTGGTCAGGAAGCATCGAATTGAGCGGTGTGCACAACGGATTCACAGGCCAGTACAAAGGCTTTATCGACATCGACTCGGCGAATCCGCACGATACATACGGGTCCGGTGTTCCTATTGCGATAACAGATAAGCGTAAAGGGATGGACAACGAACCCGCTCTCGTGAGTGAAGTGACTTATGACTTCCGCGACCTTACTACGAAGATTCAGATAACGTCGTATTCGGTGCAGACATCGAACGCAATAACGGACAGCATCGGAGCTTCACGGGATGCAGGTATTATGGCGCTGGACGCTAACAATGAGAGTTTGCAGGTAAGACAGTTTTTATATCTTAGGACTGACGGAGCGACGATCCCACATGGTGCGACCGTGAACGTTCGTATTAAGCTCACTGGCAACGTGGTCATTACCAAACAGGCGGTTGTAATGCCGATACCTAACCTCGGTTCGACATTATTATACACGCATTTCCACGCTGACCCGTTCAACGAAATAAACCATGCCGTTGAAGAGGTTGCTTATCAGATCGGAAGCGGTCAGTTTGTTAACATTCCGTATAAAATATCCCAAAGGGTTGATAAAGGTCCCGGACAAAGTTTAATTATTAACATCCAAATTAAGCACCCGTGAACGTGGATAGAATGGGAGTGATAACGGTCGTAATAGTGGCCGCTGTCATAATGATGGGCGTTGCGCTGTCGTATAACAATGATAACGATCCGCCGAACATAGACCCGTATTACACCGTAAAACTAACGAATCTCGGCGTAGTAGGTGAGTATGGTATTGATGGCACATTGTTGGATGAAGGAAATCGCCTTGCACTGATGGCCGACCTATACCCGGAAGCGGACGGCTTCACAAACACGAGGACGTTATACGGAGTGGCGGGTTATTGGTCCGTTACTGTTGAGTTCTACAACCTCGGAAGCGAACCGTACAACATCGTTATGGGATTCGAGAGCGCAGACCTTCTTACCTATAAGGTGTATGTCGTTCCCACGCTTCAGGACACTATCATAACGGCGGACGCTGACGGAAGGTTCACGCTCACTTACACGATGCAGGCGGGGAATTGGACACCCGGACAGGCTTTCATATTCGGCTTCGGTGCGCCTAAGTAAACCGCTTCATTCAAACATCTTAAGAGGGGAAACGGAGATGAAACAAGAAACATACGACGCATTCGTCGACGGTTACTTTAACAGCAAGTGGGAGAAGGGTTGGAACGCATACGGTGACATTCAGATATTTGACGTTCGGATCGCCGGGCGGTTCCCGTTCATAATGATCGTAGACACGCTCAACGTTCAAGATGATTCTCTGTTCTTCGCGATGGATGATGATGTCATTTATAATTTCAAGGACAACGTGGAAGTATCTAAACCGCGTGATAACATGCTTAAGTTCGAGCGCGGTGATAAGGCTGAAAAACACGATAAGATCGCAGTGAGCGGGAGCTTCGGAATAAGGGCGGACGGCAACAAGGACGATATATTCTATTCAGGAAGTATGGCAAAGGCACCCGTTCAATCTGCAACACCAACTGAACTCATAACGATGGTGCCGTTCACGTCCGATGTTGCCGTTGACATATCCTCGGGATTGAACCGCAACGACCATAAGGGCATGTGGCGGAAGGAAGGCGAAGGGTTCGCATATTATGTATGGATCGGGAAGTTCCAGCGCGTCAAGATAACACACATTGGCGGGAAGGCGTCCTATCAATCGCTCGATAAGACGGACTACATCGACACAGAACCGCACCAGCTGACAGCGTTCAAGATTCAGATGGGGAAGGGAACGTTCACCGTCGTAAAGGACGGCAAGCCGTTCGAGATCAAGGCGAAGTTCCTATAACGATTAATTGTTATAGAAGTTATAATCGTTACAAAAGTGAAGGATGTAAAAGGTTTGCGGGCGGTTCACTCATCCCGTCCGGTCACGTCGATCTCGTCGTGATATTCGCCGTCCAGCGGTTCATCCTCATCATCGAGCCTTTCCATCTTTACGGCCAGCGCAACATGGTTGTCGTTCTTCTGCTCCCTGTCTGTAAGGTGATTCCAGTAGGCCTTCGCCTTCTCGATCGCTTCCTCTTTGCCGTCGCAGATCGTCCAGTCCTCGTCCCTGTCCGTTCCCGTTATCGCGACCCATACGAACACGCCTGTCCTTGCCTTCTCCCTTCGCGCATTGGCGGCGATGAGGTTATCCTGCTGTGTTATCTTCGTCTTAACCTTAAGGCGCTTCTCGGACACAGCCGGAGCGGACATGCCGAGATATTCCATTATCATATCGTTCGGAACGTTCATCTCATCGAGTGCCGCGACCATCGCCTGCTTCGCGCTTACGATGTTGTATTGCGTCGTGTATTTGCGGACGAGTTCGCCGAGCTTCTCCTCGTCGATCCTGTAAGCTATGCCGATACCCGCGAGAAGCTCCCGCGCATATCTGACCGCTCCCTGCTTCGTCGCTACCGGGTCTTTTGGATCGTACCACGATTGTGTCGCGCGTATCTTCCCCATGCTCAAGCCTTCGACCTCTTCCCAGTGTTTCGGGTGGGATGATGGGCAGGATAGCGTCTTACCGTCGTATATGACCTCGAACGAGTCATATCTCGCGTTCCGTGATATGATGTCCGCTATCTCGTTGACGAGCCTGTTCACGCCTGCGGGCGTTCCGATGAACATGCTGCCTTTTATTTCGACAAGTCCGTCGCAGGAACCTATTTTGACGTAGTCCTTCGGGTTATATTCTTTTCCGCACATTCCGTATGTCGGTTCTGTTATCTTCATTTTCACCACACCATCGGCACATACAGTTCTACGATCAGTGTTCTGCTCCGCTTGTCGAAGTAGACATCCTTCACGTTCCTCTCTCCGTACTCGGTGGCCGCAACCTTATCGGTTATCGCGCCCGGTCCGTTGTCGATCTCTATCTTCTTTGACCCGTCGTATATCTCAATCGGCGTTCCGTCCCATTCGCAGGACAGCCATGTGTTCAGTGATTTCATCTTCAGTACACTCCTCGGGTTTCCCCAATTAAGTGTACGCTTAACTGGTATATAAACATTGTGTATAATGTTACACACAGGTACTTGTGTATGTGTGATGTGTGTGTGTGACGGCGTCTGGGGAACCTCTCGCGTGCGCATGCGCGTAACACCTGTGTGTGCGCATATTATTATTAATACTCCTTGGTTCTAATGGAATTGTCCGCTTCGATTAACTGTGTGTTTGACGAGGGATTAAGTCGATTATACAGTACCCCTCCGGAGCGGACGGCATTTCTTTAATATCGTATAAGCGATATTAGAGAACGGTAAGGAGTGCGCCTTGGTTTTTAGTACACTCCATCGAAAGTGCTCCTTACCACCTATGTGTCAGTTTTTTATACATTTAGGAATATATCACACAGGCCGAAAGGCGGAGTGTACTAACATGAATAGACAAAGGATGGTGCTTCCTTGAGCGGATGCGCCGCAGAGAAAGGGATGGGAAGCACAAGAATAGAAGATGGACTGACAGAAGTGTTCAAGATCGTGGATAAGTTCGTTGAACGATACCAGAGAAGAAGCGAGAACACAACGAATAAATACAGATTTACGATGCGGCGATTGTTGTCGCAGTTTTGTGATAACGGGTTAGAAACAGACCCTGATAAGATCGGCGAGAAAGAGGTTAATTATATCCTCGATATGCGAATCTCGGACAACACGAAACTGAACTATGTAACGATACTGAAGCGTTTTTGTTATTATATGTCAAAAGACCGGAGCAATGTCAAAATCTATAAGATGGACATTACATACGATATTGTCATTAAAAATAAAAAAACCATCGAGTATGAAGATTACCTCAAATTGCTTGGAATGGTTGACGATCCGAACCTTCGTATGGCCATTATATTGGGCGGGGAACTCGGACTGCGCAGATCGGAGATATGCAATCTCAATATCGAAGATGTGAACGGCCAGTGGATAACGATCGTCAGAGGAAAGGGAAAAAAGACATCGAGGTTGCCGATGAACAAAATACTTTGTGAAGAATTGTCTGCCTATATGGATTACAGAAATACGCTCGTTGGAAAATATAATTGTACATCCGGCAAACTTATCCTTTACGAATGGGGCGGAATAAAAGAATTGACGGTGGCTGTTTTTTACGAACGTTTTAAAAAATTGTGCAAAGAAATAGATGTGGAAGCGTCACCGCATGCCTTGAGAAGCATGTACATCACGAATAAACTCGACAGCGGCGTTCCGCTGCCGTTGATGAAAGAACTCGCTCGGCACACGAATGTGAACATGACAATGAAGTATTACCGTCCTCGTGATGATATTCTAATGAAAATGCAGAACGTCAGTATAGATCGAACTAACCCGATTGAAAATGCGAAGAAAATAGGAGAGGGTTTAAATACCGAAAAACAATTACAAACTTACGGATTTATGCGATAAAAGGTTT
>Ga0123353_10002717_pt1 | contig 22046 bp, 18 predicted proteins | sample TergutLab28metaG_3_FD_92763 | JGI IMG/M metagenome (GOLD analysis project Ga0123353, IMG submission 92763) | Labiotermes labralis P3 segment gut microbial communities from Petit-Saut dam, French Guiana - Lab288 P3 | ecosystem: Host-associated > Arthropoda: Insects > Digestive system > Gut ... | reverse complement strand
GGGGCAGGTCCTGCTTGCCGGAAAAATGGGAAAAACCAGAGTGATCGCTGAAACCGGCGCGGGCCAGCACGGTGTCGCGACCGCCACCGCCGCCGCTCTCATGGGCATGGGGTGTGACATCTTCATGGGCAAGGAGGACACCGCGCGGCAGGCGCTGAATGTGTTCCGAATGGAACTTTTGGGTGCTACGGTCCACCCTGTTACAAGCGGTACGATGACGCTCAAGGACGCCGTAAACGAAACCATGCGCGAATGGACCCGCCGCGTGTCGGACACGCATTATGTGCTCGGTTCGGTGATGGGCCCGCACCCGTTCCCGACGATCGTGCGGGATTTCCAGAGCGTGATCGGCCGCGAAATTCGCCAGCAGATGCAACGGATCGAGCACCGCCTGCCCGACGTGATCGTCGCGTGCGTGGGCGGCGGGTCGAACGCGATGGGCGCGTTCTACGACTTCATCGGCGACGCGGCCGTGCGGCTGATCGGCTGCGAAGCCGCCGGCGCGGGCATCGACACGGACCGTCACGCCGCCACGATCGCGCGCGGAAGCGTGGGCGTGTTCCACGGAATGAAATCGCTGTTCTGCCAGGACGAGTTCGGCCAGATCGCGCCGGTGTATTCGATTTCGGCCGGGCTGGATTATCCCGGAATCGGCCCCGAGCACGCGTGGCTGCACACGTCAGGTCGGGCGACGTACGTGCCGATCACCGACGACCAGGCGGTGGCCGCATTCGAGCGGCTGTCGCGGGCCGAGGGGATCATCCCGGCCATCGAGTCTGCCCACGCGGTCGCCCACGCGGTCGAGTTGGCGAAGGAACTCGGACCGGCCGCGTGCCTCGTCGTCTGCCTTTCCGGCCGCGGGGACAAAGACGTCGCGGCCATCGCTCGTTACCGTGGGGAGGAACTCCATGATTAACGTGTCGCGGGCGTCTCGCCCGCGTTGTGTGTTCCATGGGCCAGTCCGTGGAAGACGTCAAACCGTTTTCGCCAGACGCGGGCAAGATGCCCTCGCCACGAGGAAGCACCATGATTAACATTGCCGAAGCATTCAAACACAAAAAAGCATTCATCGCGTACCTGATGGCCGGGGACCCGAACCTGGCCGCGTCGGCGGAGATGATTCTGACGGCCCAGGACGCCGGGGCGGATTTGGTGGAGATCGGGATTCCGTTTTCGGACCCGATTGCCGAGGGCGAGGTCATCCAGGCCTCCAGCGTGCGGGCGTTGGCGGCGGGCACGCGGCTGGACGGCGTGTTCGACATGGTGGCGTCGATTCGGGACCGCATGCGGGTGCCGATGGTGTTCATGACGTATTTGAACCCGGTGTTCGTGTACGGCTACGACCGTTTTTTCGCCCGGTGTGCAGCCATCGGCGTCAGCGGGATCATCATCCCGGACATGCCGTTCGAGGAGCAGGGCGAGGCGAAAGTCGCCGCCCGGCGGCACGGGGTGGAGATCGTCACGCTGATCGCTCCGACCTCGGCGGCGCGAACGGCCGCCATCGCCCGCGACGCGGAGGGGTTTATCTATTTGGTCTCGTCGATGGGCGTCACCGGCGTCCGTAGCGAGATCACGACCGACCTGGGCGCGATCGTCGCCGACATTCGGCGCGTCACGAACATTCCCGTCGCCATCGGTTTCGGCATTTCCACCCCCAACCAGGCCGCGACGTACTCCACCGTCGCCGACGGCGTCATCGTCGGTAGCGCTCTCGTGCGGATTGTCGGGACGCATGGGGCGGAGGCCAAACGGCCGTTGCATGAGTTCATCCGGGCGATGAAGGAAAAAATGGTTTGACGCTCCGGTCGAAATCGGTTCGACTTCGCGAAGACCGAGCGGGATTACGCGGATTTACGGATGAAAGGATTGTAACAATAGAGCGATTGTTCCGCACGGCAATCCTGTAATCCTGTAATCCTTGAATCCGTGTAATCCCGCTCGGTCTTTACGAAGTCGTATTATCCAACGCTTGGCGCCTGGAACGTTCTACAACGCAAACAGGCCGAGCCATATCCGCAACCGGCGATTTTGCAAAACGTTAACGCTCGTCTGTTTTTTTCTTTCGTCACTTGTGTTACGCTGTGGTCATGCTTTCGGAATTGGCGTGGACGGCGGAGGTGTTTGAGGCGGTGATGTTGATTTGTTTCGGCGTCTCCTGGCCGGTGTCGATCGCCAAAACGCTTCGCGTGCGGCGGGTCGAGGGCAAGAGTCCGGTGTTTTTGATGCTGGTGTGCCTCGGCTATGTCGCGGGCGTGGTGGCGAAGGTGTTGGTTGCGGTCGCCAACGAAACGGCCATTCCGTCGGTGACGGGTTTGTATGTGCTCAACGGCGTGATGGTTTTTGTCGATCTGATGTTGTACATGAAGTTTCGCGCGAAGGCGTGACGCGGCCGTGGCGCGGGCGTCTCGCCCGCGTTGTGCGCTCCATGGGTCTGGACGCCGGAAGACGCCTTGACATTCTTTCCAGCGTTCGCCGTATGGAACGGTGAACGAGGGCGAGACGTCCTCGGAACGCGCGGGCGAGACGCCCGCGCCACCCGCCGTGATTTTGGTTTACGGCGGACGGATGTTTTGTCGTAAGGAATCTGCGAATGCGTACGGGCGTATTGTTGTTGTGGAGTTTCCTGGTGTTGTCGGCCTGTTCCGGCGGGTGCAGTTCGCCGATCCAGCCGTATCTCAGCGAGTCGCGGCTGGACCGCGGATACGTGCTGGTGCTGACGGGAATCGAAGGCCGCAGCCGGTTTAACGAGGCCATCGCCGACGGTCTGGCCAACGGCGGATGCCCGTACGCCATCGAGATTTACGACTGGACGTCCTCCTGGATGCCGCTGGTGGATTTGAATTCGGTCGAACGCAATCAGAGCAAGGCGTACGAACTCGCCCTGCGGGTGACGCAGTACCAGATGACGTACCCCAACCGGCCGGTGTATCTGGTCGGTCAGAGCGGCGGGGGCGGGATGGCGGTTTGGACGGCGGAGCGTCTTCACGGGCGGACGGTGGACGGGATTGTGCTGATTGCGGCGTCGGTGTCTCCGCCGTACCGGTTGGACCGCGCGTTGGCGGCCAGTCGGCGGGGTATCGTGAATTTTTACAGCGAGCGCGACATGTTCCTGCTGGGGTTCGGCACGGCGGTGTTCCGCACGATGGACGGCAGCCACAGCAAATCGGCGGGCATGGTGGGGTTCGCGGTTCCGTCGCCGGTTCCGCCGGTGTACGGCAAATTGTTCCAGGTGCCGTTCCAGAGCCGGATGTCCGCCTCCGGCCATTACGGTCTGCACCTGACCAGCGGTTCGGAAGGGTTCGTCCGCGAATACGTCGCGCCCATGCTCCTGACGGGCCCATGGTCGCGGAAAACCATCGACACCATCGTCAGCAACGCGATCGAACGAACGAATCAGAAAAGCCAATAGCCAGCAGCCAATAGCCAGTAGGTATGGAGAAGTTTGTCATAAACCAGAGCATACTGCCGGTGTGCCAATGAACATTCAATCTGCGAGTCTGCGAAGCCGCGAGACCACTCTCGCCAACGCGATGTGCGAGTTTACCGTTGTGCCGCGAAATCCCTGCTGGCTACGGGCTATTGGATACTGGCTTTGGGGGCAAAACGCATGATTCGCGTCAAAACACTTTTGCACGCCCTGCGTCGGATGCATGGCGGGGTGACGTGGCGGTGCTGGGGCAATCCGGTGGATGTGCTGGTGGAGACGATTCTGTCGCAGAACACCTCCAACGCGAACAGCCAGGCGGGATATAAACAGTTGCGGCGGCGGTTTCGCACGTGGGCTGCCGTCGCCGACGCGCCGGTGGAAGAGGTCGCCCAAGCCATCCGCGTCAGCGGACTGAGCAACATCAAGGCCCCGCGAATCCAGAGCATTTTGCGACAGATTCGCGAGGCGAACGTGGCGCGGGCGTCTCGCCCGCGTAACCGTTCCATTGGACATGACCCAATGATTGCCAAGCCTGTCCGCACGCCAGACGCGGGCGGGACGCCCACGAAACACGCGGGCAAGATGCCCGCGCCACGGGCGATCTCGCTGGAACACCTGCGTGACTTGCCGCCGCGGGAGGCGTGGCGGCGGTTGATGGAGTTCAACGGCGTGGGGCCGAAGACGGCGGCGTGCGTGCTGCTGTTTTCGTTCGGCATGCCGATTTTCCCCGTCGACACGCACATCGTCCGCATCGCCGTCCGGCTGGGGCTGGTTCCGCCGCGCACCGGCGCGGAAAAATGCCAGGACCTCCTCGAACCGCGAATCCCGCCCGGCGACCGCTACGAGATGCACGTCCTGCTCATCACCCACGGCCGAAAAACCTGCCGCGCCATCAGCCCCAAGTGCGAGTGGTGCGATTTGATCGACGAATGTCCAGACGGTCAAAAATCCGAAATCCGAAGCACGAAATCCGAAACAAATCCGAAACGACAAATTCCAAACCCCAAACGGCGACGCCATGCGCCTTGACGCATGACGTCGCCATCTGGGTTTGGAATTTTCTGCTTTTGGGTTTTGAAATTTGTTTCGGATTTCGAGTTTCGGATTTTGATTTTGCCGGAGTTACAACACCGCTTCACCCGGCCGGAGGGTTTTGTCCACAAAAATGCGGTGCCAGATTTCCAGCATCAGGAGGGTCCAGATTCGGCTGGCGTGATTGGATCGGCCGGCGGCGTGGGCGTCGAGGAGGTTGGCGACGGTGCGCGGGCGGAAGTAGCCGCGGTCGGCCTGTTTGCTCAGCAGCAGCGACCGCACCGGCACCTGCCACTCGTTTCGAAGCCAGTGGCGGATCGGAACGGCGAAACCGTGTTTTTTTCTGTAAATCACCTCGCGCGGAACCCGCGTGGCCGCGTAACGTTTGAGCAGGTGTTTGGGCTGATGGTCCGCCAGCAGCACGGTGGTGGGGATTCGCGAGGCGAAATCCAGCAGGTCCACGTCCAGCATCGGGCAGCGGATTTCCAACGCATGGGCCGAGCCGGCAATGTCCGTCTTCACGAGGTAATCGTTGGGCAGCGTGGTCCGCAGTTGGTGTTCCAGCGCGCGGTCCACGTGGGTTGGGCCCGTGAGAGTCCGTAAAATCGGCCGCTGGCTGTCCAGTGGGTGAACGCCGGCGAGTTGGTCGCGGAACGCGGGGGTGTAGAGGGCGTTTCGCCACCCGTCGAACCAGGTGGTGTCGCCGGCCAGGGCGAGCGGATGGCCGGCGAGGTATTTTACGGACCAGTCGAAGTTTCGCGCGAAGAGCGTTCGCGGCGCGACGAGGTTGACCAGCCTCGCCGCCAGGGGCGCCAGTCCTCGCGTGACCAGCGGGGTCAACCAGGCGTATCGTCGGGCGGTGTCGGCGCGTCGGTGGCGGCTGTAACCGGCGAAGGCTTCGTCGCCGCCGTCACCGGAAAGGACCGTCGAAACGTGTCCGCTGGCTTCGCGGCTGATCAGCCAGGTCGGCACGGCCGACGAATCGCCGTACGGTTCACCGTAGTGCCACACCAGGTCCGAGAGGATCGGCGCGGCGTCGGGTTTGACGACCAGTTCGGTGTGCTCGCTGCCGATGTGGGCGGCCACCGCGCGGGAGTGGACGCGCTCGTCGTAGCGGTCGCCCGTGTCGAACCCGACGCTGAACGTCCGCAGCCGGGCCGGACTCTCCTGGGCCATCAGGGCGCACACGGTGGAGGAATCCACACCGCCCGAGAGGAACCCCGCCGGCGGCGAGTCTTCAGGCAGCCGCAACCGAACCGCCTGCCGCAACCGGACGTCCAGTTCGGCCAGCCAGTCGTCCACGGACCGCTGCTCCTTGCGCGAGTAGTCCGGGCGCCAGTACGTATGCGTCGCGACGCGGACTTTTTGTCCACTACCACTACCACCGTCGGCGGAGAACGTCATCCACGAGGCCGGGGGGAGCTTTTGCACGCCGCGGAAGATCGTTCGACTTTGGCTGACGGCACCGTAGTACAAAAACTCGTCGATGGCGGCGGGGTCGAGCGCGTTCTCACCGCCGCCGATCCAGAACGATTTGATGTCGCCGGCGAACTCCACGAGGCCGTCGCGGACGCGGAACAGGAGCGGTTTTTTGCCCAGGTGGTCGCGGACCAGGTGAAGCTCGCCGGACCGCCCGTCCCAGATGGCGAAGGCGAACCCGCCCCGCAGCCGCGGCGCCAGGGTGGGCAGGCCCCACCGCCGGTAGCCGTGGAGCAGCACCTCCGCGTCGGAGCGGCTGCGGAACCGCTCGCCGGCGGCGGCCAGTTCGTTGCGGAGCGCCGACGCGTTGTACACCGTTCCAGCCAGCACGACGCGGACCTCGCCGGTCTCGTCGGCCAGGGGCGGTCGGGTGTCGTCGGAACCGCCCGACACGCGGCGATACCCCAGCGCGACGGCCGGCCGCCGGTCGCCGGCCGGGCGGAACCACTCGCCCACCTCGTCCGGTCCGCGGCAGACCATCGCGTCGCGCATGGCGATCAGCCGCGACCGCTCGATCACGCCGCCCGAAACATCCACCATTCCGCAAATCCCGCACATCGGCGAGGAGTATACGAAATTTGCGACTGACGAGCCACCGTGCCGATAAAATTATACCCGACCGTCAGGCGACAGAATCTCGGGGTAATTTGTAGAAAAATCAGTGGCCAATCCGTAAAATTGACGATACGATACATAAACGCTATACGATGAATTGTTTCGCCGGCCATTGATCAACTCGCAGAAGGCGAACGGGAGCAATATCATGTCCGTGAAGAATGTGAAAGGATGGCGATATGGAACGTCAACGGACCCTCATAAGCAAGCAAGCAAGCAAGCAGTCTGAACCACGGGTTCACGCTGATTGAATTGTTGGTGGTGATTGCCATCATCGCGCTGCTGGTGTCGATCCTCATGCCCAGCCTGACCAAGGCCCGCATCCTCGCGGTTCGCGCCGCCTGCCTGACCAACGCGCGCGGCACGATGATGTCGCTGCACACCTACGCGAGCGATTACGGGGAATTCCCCGTCAACATCCATCCGAACGCGTGGGGGACCGACTGGATCACGCCAAGTCAACCCGAGTGGCTGACCTCCGGCGGCAGTGCGGGGATTTACGGCTATCTCAATCCCACGGGAACCCAACCTCGCGCCTGGCCCATCATGCGCCCCTATATCAGCACGGGATCCGACGGCGGTCCCTCGCACTGGCGAGGCTATCTGATCGACGGAAAGTACGGGGCGGCGCAGTCACTGGGCTGTGGCAAGAGCCTCCCCAGCAACGGGATCGTCCATAACGGCGATACGAACTGGCTGGAAACTACCACACAGGGCAAGCTGGATATTCGTCTGGCCGCACCATACGTGTATTTCGGACCGGGCGTGGACCTCGTTCGCGCCACCGAGACCTATGTCGGAATCCAGGTGGGCGGAACACGCCACTGGAGAAGCTACCGCATGGGACCCACACCGATCCTGGCCGAAAGCTGCTACATGACCGACCGAGCCTATCCGCCCGTGTCGATGCGCCGGAACTTCCACAGCCAGATGCCGTACTATCTCAACGACGGCGGACCGGTACGGTACGTCAGAGACATCGACATGACGGTCGCCTGGACCGACGGCCGGGCCAATAACCACGTCTACCTCAAGGCGCAGCCAGGCTACGGAAACGCCATGCCCAAGCTGTTCGAACACAACTGGGCCCAGTGGGATAAAGACATCCGGTAGCCCCTGGGGCCGCCGCCCTCACCGCGGAATCGTCGGCGTGACGCCGAAGATCTTCAAACTGAACCGCGCGACGTGGCCGTCGACGTAACCGACGTTGGCGGTGTAGCCGTCGAGGTGACGAAACCCTTTCATCCCCTGGGCGCCGGCGTAGGTGTCGGAGGACTCGTACCCCAGCGGATCGGCGTTGCGGTTGTCGTACAGCAGGTGCGATTTGTCCGGAGGCGTTCCGACCAGGCGGCCTGGGAAATTGGGATTCACGTCCCCGTGATGTTTCGACAGCGGCGCCGACGGGTAATAGTAATATCCCCACCACGGGCCGTCGCTGGGACCCTGCTCGACCGAACAATACTCGACGGTGGTCGCGTAATCCATGTACACGCCGCCGTAGCGATGGTTTTCGTAGTAGCGGTTAGGGCTTGGCGTGGCGTCTCGCGGCGTGTGAACCCAGTTGTTCGTGAATTCGAATGGCGGGCCCGAACTGGGGCAGGCCAGCACGTCGTCGTTTCCGCCGAGGTAGTCTTTGACGAAAAACGCGGCCGGGTCCACCCACCATTTTCGCGGGAAGTCGCCGATCAGGGCGGGCACGGCGAATTCGTTGTTATCGGCGGCGTAGGTATGAATGGCCATCGAGATCGACCGGAGGTTGACCGCGCACGCGGTGGCGTTGGCGACCAGCCGGGTCTTTTTCAGCGAGGGCATGAGGATCGACACCAGAATGGCGATGATCGCGATGACCACCAGCAGTTCGATCAGCGTAAAGGCTCGTCGGGACGGCATTGCGGCTCCTCATGGAACGTAGCACGGGCGTCTCGCCCGTGAGTCGCATGGGCGCCCCGCCCGTGCAACCGTGATGACCGGCAAAACGTTCATACAACCCATCGACGCAATCGCGCGTCCGTGTGGGCGTCAACATCCTGCATTATACCGACCCCCAGCCAATCTCGCCACGGGCGAGACGCCCGTGCTACGTCCTAGTGCGGGACCGTCGGAGGCAGGCTGGTGTCGGTCGGCCAGGTGAAGAGCATGTTGTAGCGCCCGACGTGTCCGTCGACGTACCCGATGTTGGCGGTTTTCCCGTCGAGGTGCCTGGGCGACTTCGTGTCGCGGCTGTTGTCGGGCCAGACGGTGCCCTTTCCGAGCGTCAGGTGATCCACACCCTCGGCGACGTACGCGACGGTGCCGAACCGGGCGTCGGCCACCAGGTGCGTTTTGCTCATCGGAACTCCGACGTAGCGCCCCTTGAGCCCGTCGGTATGAACGTCGCCGATGTGCTTGTTCATCGGGGCCGGAGGCCAGCGGCCGTAATAGGCCCCGGTGGGTTCCTGTCCGGTGGGCGGTTCGGGACAGCCGTACTCGTTGGAAATCGCGTAATCCAGCAGCAGGTTTCCGTAGCGATGGGTGTTCCACGTGCTGTTGAAACTGGGGTAGGTGTATCGCGTCACGCCGGAGGCCGCCCATCCGCCGACTCCCGGCGTGATGATGCGTTCGAACGGCGGTCCCCAACTGGGGCAGGCCAGTCCGGCGTCGCTGTTTCCGAGGTAGTCTTTGACGAACGGTCCGGTGGGATCGACCCACTGCTTTCGCGGTTCGTCCTTGGGTCCGAGTTCGATGGGCGTGGCGTATTCGTTGTTGTCGGCAGCGTAGGTATGAATGGCCATCGAGATCGACCGGAGGTTGACCGCGCACGCGGTGGTGTTGGCGACCAGTTTGGTGTTCCGCAGCGCGGGCATGAGGATGGACACCAGGATCGCGATGATCGCGATGACCACCAGAAGTTCGATCAGCGTAAAGGCTCGTCGGTGTGACATGGTGGCTCCTAGTGCGGGACGGTCGGGGGCAGGAACGCGTAACTGGCCGACCAGTTGATGTAGGGTTTGCTGTAGCGCGATACATGGCCGTCGACGTAGGCGACGTTGGCGGTTTTTCCGTCGATGTGCCGTGGCGACTTCTCGACCCGGCCGTCGTCGTTCCATGCCTGGCTGGTGCCGCGCGCCCCTTGATCCACGCTCGCGGGCATATAGGCTTCGGTGCCCCAGCGGCCGTCGGCGACCAGGTGGGTTTGGCTCAACGGAACGCCGATGTGCTGGGTCGGGAGCCAGATACGGCCTTTGATATCGCCCAGATGCTTGTTCATCGGGGCCGGAGGCCAGTGCTTGTAATACGCCCCGTTGACTTCGACTCCCGGGGGCGGTTCGGCACAGCCGTACTCGGTGGAGAGGATGTAATCCAGCAGGTTGCCTCCCCAGCGATGGGTGTCCCAGGTGCCGTTGGCGCTGGGGTTGGTGGTGTTGCGTGTCACGCCGGTGCCATACCATCCGCCCGTCGGCGGTTGGATGCGTTCGTACGGCGGACCGTAGCTGGGGCAGGCCAGACCGGCATCGCTGTTTCCGAGGTAGCTCTTGACGAACCATCCGGTGGGGCTGGTCCACTGCACGGTCGAGGTGTTCCTGGGCTGGTTGATCTGGGTGGGTACGCAGTAGTCGTTGTTGTCGGCGGCGTAGGTGAAGATGGCCAGGGTGACGTTCCGCAGGTTCATCGCGCATGCGGCGGAGTTGGCGAGCAGCCTGGTTTTCTTCAGCGCGGGCATGAGAAGGGACACCAGGATCGCGATGATCGCAATGACCACCAGCAGCTCAATCAACGTAAAGCCGCGGCGGCGGATGGAATGGTTTCCCCCGTTCATGGCCCCACCCCCTTGGCGGCCAGACGAACGACTAGACAGACAGACAGACAGACAGACAGACAGACAGACAGACAGACAGGTGCAGGTTGAATCCTCATAACGAACCTTTCCTGTAATAACGAGATGAACCGAAAATCATCGTGCGTTATGGCAACAAAAAAATCCGCAACATGACGTCAAAATCACGATAACGACCGACAAGATGCAGGCCATGATTATTATAGGGTACAATCATCTTGTGGCAAGCGCTTTTGCAGGGCAATCGCACCTAAATTTCCTTATTTCTTTGGCGTTCGGCGTGACTGGCCACGGACTTGTCTCTTTGCGCGGTGGAACGTTCCACTGCGCAAAGAGACAAGTCCGTGGCCAGTCACGCCGAACGCCAAATGCGAATGCGGAAAAACAAGGAAATTTTGATACGTTTGCCCTGTTTGTCTGTCGTCTTGCTCTTGGCGGCGGATCCGCCAGTCGGTATGATGTGCTTTTGTCAAAAGGAACACCATGGCTTCATTCAGGATGAACATTGCCCGCGTCAAGGGGTGTCCGAGCCCCAAGCGGGTGGGCGAGTTGATGAGCAAATTCGGACTGCCGGCGAGCGAGGAGTACGGCGTGCTCAATCACCAAGCCACCGACACCACCCTCTTTGCCTCCATCATCCGCAAAACGCAGCAGACCCTTCAGCGGCTGAACGCCGAAACCAGCGAACTCACCAGCGACGTCGTCGAGCGCGTCACGGTCTACCCGTTCGGCATCAAGCCCGACACCGAGCAGTTGGAAGTCTACGCCGGTTCGGCGGCCGCCATCGAGCAGGTGGGGGCGTTCCTGTCCAACTGCCTGGCCCTGCCGGTCGTCGTCGAGGCCATCGAAATCGAGGTGGCCGACGCGCTGGACAAACTGGCCAAACACACGAAAAATCTCCAGCTCCGGTCCATCCGCGTGAGCGAGTACGCGCACAACTCCTTTATGATCGGCCCGTACACGCCGAAATTCCTCGACTCCGAGCACGGCAAGGAATTCATGGAGCAGTACGCCGACTTCATCACCACGGCCTCGGTTCGCTTCGCCGGGTCCAAGGGCAAGGTGACGGCCAACCTGTCCACCAAGGCCTGCTTCGGATTCTCCTGCCACGAGGACGATGTGAGCGTGGTGAAGTCGATTTTGCGGAAACTGGTGTGAGGCGCCTGATGAACCGACTCTCGAAAACCCGAGATGAGCAACGTCAACGTCTCGCCGGCGGCGGCCGCGGGCTGGTCATGCTGGACATTCGCGACGATGTGGACTTCCTGGCCGGGACGCCCACGCGGGGCGACCTGCGGGCGTGGGTGGACGCCTGCCTTTCCGTCGGAACCGACGCCGCCGTCATCGTCGGCGAGGCGGACTACCTCCCCGCCGACCATCCATTGGGCCGTAAACGGCACGCCCGACGCGACGGTGAAAACACCCTCGTCGAGATCACCCAGCCGACACCGCTCCGCCCCCTCCACGGCCTGGAAGTGACCACCCCCGGTCAAAAGCCCGCACGCACGAAAATGTACATGGAGTCCGAGCCGGATTACGACGCCTTCGTCGCCCTGATGACCGCCTGGCGAGACGGCCATCGCGATATCACGGCCAATTTCCGGCGGATGCGAGACACCATCGGCCACGACGGACTGCTGATGGTCTTCATCTCGCAACCCTTGGAAATGTATTACTTTATACTCCAGCACGACATGGTGATGCACTACCTGGATTGGCCGGACACCTACGGACGCGCCATGGCGGAGGTGGAAAAAACCGCCCACTGCATCATCGACTGCGCCGCCGACGCCGGGGCCGACATGATCATGTTCGGCGGGGCCGGCACGGAAATTTTCAACCCCCACATGATCGAAAATCACATCATCGCCCCCTCCCGGCGATACGTGGACCATTGCCGCGACCGAGGCCTGTTTTCCCTGATGCACTGCTGCGGCCGAACGAAAATCCTGCTGGACAACCGCTGGTTCGATCCGCTGCGGCCGACGATTTTCGAATCCTTCACCGAGGCCCCCCTCGGCGACATCGCCTCGCCCGCGGCCGCGGTGAAACAACTGCCGGACGATATTTTCTTCAAAGGCGGCCTGAGCCTTGACACGCTGCGCCGCGGCACGCCACGCGACGTGGAACAGGCCGTCCGCCGGGCGTACGCGGACTTCGGCGGCCACCGATTCATCCTGGCCGGCACGTGCGCGATCCTGACCGGAACCCCCCGTGAAAATCTCCTCGCGGCCACCCGGACCGCGAGGGAATTTTCGTGAGCGAAACGAGCGTAACCCTATGTCAAAACTGGACTACAAAACCGCCGGCGTGAATTACGACGTCCTCGACACCTTCAAACGGGCCTGCCAGAAACTTGCCGGTCAGACGGCCGGTAATCTGGCCCGTCACGGCCTGAACGAACCGGACGGCATCCGCGGCGAGAGCTGCTACATCCTCGAAACCCCGCAGGCGTACATCGCCCACGTCGAGGAGGCCCTGGGCACCAAAGTCCTGGTGGCCGATGCAATGTACAGACTTACTGGACAAAGTTTCTACGCCAACGTCGCCATCGACAACGTGTCGACCATCGTGAACGACCTGGCCACTTCGGGCGCGCTGCCGGTTACGGTGGCCATGTACGCCGCACTGGGCGACGCGGACTACCTCGCCGACGCCCGCCGGGCGGCCGATCTGGCCGAGGGATTCGCCGAGGGCTGCCGGCAGTCCGGGGCGGCCTGGGCGGGCGGCGAAACGCAGGTGCTCAAAGGCATGGTCAACCCCGAGACCGTCATCCTCGGCGGGTCGGCGATGGGCATGATTTGCCCAAAAAACAACTATATTTGCGGTGATGTTCGCGACGGCGACGCCATCGTGCTGGTCGCCTCCAGCGGCGTGCAGACTAACGGCCTGACGCTCTGCCGCGCCCTGGCCGACCGCTTGGAGCGGGGCTACCTCACGCCCATTTCCGACGGTCGACCGTACGGCCAGGCGTTGCTGGACCCGTCGGTGATTTACGTCCGCCTCGTGGAGGCCTGCCAGAAGGCGGGCATCGCGCTGCACTACGCCGTCCACATGACCGGCCACGGGTGGCGGAAGCTCATGCGGTCGGCGGCCTCGTTTGTATACAAAATCGAGACAATCGCCACCCCCCAACCGGTGTTCGACACCATCGCCGCCGCCGCCGGCCTGGGCCCGTCCGAGATGTACGGCACGTTCAACATGGGTGTCGGTTTCGCCCTGTACGTCGCCGCGCCGGACGCCCCGCGCGTCCTCGCCGCCGCCCGACAAACCGGCTACACCGCCTGGCTCGCCGGAACGGTCCAGGCCCAAAACGGCCGAAAGGCCGTCGAAATCGGACCGCTGGGCATCGTCTACGACGAAGCGTCGCTGAACATTCGGTGAGCCCCCTGGAGACTGGGAACGAATTTGATGTTTTTCCATCCGTCAGCCGATATGATAATGAGTACGTGTGGAAGGAATAGCCATGAAACGCATTGTCGTTGTCGCGATCTCGTGTGCGCTGGCCGTCGGGGCGTGGGGCGCGCCGCCTCCGAAATTCAAAACCAAGTGGTCCGACGCCGAACAGGCCGCCAAAGCGGCGGACAAACCGATGTTCGTCCACTTCTCGGTCTCCTGGAGCGGCGAAGACCTCCAGATGGAAAAGGACGTGCTGACCGCACCGGCGGTGCAGAAGGCCTTGGCCGACTTCGTCCCGCTGAGCCTGGACTGCACGGTCAAACCCCGCTTCGAACCCACGCCCACCGTCAAGGCGGCCATCGAGCGCATGCGGGCCTGCGGGGGTGAAAACCACCCGTTCTTCGCCGTCGTCACCCCCGACGGCGATTTCCTCCACGCCATCCGCGGGTATCTCACGGCAGAGGAAATGGTCGCGCAACTGGAAAAAGCCCTCGCCGCGCGGACCGAATACGACGAGTTTCACACCTACGCCGCCAAGGCCGACCATGACGCGGTCGAGTTCAAAATCCGCCAACTGAAATTCTGTGTGAAATTCCGCAAGTTCCCCAAAGCCCAGGCCCAGGTGGCCGCCCTGCTGCGGGCCGACCCCGACGGGTCCAAAGGGCTCGCGGGCGAGGCGAAACTGGCCCTGATCGCCATCACCCCGCCCAACGAAGGTCCCGCCGCGACCCAGGAGGTGTACGAGGAACTGAAAAAACTCGATCCGCGCAACGAAAAGGGCCTGTGGGAACGGGCCGTGATGGCCCAGGGCGAGCGTCACTACCGCAGCGCCCTGGACGCTCTGCGGGGCGGGGACGAGGTCGAGTTTCGCGGCAAGCTGGTCAGGCCCGCGAAGATGGTCGAGGATTTGCTCGACCATGCGGCCCGGTTCGACGACCGCCGCAGCGTGCATCATATGGCGTTGTTTTTGTACACGTCGCAGAAGAATTTCGACAAGGCCCATACCGTCGTCGACGAGTTGATGAAAACCGCCCCGGCCGCCGACAAACCCGCCGTGCTGCGGCTGCGGTTGGGGGTGTATCGACAGCAGGAACAGTTCGCCCAGGCCCGCAAGGTGATCGAGGAACTGTTGAAAACCGCCACGGCGGAGGAAACCGCCGACCTCCAGCGGCTGGACAAGGAATTGCAACTCCGGGCGATGATTCAGGAGAACAGCAAGCCAGAAAAGTAGCTGTTTTTTTTGATTGTAATACGCCGACAAGCCGATATAGTGACTATCGAGGCGATAGAAAAATGGTTCGTCCGTTCAACAACATGGCGTTGGCTCTAGGGCTGGGCTTGTTGCTGCGCTGACGAATCGCGATTTGCACGCACACGGTGCCCCGCGGTTCGAACGACCGCGGGGCGTTTTGTTTTCAGGCCGCGAGGCACGCGAAACCCGGATCGGTCGGCTCGAAAAGAAAACATTCGCGGTATTCGCGGCCAAAAGCGAAAACGAAAGGACACAATCATGACAACGACGACGCCAAAAAAATACGCCAACCCGATTGGCGTGGAACTGCCCGACCGCCAGTGGCCCAGCCGGCGGCTGGAGCGAAGCCCGCAGTGGTGTTCGGTGGATTTGCGAGACGGCAATCAGTCGCTGCCGAATCCGCTGTCTCCGGCGCAGAAGCTGGAATATTTTCGGATGCTCTGCGCGATCGGGTTCAAGCACATCGAGGTGGCGTTTCCGTCGGCCAGCCAGGACGATTTTGACTTCACGCGGCGGCTGATCGAGGAGGGCCTGATTCCGGCGGACGTGTTCATCATGGGCCTGTCGCAGTGCCGCGAGCACCTGATCGCCCGCACGTTCGAGTCGTTCGAGTCGATCGCGCGCGGCGTGGTGCATCTGTACTGCGCCACCAGCGACCTGCACATGGAGCAGGTGTTCGGCCTGTCGCGGCGGCAGACCCTCGACATGGTCGTCAAGGCCATCGCCCAGACGCGCGACCTGGCGGTCGGGATGCCCGGTGACATCCGGCTGGAGTTCAGCCCCGAGGAATTCACCGACAGCGACCCGCAATTTGCGTTGGAGATTTGTCAGGCCGTCGTCGAAACCTGGGGCCGGGCCACGCCCGAGCGGCCGGTGATTCTCAACCTGCCGGCGACCGTCGAGCGCCGCCCGCCCAACCAATATGCCGACCAGATCGAATGGTTCTGCCGCCGGTTCGGCGACCTCTCGAAGGTCGTCATCTCCGTGCATTCGCACAACGACCAGGGCATGGCCGTGGCGGGCACGGAGTTGGCGCTGCTGGCCGGGGCACAGCGGGTCGAGGGCACGCTGTTCGGCCATGGCGAGCGGACGGGCAACGTGGACATCGTGACGATGGCGAACAATTTCGCCAGCCGCGGCATCGACACGGGCCTGAACTTCGGAAACCTGCCGGAGATCGTCGCCACCGTCGAGCGGCTGGCGGGCATGCCGATTTACTACCGCCAGCCCTACAGCGGCGAGTACGTATTTACGGCTTTCTCCGGCAGCCACCAGGACGCCATCCGCAAGGGGATGATGGTGCGTGACGAGTCGGCCGCGAAATTCGGCATGGGCTGGAAGGTGCCGTATCTGCACATCGACCCGGCCGACCTCGGGCGGCAGTACGAGAAGCTCATTCGCATCAATGCCCAGAGCGGCAAGGGCGGCGTCGCGTGGGTGCTGGAGCAGGATTACGGCCTGAAGACGCCCAAAGCGATGCACCCGGAGCTGGGTCACGCGGTGCAGCGGTTCAGTGATTCGGTGGGGCGGGAGTTGTCCAGCGCGGAGGTGCATCGGGTGTTCCGCGACGAGTTCGTTCGGCCTGGCGGGCCGTACGAATTGGTGGGCTATTGGCCGCGGCCTGACGAGGGCGACCCGACGCAGATTCACGGTCAGTTGACGGTTCGGATCGAGGGTGTCGAGCGGACGGTTCATGCCGACGGCAACGGTCCGGTGTCGGCGTTCGTGGCCGGGATGCGGGCGTTGGGCGCGGGCGATTTCGCCATCGAGGACTACGACGAACAGGCGTTGGGCAAAGGCGCCGACGCGGTGGCCGTCGCGTACGTTCCGCTGCGTACTGCGGGTGGGAAAGTGTTCTACGGTGTAGGCATCGACACCAACATCAACCAGGCCGCCGTGCGGGCGATCGTGGCGGCGTTGAACCGAAAGGTCAGTGGACGGTAGAATAGAACGCATGACCTTCTCGAACCCGTGGGCCTTGTGGTTGCTCTTGCCGCTGGCGGTGGTGGCGGCGTGGGTGTTGTTTCGGCCGGCGCGGCGGGAGGTGGTGGTGGGGAGTTTGCGGTTGTGGCGTCAGGCGAGGGAGGCGTTGTCGGCCGAGGCCCGGCGACGGCGGCGGGTGAATCTGGCGTGGGTGTTGCTGTTGGCGGGCGGGGTCGCCGGCGTGCTGGCGTGCGCGGGGTGGACCCTTCGCCCGGAGCGTCAGGGGCGGTCGGTGGCCGTCGTGCTTGTGCCGTCGGCGGAATTTGCCGACGCCATGTTCGAATTGCGACAGGCCGCCGATGCGCTACTGAACCGCCTCGACGCCAACGACCGCGTGTACGTGGTCGCGCCGCGATGGGCGCTGCCCGACCACGCGACGTCGCCGGCTGCGCCGGCCGGCGCGGGCGAGACGCCCGCGTCACGCGCTGTTTCGCCCGCGCGGGCGAAGGAACTCGTCGCGTCGCTTCGCCCCGTGCCGGTGTCCGCCGCCACGCTGCGCGACGAACTGGTCCCGCCCGCCGAGGCGGACCACGTGTACGTTATCGGCCCGCATCCGGCACCGCCCGACGCCGCCCGCGTCAGTCACATGGCCGCTGAATCTGGCGAATCCGCGGCTGCGCCGCGGATTCTCGCCGTGGCGGCCTCGCCGCTGTCCGACGGTCGGGTGCAGTTGTTCGTCCGTGCGCGAACAGGTGGGGGGGCCGTTCTGCAAATTTTCGCGCCGTCCGGCGCGGCGGAAACCGCGTCGCCGTTGACGAAAATCGTCTCGCAACTCTGGATGTCCGGGGACGACCATGCGCTGTTGGAACTTCCCTCGCACGACGCGTATCTCGTCGTCCTCGCGCCCTTCGATGACCTGCCGCCGTACACCTCGCGCGCAGGGTTGCCCGCTCTGCCGAGTCCGTTGGCGCAGGCGGGGTTGGTCAGGCGGGAGGCGGTTCGGGTGAAAATCGCGTTGGTCGGCAAGGACTCGCCGCTGTTGGAGCGGCTGATTCGCGTGAATCCGGCGTGGGAGCGGGCCGAGGACCCCGCCGACGCGGCCGTGGTGGTCGCCGTGCAGGCGGCGGTGCCGGCGGACATCGCGGGCAAGCCGGTGTTGATGATTGATCCACCGTCGCCGCCGGCCTCGTGGTTGCGGGGCGAGTTGCGCGGGCCGGTGCTGCTGGCGGAGGCCGTCGTCGCGGACGACCCCGTGACGACCGGGGCGGATTTGGCCCGCGTCGGCGTGCGGCACGTTCGTCCGTTCGTGCCGGTCGACGTCTCGCAAATCCAGGGCTTGGCGCTCGCGCGTGCGGACGACGGCGGCGTGTTGATGTTGCGAAGCGACGCCTACGTGGCGGCCACACGAATCGGAGCCGCTTCACCCCGCCGCGTCGACATCGCCTTCGACATCGACCCGCGCAACACCGACTGGGGCCTGGACCCGAGTTTCGTCGTGCTGATGTGCAACGCCGTGGATTGGCTGGCCGGTCAGGCGACGCCAACCGGCGAAGCGCGTTACGAATTCGTCACCCCCGCGCAGGCGGGCCCGTCGCCCGATTGGCGGGCCGTCACACCGACGCCCGCGGCGACACCGCTGCCCTGGCCAGGCCTGTATCGCGACGCGGCCGGGCAGTGGCACGGCGTGTTTCTCCCCACCTTGGACGGACAGGAGGAGGAACCACGCGAAACACCGGACATCGACGCCTTGCCTCTGCCCGCACCCAAGTCGCTGACGAAACCGCTGGACCTTTGGCCTTGGTTGTTGACGGCGGCGGCGATCTTCTGGTTGGCTGGTTGGTGGTTGAGACTGTGACCTAACTCTCCCGTTTCAGCAAATCAAGCTTCCGCCATGCGCCGCGTTCGAATCGCCAAGCCATCAGCAGGCCCAGGACCACGACGTACAGGCTGCCGGCGATCCACGGGCCGATGCTGCCCAGTTGGGGCAGGACCTTCACGGCCAGGAAACCGCCGCCGACCACCAGCGTCCAACTGGTGCAGATGACGATAAACATCGGCCCCAGCGTGTCGCCCGCGCCGCGAAGGGCGCTGATGTACGTGATACCCACCGCGTCGAACAGTTGAAACAAGGCCGCACAAATCATCACCCACCCGCCCACGCGGACGATCTGCTCGACCTGTTCGGGGGTCTGCTCCAATTGGCCGGGCTCGCCCGGAAGCACGGTGATGAAGAACCGCACCATGTCCTCGCGGAAGATCAAAAACGCCAGCCCGCACAGCCCCATGTACACCAGCGCCACCCGCAAGGCCGTGTGCGTGCGTCGGCGGGCGAGGTCCGCCCGGCCCGCGCCGAGGTACTTGCCCACCAGCGCCGTCGCGGCCACTCCGATCCCCAGCGCCGGCATGAACGACAGCGGCATCCACCGCATCGCCACGCTGGTCGCGGCCAGGTGCTCCCACCCGAACGTGCTGACCAGCGCGGACATGATGACCCACGGTCCGATGTCGTTGAGGAACTGCACGCCGGCGGGCCAGCCCGTGCGGAGCAGGTCTTTCATGTCGCCCCAGTTCATTTGCGTCATCGCGCGCGTCTGGAACCGCCGATGCACCGACCCCGAGAGGAACACCAGCAGCAGGATCAGAAAGTAGACGATCCAACTGCCGACCATCGCGATGGCCGCCCCTTCGAGTCCCATGCCAGGCCAGTGGCGGGGAAACTCCACGTTCCATCCGAACCAGCCGTGCCAATGCCCCGCGATGGCGTGGCTGCCGAAGATCAACGCGTACGCGCCGAAAATGTTCAGCACATTGGCGACGATGCTGCCGGCCAGCACGATCCGCGGGCGGTGAATGCCGTAGAAGAACTGCTCGATCGGCCGGGCGGTGAGCGTGAAAAACACGGCCAGCACCGCGTAGCGGAAGTACATCACTTCCTGCTCGATGAGTTCGGGCGGATTTCCGGAGGCCGGACTTTGGCCGAGCAGTTCGAAGATCGGCCTGGCCAGCAACGCCAGCGGGGCGATCAGCAGGCAGAAGATCGCCGCCAGGCGCAGTCCGGCCCAGGCGTATTGGCTGCACCGATGGACCCGCCCCGCGCCGAGGTTCTGCGCGACGTACGTGTTGACCACCATCAACACGCCGACGGCGAAACTCTCGGGAATGAACGCCGTAATGCCGGCCATGAATTGGGCGCTGAACGGAATCGCGCCCACGTACGCCACCATGAGCGCGTCGACAAACCGCATCAACGTGCTGTTGAGCATGCTGACACTCGCCGGCCAGGAGATGCGCAACACCTCCCCCAGCCCGCCGCGGTCGTCGATCGGATTCAGGGGCGGTTCGCTCATGGAAGCGGATTATGGTAGTCATTCCATGCGACGAAAGCAATGACACGGCGCGGAGGATGCATCAGCGTTGCCGGAAGACGATGCGGCCTTTGGTGAGGTCGTAGGGGCTGAGTTGGACGAGCACTTTGTCGCCGGGCGTGATGCGGATGTAGTTGCGGCGCATTTTTCCGCTGATGTGGCCGATGATCTCGCGCTTGGTGTCGCCGATTTCGACTTCCAGGCGAAACATGGCGTTGGGCAGCGCCGTCTTCACGACGGCTTCGACTTCGATAAAATCTTCTTTTGGCATAAGCGTCCGCGACAAAACTCGACCGTAGCCGCGGCGAAGAAATCGCCCAGCGGCACGTGCATCAGTGTAGCCGGGACCGGGTGCGGCGTCAACGAATTAGCGTCCAAATACGAAAAAACGACGCGGGGACGCGGAGACGCGGAGAGGGACGTCGGTAGTCGGAAAACGTTTCGCGATGGCTTGCCGGTTTGCGCTGTGGGGCAAACCAAATCCACAATTTGGCGAACGTGCGAAATTTTTCTGAATCTTTTTTTCGTCGTTTGCGTCTAATCTATCGGACGCACAGGAGCGAGTTGTGGATTGTCCCGAGCGTGGTGGCGTGGAATCGTCCGTTTCGCCGGTGGCGCCCGCGGTGGGGGCCGGCGGCGAGGGGGCGTTGCGCGCGGCGATGGCGGAGGCGGCGGGGTTTGTCCGGCGGTATTTGTTCGGGTTGTGCGGCGACTGGCACCGGGCGGACGATCTGGCGCAGGAGGCGATGCTTAAGGCCTGGGCGCGGCGGGAGAGTTTTGTCGGACACAGCGACGCGCGGACGTGGCTGTTCGCGATTGCGCGGAACCATTGGCTGGACGCGTTGCGTCGAAAGAAAGCGGCGGCGGTGATGGAAACCATGCCGGACATGACGGCGGACACGATGGCGGGCGACGGGCGCGATGAACCGTCGCGCGTCGCCGCGGCGGGCGAGTTGCGGCTGGCGGTCGAGCGGGCGCTGTCGCAGTTGCCGCCCGAGCAGCGCGAAGCCCTGGCCCTGCGGGAGAGCGACGGGTTGAGCTTCGCCCAGATCGCCGAGGTCACGCAGACGCCCCTGGCCACCGTCAAAAGCCGCGTGCGGTATGGCCTGCTTAAACTGGCCGAACTGCTGCGGGATTTTCGAGATTTTCGAGAGTCGGGAGATGCACCATGAACTGCGAAGAAACACTCGACAATCTGTTGGACTTGCTCTACGGCGAACTGGACGCGCCGCGGGCGGCGGTGGTGCGGGAACATCTGGCGATGTGCGACGCCTGCCGGACGGAGTTTGAAACCCTGTCACAGGCCCGCAAGGCACTGGCGGCGGCTCGTGGCGCTGCCCGTGACGCGGGCGTCCCGCCCGCGTGTTTCGCGGGCATCCTGCCCGCGTCTGGCGAAAACGGTTCGATGCTCCATAGCGACAAGGCCAGTGGAGCGCACAACGCGGGCGAGACGCCCGCGTCACGTGGCGCGGGCATCCTGCCCGCGTCTGGCGAAGACGGTTCGACGTTCCATAGCGACAAGGCCAGTGGAGCGCACAACGCGGGCGAGACGCCCGCGTCACGTGGCACGGGCGTTCCGCCCGCGTCTGGCGAAAACGGTTCGATGCTCCATAGCGACAAGGCCCATGGAGCGCACAACGCGGGCGAGACGCCCGCGTCACGTGGCGCGGGCATCCTGCCCGCGTCTGGCGAAGACGGTTCGACGTTCCATAGCGACAAGGCCAGTGGAGCGCACAACGC
>Ga0123353_10002716_pt1 | contig 22051 bp, 14 predicted proteins | sample TergutLab28metaG_3_FD_92763 | JGI IMG/M metagenome (GOLD analysis project Ga0123353, IMG submission 92763) | Labiotermes labralis P3 segment gut microbial communities from Petit-Saut dam, French Guiana - Lab288 P3 | ecosystem: Host-associated > Arthropoda: Insects > Digestive system > Gut ... | reverse complement strand
TCTGCTCGGAATGGGACCTGGGCGGTCTGCCCGCCTGGCTGCTGGCGGACCCCGCCATGCGCCTGCGCTGCGCGTACAAGCCATATCTGGAGCGCGTGAAGATTTTTTATGAAAAGCTGCTGCCATTGATCGAACCGCTGCAGATCACCCGGAGCGGCAACGTGCTCATGGTGCAAATCGAGAACGAATACGGCAGCTACGGCAACGACAAGGAATATCTGAAATATGTGGAAGCGCTGCTAAAGAATAACGGCGTCAACGTGCCCTTATTTACCTCCGACGGGGGCTGGGAAAACATGCTTACCGGCGGCACGGTGCCGGGGGCCCTTGCGACAGCAAACTTCGGCAGCGCCGCCAAGAAAAATTTCGATGTCCTGCGGCGGTACGAGCCCGAGGGGCCATGGATGTGCATGGAGTTCTGGAACGGCTGGTTCGACCACTGGGGCGAGGAGCACCATGCCCGGGAAAGCGCCGAGGTGGTGGAGGCCCTGGAGGAAATCTTCGACGGCGGCGGCCATGTAAACTTTTATATGTTCCACGGCGGCACGAATTTCGGTTTTGGCGCCGGGGCCAACCATTACGGCAGATACGACCCCACCATCACGAGCTACGACGACGACGCGCTGCTGACGGAATGGGGCGGCTATACCCCGAAATACCATGCCGTGAGAAAAGTACTGCTCGCCAGGCAAGGGATTCCGGAATCCCAATGGCCGGAGCTGCCGGAAGAAAAGCCCTTGCAGTCGATTGGAGAAGTAAAGCTCACGGAGCAGGCTCTGCTGTTCGAAAATCTTGACGTGCTGTCGCAAACGCACGAAAGCGTGATGCCGGAATCCATGGAATATTACGGGCAGAATTACGGGCTGATTTTATATCGCAATCAGCTCGCCGCCCCGCAGGAAAACTGCGACCTGCTCATTGATGGCCTGGCCGACCGGGCAAGCGTGTTCGTGGACGGCGGCTTCAAAGGCCGGCTGGACCGCAACGACCCCTACGATACAAAAGTGCCGTTGGGATTGCTCCCGGACGGCGGGCAGATCGATGTATTGGTGGAGGCGATGGGACGCGTGAACTACGGCCCGGAGCTCCACGACCGCAAGGGCGCGCGGCAAATCCGTGTCAACAACCAGCTGCTGTCGCACTTCGAGGTATACCCCATTCCCCTGGAAGATTTAAGCGGGCTGAATTTCACGCCGGCAATTCCTCTTGAAGAATCCAACGCGCCGGTGTTTCTGCGCGGGACGTTCCAAGCGAATAGCAAAGACGATTGCTTTGTTCATCTGGATGGCCTGGTGAAGGGACTCGTATTCGTCAATGGGCATAACTTAGGCCGCTATTGGGACATCGGGCCGCAGAAATCGCTTTATTTGCCGGGGGCCTGGCTGAAGACAAACGCGCCCAATGAGATTATCGTGCTGGAACTGGAAGGCGGCAAAGCGGAACGGGTGGAAATTTTGGACTGGCATGATATCGGGGAGCGGAAGGGGTAGCGATGTACAGCGATGTGATTCGCTCTGAAGAATATAAGCGAAAACTGCTTGATTTTATTCAACAATATTATGGGCTGGAAGCCGTCGGCATCGCTCCTGCCAAGCGTGGGTTCTATGGCGAAACATGGCGGCTGGACACAGCGGATGGCAGTTTTTTTCTCAAGTTGGTGTATGTTGCCGCGCACAAACTGACCTATGAGCGCAGCTTTCCGGTCATCGAGCACCTCCACGATCACGGCATTGACTTCATCAGCCGCATCGCCAAAACAAAAGACGGCCGCCTGTCAACACAATTTGACGGCGCGGCCCTCGGCGTTTTCGGCTGGATCGATGGCGAAACGATAGAAACGGACGCAACAAAAATCCCGGAATACCAAATGCTCGCGAAGATATATCAGGTTCCGGCGCATGGGGTTTCGATTCCCCGCGAGGATTTTTCGGGCAAAATCGCCGGTGAATTTTTTGCGAAATGGAATGCGCTGAAAGGCGAAGATGTTCTTTCTCTGCTTGGGAAAAACCGCGTGAAGCTCGAGCATAGGGCCGCGCGGCTGGAATACTTTGCCGCGTTGTGCCGGAATGACACGGCGGGCTTTGTGATTACCCATGGCGACGCCGGGGGAAACCTGATCGTAAACGGCGGCAGGCATTTCATCGTGGACTGGGACGACCCCTTGCTCGCGCCGCCCGAGCGCGACGCGTGGGTCATGTGCGGCAAGGCCTGGGCAAGGGAGGCATTTGAAAGCGCCCTGCGCCAAAACGGCATCGCATACACCTTGCGTCCGGAACGGCTGGCGTATTACTGCCACCATTTTTTCTTTTTATATCTCATCGCATTGATCGAAGGCTCCACGCCAGTGAACGAGATGGAAGAATACCTTGAGGGCTGGATCAGGGAAAGCATCGCGTATGCGGATGAAATGGCCGAATTGATCACATGCTTGCCTCTTGCTTCTTGCTGCTAAATATGCTATACTATCATCATGATGCGTATTGAAATACTGACACTCTTCCCGGAAGTATGCGAGGCCGTGCTGGACCATAGCATGCTGGGCCGCGCGCGCTCGAACGGTTTGGTACAGCTGCGCGCCCGGAATATTCGGGATTATACCCTGGACAAGCACCGCCGCGTGGACGACGCGCCCTTCGGCGGCGGCTGCGGCATGGTGATGCAGTGCCAGCCCATCGCCGGCTGTTTACGTGCGCTGTGCGCCGAATGGGGAGAGAAGCCGCATGTGATTTACCTTTCCCCCCAGGGGAAGCCGCTGACGCAGCGGCGCGCGGCGGAGCTTTCGCGGCTGCCTTCTTTGGCGCTGCTGTGCGGGCACTACGAGGGCGTGGACGAGCGGGTGCTGGAGGCCCTGGTGGACGAGGAAATCTCCATCGGGGATTACGTGCTCACGGGCGGGGAGCTGCCGGCGCTTGTGCTGGCGGACTGCGTCGTGCGCCTGCTGCCGGGGGTGCTGGCGGGGGACGCGGCCTATATGGGCGAAAGCCACTGGGCAGGGCTGCTGGAATACCCGCAGTACACCCGCCCGGCGGTTTGGGAGGGCCGCGCCGTGCCCGAGGTGTTGCTGAACGGCAACCACGCCTTGCAGGAAAAATGGCGCAGGGAGCAGATGATTGAGAGGACGAGGAGGAAGAGGCCGGATTTAATGTCAATGCATTTTGAAACACATAACGAAAGCGAGGACATCCCTTGAAAAGAATTCTCAGCCTAATTCTTTCCGCCCTCATGCTATTCCTGTTTTACGCGGTGGCCGCCGGCGCGGAAGACATCAGCGCTTCTATCATGAGCGCCTCCGGCAGAACCGTCAGCGCCTACGCCACCGGCTATCTCACGGAATATGACTTTTTCAGCATCTATCCGACGTCAGAGTTTTGGTCTTGCGACAATCCCGATGTTAAAATTCGCTATGTTCCGGGTTTCGCGAGCTGGGTCTACAAGGTTCCGCCAGGCGCGCCAGGCACCAGCGCCGAGTTTGTGTTTACCAACCCCTATTGGAGCAGCACTCCCTTTACAATGACCGTGAATTACCGGGAAAACCCTGGCGCCAGCCTGAAAGCCAATTACAACGGCAAGCGAATCATAGGCAATAATTCTGTGGAGAAAGCAATCGGCGCGCAGCTCAGAAGCCTGGGTTACACCGTGGCCGGCGGGAATTATCACGACTCGGTAACCGGCGCCCCAAAACCCCCAAAAGCGGGCGCCACCGTGGAGCATAAGCTCACAACGAAACTGGAATATATCATTGGGAACAAACAAAACCCCAACTCCTTCGCGGTGGAGCAGGAGTATGTTTTCAAAGTGAGCTATGCGAAGTTCAGCTTTTGGCGCGATGTCTTGGCTCCGCTTTTTGCTGTGCCGTTTCTCTTTTTCCTGGTGTATGGCGTCTTCGGCATTTTCACCGGCTTCACGATTTTCCTCTGGTTACCGCCCGCAAAGCTGCTTGCCGGCCTGCGGTGAAGTATTGAGCCCCCTTCAATTACGAAGGGGGTTCGCTATATTTACGATCTAAAATGTCACGCCCTCATCATTCGTCACATCCCCGCTTTGGTGCAGGGAAATCGGATCTCCCAGATATTTAGACGGCGGCTTGCGCATGCACTTGAAATAATCCTTGGCGCGGGCGAGGAATTCCCGCGCGGAATTGCGCGGCTGGGAGGCGTAGGCCCTGTAGTCGCTGGTTACGCCGTAGGCCTCAAGCCCCAGCTGTCTTGCGATATACAGCGCGCGGTAAATGTGGTACCGCTGCGTGACGATGAGGATGCGCCTTGCCCCGAAGATATCCCGGGCGCGGTACATGGAATCATAGGTGGAAAAGCCCGCGTGGTCCATAAACACATCCTCCGGGGGCACGCCATGCTCCACCGCGTAGCGCTTCATGGCAGTGACCTCGTCATATTCCCACTGCCCATGATCGCCGCTCATGACGATCACGGGGGCCGCGCCCGCTTGATATAGCGCGACGCCGCGCCTTAATCTATCTTCCAGCATATGGCTTGGCGTGCCGCCGGACCACACCCGGGCCCCCAGCACCAGGATGCAGTCCACATCCCGCAGGCCCGCCGCCTGCTCCTGCGTCAGGATATACCGCGCCTCGCCCTTTGCCATGAGCGCGTTGACGCCTCCCATTCCAACGCCGGCGCACAGCATCGCGCACAGCAACAGCGCGACCCCGCGCGTGCGTTTCTGCCTTTTGCGCCGCACGTTGCGGGAGGTCATCACATCCAGCAACGCCTTGCGGCTGTCGCTTTTTGCCATAAAATCACCCCTTGTCGCTAGTATAGCACAATAAAGCGCCATTGTCCATCAAAACCGCATATTTTTCTTCTCTATTGGCAAAAATAGTATGGATTATGTTTCTATAGCTGCAAGGGAAGGAAAAACCGGATTGGAAACCAGGACCGGACGCGGATATCGGCGGGCGATGGCAAAGGGGCTGCGCGCATTGCGCAGGCAATATCGCCTTTCCTTAACCACCTGCGGCGGGGCTCGCCGCCTGTGGCGCAATAAAAGAAAGCTTGTGAAAACAAATCCCCAGCGGGAGCTGTATCAGGAGTGGCTGCGGGATAATTATTACCTGCTTGCCCGGGAGGGCGCCGCGGCGCTGCGCGAAATGAAGCGCGGTACGGATTTGCGCGCGCTGTTTAAGATGCTGCGCGCCTGCCGGGAGATTTGCCGGGCCGGCATACCGAATGACCTTGCCGCAGCGCTGCAAAAAGTTCGGTGCAAGTCGGCCGAAAGCGCCCTTGTGCCATTGGCGCTGCGGCTTGCGCTGGTGGAAACCGCCGTGCGCTCCGCCGACGAGAAGGAAGCCTTCGCCAGCCGGGTGGCCCTCATCAGCGGGGCGGTCACTTCCTTCCGGGCGCTGCAGGACATCGATTTCGGCAGTCTGCTGGAGCAAATCAGCCCCCTGGAACAAATCCTCCGCCAGGATCCCGCCGGGGTCTACCCCAACATGGACGAGTTTACACGCGCGTTGTACAGGAACTTGATTTCCAGGCAAGCCAGGCGGCAAAAAATTTCCGACGAGGCGCTTGCCCGCTGGCTCACCAAAAAAGCGGCCGGCGCGCCCTACGCCCCGGACCGGCACATTGGCATGGCGCTGCTGCGGGACGCCAAGCCCGAAAAACGCGGGCGCGCGCTGCTCTGGTGCGAAACCATAGCGCCTGTGGCGCTTTCACTTATACTTGCATGGATATTGCACGCCTGGTACCTCTTTCCACTCTTGCTATTGCCGCTCTGGGCGCTGTGCCGCATTTTTTTGGAATTCGCTTTCCTGCGCGGCGTGGAGCCCGTTCCCTTGCCCCGGCTGGAGCTCGGCGGGGAAGTGCCGGAAGAGGGCCGCACGCTCATCACCGTATCCACGCTGCTGCCCGATCCCTCAAACCCCCACGAGCTGCGCCGGCGCATGGAGGAGCTCCACGGCACGAACCACGGCAGGAACATCGCCGTATGCATCCTGGCCGATTTCAAGGGCGCGGATTCCGCCGAAACGCCCCAGGACGCCGCCGCCCTTTCCGCGGCCCAAAAACAGGTGGACGCCCTCAACCAAAAATACGGCGGGGGATTTATCTGCGCCGTCAGAAAGCGCCGTTATTCTCCCACCATGAACGCCTTCACCGGCTGGGAGCGCAAGCGCGGGGCCATCCTGGAACTCGCCCAGGTCATCCAGGGCAAGAAAAAGGCGGACGATGTCTTCGCCCTTCTTTGCGGCGATTTAAGTGTGCTGAAGGGGACGTCGTATATATTTGCCCTGGACGCGGATACGCGGCTTCCCCTTGGCGCTGTGCAGGAAATGGTCTCGGCGGCGCTCCATCCGGCGAACAAGCCCCGCGTCGACCCTGCCATGGGCCGCGTGGTGAGCGGCCACGGCATCCTGACCCCCCACGTGAACCTGGACCTCGCCAGCGCCCGCGGCAGCCCCTTTGCCCACATCATGGCCGGGGAGGGCGGCAACACGCCCTACTCCAACCAGGTTGCCGAACGCTACCAGGACCTCTTCGGGCGCGGGATTTTCGCGGGCAAGGGGCTCATCGATGTGGAGGCCTTCGTGCGGGTATCGGAGCTACGGCCCTTCCCGGAAGAGCAGGTGCTCAGCCACGACATCCTGGAGGGCGGGCTGCTGCGCGCGGGGTTTCTTTCCGACGTGCATGTGAGCGACGGCTTCCCCGGGAAACAAAGCAGCTTTTTCGCCCGGCAGGAGCGCTGGGTCAGAGGGGATTGGCAGAACCTGCCCTTCCTCGCGAAAAAACGCGGCCTGCCCGGGTTGACGCGCTACCAGCTATTCGATAACCTGCGCCGTTCGCTGCTGGCCCCCGCGTGCCTGGCCGCGATTTTGGCGTCGTTGGTTGCGCCCGCGCCCGTTTCGCTTTTGCTTTGCGTGTTTGGCGTGCTTGGCGTTACCGGCGGGCACTGGGTTTCCGCCGTCCGGTGCCTGTGCTCCGGCGGGATGGCCATGCTTTCCCGCACGTATTATTCCGGCGGGTTCCCCGCGGCCCTGGGCGATTTCATCCGGGGCTTCCTCCAGCTCATCACCCTGGCGCAAACGGCGTATGTCAACCTTTCCGGCGCCTTGCGGGGGATCTGGCGCACGTTCTTCACCAAAAAGAACCGCCTTTCCTGGACCACCGCCGCCCAGAGCGAGGCCGCGAAAAGCAACAAATGGATTCCTTGGTTCTCGCTTTGGCCCAGCCTTTTGGCCGCTGCGCTTCTCTTTGTTTTTGGCGCCGCGGGGCACAGGCTGCTGGGCATCATCGTTTTGTCCGACTTTCTTTTCGCCCACCTGTCTGCAAGACAGTCAAAGCCGGAAAGCGCGAAGCTAAGCGAAGAAGATACGCAGCGGGTGCGCGCCTATTGCGCGGCGATGTGGAATTATTTCGAGACCTATTGCACGGCGGAGCACCACTTCCTGCCGCCGGACAACGTGCAGGAGGCCCCGGTGTTCCGCGTGGCCCCAAGGACCTCCCCCACGAATATCGGCCTGTATCTCCTGTGCGTCCTCGCGGCCCGTGACCTCAATATAATAGACTCGCCGGAGCTGGAGCTGCGCCTGGGCCGCGCGCTGGACAGCATGGAGCGCCTGGAGCGCTGGCACGGCAACTTCCTCAATTGGTACGACACCCGCACCCTGCGGCCCCTGGAGCCCCGCTATGTTTCCACCGTGGACACCGGCAACCTGGTTGTTTCCATTCGTACGCTGCGAATGGGCTTGGCGGAATATCTTCAGGAGCAGCCGTCGCTTGAAACGGTCATCAGGCGCCTGCGTAACCTGGAATTGGATTGCGATCTGCGACCGCTGTACAATCCCCGCCGCAAGCTCTTCCACATCGGCATTGATCTGACCGACGGCAAGGCGTCGTCGTCCTACTACGACCTGCTCATGAGCGAGGCCCGCATGACCAGCTACTACGCCATCGCCACGCGCGCCGTGCCCAAAAAGCATTGGGGGGCGCTGGGCCGCACCCTGGCAAAGCAGGGGCGCTTCACCGGCCCCGTGAGCTGGACCGGCACCATGTTCGAATATTTCATGCCCTATCTCTTTCTGCCCGCCCCGAAGGGTACCCTGGGGTACGAGGCCCTGCGCTTCTGTCTCTATTGCCAGAAAAAGCGCATACAAAGCCAGAAAAAGCGGATGCTGTCCCAGGGGATGGCCAAACCGTTCGACCTGCCCTGGGGGAATTCCGAAAGCGGGTTTTACGCGTTCGATTCGGACCTGAATTACCAGTACAAGGCCCACGGCACGCAGAAGCTGGGTTTGCGCCGGGGCCTGGATGAAGAACTCGTTCTCTCGCCCTATTCCAGCTTCCTCGCCATGCAGCTGGCGCCCAAAACAGCCCTGCGCAACCTGCGCCGCTTCGAGAAAATGGAGCTTGTGGGCTCCTGCGGGTTTTATGAAGCCGCCGACGCCACCGCCCCGCGCATTGGCGGCCAGGATTACGCCGCCGTGCGCAGCTATATGGCGCACCACGTGGGCATGAGCCTGCTTGCGGCGCACAATACCCTGACGGACGGCATATGGCGCAGGCGCTTCCTTGCGGACGGGGAAATGGCCAGCGGCGGGCAGCTGCTGGAGGAAAAAATTCCCGATCGCGCCGCCGTGTTCCGTGACATCGACCTGCGGGATACCCCAAGGCCACGGGAGCGTATCTCATCCTCCAAGCAAATCTTCGCCAAAGTAAATCCAGCACATCTAAAGTGCCGCCTGCTTAGCAACGGGGAATGGAGCAGCGTCCTCACGGATACCGGGCCGAGCGTTTCGTTCTACCGGGGCCTCAGTATTTTTCGTTATGATCCGGATGCATTGCGCAGAACCTCCGGCGTTTCCGTCATACTGCGCGAGGCAAAGCAAAAGCCGGTTTCTATTACCCCTTCGCCTCATTTTAATGCGAGAAAGGCAAAAATCGAGTTCGGCGCGGCCTGCGTGAGCTATTCCGGCGAAGGCGCGCAGGTTGCCGCCAGCGCCCACGCGCGCGTGCACCCAAGGCTCCCGGCGGAGGAGCGCCGCGTCACCCTCAAGAATATCTCCAAGCAACCCGCGAAGGGCGCTGTCTTTCTGTATTTCGAGCCGAGCCTGACGAAGATACGTGAGGAGGCCGAGCACCCGGCGTTTTCCAAGCTTTTTTTGGTGGATGATTACGACAAGGCCGCCGGGATCGTGACATTCACCAGAAGGCAGCGGGAATCCAACGAGACCCTGTGCCTTGCGGCGGGCATGGGGGCGGCGGACGAGGCCATCTGCGAGCGTTCCAAAGAAAAGGCGCTAAAAAGGGGAACGCTCTTTGGCGAGGCAAAGCTCGCGGGCGGGCATGAACTGCATGCGAATTCTTATTCACATTCGTTCACGCAAGTGAACGGCTCCATGAACTCCGTTCATGCTCGTTCACAACGCGGCAATCCGGACGCCTGCGGGGCGTTTGAAATCCCGTACCAGCTGCAGCCGGGGGAAACAAGGGAAATCTGCCTTTTCCTCAGCGCGGGCGTCACGAAGGAGGAGGCCACGGCGCGGCTGCTCCATTTGAGGGATTTTAACCAGGGCCGCAAAAATTTAAAACCGCAGGGCGCGCCGTGCCCTTTCCGGGAGGGCGAATTGCCCGCAGCCCTGGCCCAGCGCATTTTGCCGAAGCTCTTGTTTTACGCCCCCCTTTCCCCAGAACAGCAGCTAGCAAGAGCAAAACTAAAAGCCCCGCGCCAGGCCCTTTGGTCGCTGGGTATTTCCGGCGACGAGCCTTATATATATCTTTCCGTCGCATCCCAGGAAGATGTTCCCCAAGCGCTGCCATATTTGAGCCTGCTGCGCAGATTAAGAGCGGCGGGCGTCCCCTGCGAGCTGGCCATCGGGTATTTTGAAGGCGGCGACTACGACACCCCCATGGGCGCCGCCTTGAAAGAAGCCCTGCGCAGGGAGCACTGCGCCCACCTGGAAAACCGCGGGGGCGGCGTGCGCTTGCTCAATCTGCGCCGCGCGGAGGAAAACCCCGAAGCGCTCGAGGCGCTAACGGCCTACGCCGCGGCGTGCCCGGAGTCCGGCCAGGGATCAGGAGTCAGGAGCCAGGAGTCAGGGGGTGCGGCCCCGCCACTGCCGATACTCCCCGCCAATCCGGTCAAATGCCTTCCGCAAGAGCAGGAAACGCGAATCGCGGTTGGCGCCGGGGCGTTTTATCCCGGTAAATTCGTGATATCGAAGATCAACCCCCTGGCGCCGGATTCCGCTCTCCTGATCCCTGAACGGCCGTGGAGCCTGCCCCTGTGCAATCCCGCGTTCGGCACGCTCGTGAGCGACAGCTCCCTGGGATACACCTGGGCCGTCAATGCCCGGGAAAACAAGCTCACGCCCTGGTATAACGAGGGCTGCAAGGATAATCAGGGCGAGCTGATTCTGCTGAAATTCGGCAGCCAGCTCTATGACCTTTGCCTTGGGGGCCGCTGCGAGTTCACACCGGAGCATGCCCTTTGGCGCGGCGAAATCCATGGCCTGGAATATGAACTCAAAGTGTATGTCCCGGGCCGTGGACTGACCAAGCGAGCGGAGCTGGTCCTGCGCAACCGCACGACGCATCCGCTGACGCCGGAGTTGGCGTATTACCTGGAGCCCGTGCTGGGCGTGCGGCGGGAGCCACATTTGCCCATCCAGGGGGAAGCCTTGCCGGACGGATTTTTATTTCACTCCCCGGCGTCGCAAATAAAGGGTTATGGGGCATTGCTATTGCAGGGCGGCGCGGATTTCGTCTGCGCGGACCGCCCGGCGTTTATGCGCGGGGAATGGCATAACGCCGGCGTTGTGGGCTCCGACCCCTGCGTCGCCGTCGGCAGGCGGCTGCAGATCCCCCCCGGCGGCGAAACCACTGCGGAATTCGCCCTGAACTGGGGCGCCGCCCGCAAATCGGCTTTGTGCGCGCACTTGGTGGCTTCCCCGGAAAGCGGGATATCCAGCCCGCTGCCCATCCATACGCCCGACCCCGCTTTGAACGAAATGCTGAATACCTGGCTGCCGCACCAAATTCTCCGCGGCAGGCTGTTTGGCCGTACGGGCCACTGCCAATGCGGCGGCGCGTGGGGCCTGCGCGACCAATTGCAGGATGTCTCCGCGCTATACCGCACGAATCCCGCCGTGGCGAGGCTTCAGATTGCCCGGTGCGCGGCGGCGCAGTTCCCGCAGGGCGACGGCCTGCACTGGTGGCACCGCCTGCCCGGCGTGGACGGCCTGCAGGGCGTGCGCACCCGGTACTCCGACGACTACCTTTGGCTGCCCTTCATCACGTCAGAGTATATTCAGGCCACGAATGACAGTGAATTTCTGGACACGCAGCTCCCCTTCCTCGAAGGAGAACCCCTCGCGCCGGAGGAAACGGAACGTTGCGCGGTGTATCCCCAAAGCAAGCAACGCGGGAGCCTCTACGCGCATTGCCTGCTTTCGGTAGAGCGCGCGCTGCGCCTGCTGGGCGCGCACGGCCTGCCGCTGATGCAGGGCGGCGACTGGAACGACGGCATGAATCAGGTGGGAACCGGCGGCCAGGGCGAAAGCGTGTGGCTGGGCATGTTTTTGATCATGGCCCTGGAGGGCATGGCGGGCCTTTGCATCATAAAAAACGAAGCCGCCCCCGCGAAGAGATTCGCTGAAGAAGCGAATCAGCTGCGGGAACGGATTGACGCGCACGCCTGGGCGGGCGACCATTACCTGCGCGCCTTCTGGGATGACGGCACCGCTATGAGCATGATTGATATACTGCCGCAAGCCTTTAGCGCGCTATGCTGCATGCCGGACAGGGAGCGGGTGAACCAGGCCCTTGATACGGCAATCAAGCACTTGGTGGACGAAGAGCACAACATCATCATGCTGTTAAAGGAGCCGTTCACGCACAGGGACCGCCGGGCGGGCTATATCAATGATTACCCCCCGGGCATCCGCGAAAACGGCGGGCAGTATACCCACGCCGCGGCATGGCTATGCCTGGCCCTTGGCCGCATAGGGCGCAAAGACGAGGCCAAACGCCTACTTCAGCTTATTAACCCGGCGCAGTTCTGCCAGGACCCCGCCCGCATGGAGCGCTACCGTGCCGAGCCCTACGCCCTTGCCGGGGATGTCAGCGCCGCGCCCGGCATCGAGGGCCGCGCCGGGTGGACCCACTACACCGGCTCGGCGGCGTGGTTTTTGAGATGCGCGCGAGAGCTTTTCGGAAACCTGTAGGGGTGGCCTGCGGGCCACCCGCGCCTATATAAAACCTTGAATAGAACCCCGGGCGGCTCACAAGCCGCCCCTACAGGTCTTCTATTAGCTTCACCCGTTCCGCGTGCCTTCCGCCCTCGAACGCGGCGTTAAGCCATTCGTCCAGGATCATTTTGGCAAGCTCCGTGCCCACCACCCGCGCGCCCATGCAAAGGATGTTGCTGTCGTTGTGCATGCGGGAAAGCTTGGCGGAATAGGGCTCGCTGCAGCAGCACGCGCGGATCCCCCGCACTTTATTCGCCGCGATGGAAATACCGACGCCCGTGCCGCAAAGCAGCACCCCCAGCGCGCATTCGCCGGAAGCAACTGCCCGCGCCGCCCGCTGCGCTACGACAGGATACGGCGCCTTGTCCTCGAACGCGCCGAAATCCCGCACTTCCAAGCCTCTTGCCTCAAGATGCGCGGTCAGCTCCTGCTTGAGCCCCGCCGCCGTATGGTCGCAGCCGATGGCAATCATGCGATCCTCTCCCCGTCCTTGAGCTTGATCTTCCCCATAAACGGCACCTTGAGGAACCCGTTGGCGGTGTCGCCCTCAAAGGTGATGGTGAACGGGATGTCCTTGCCGCGCAGCAGATCCGTGTGGGCGATGCCCGTTACGGTGTCGCCTTCCACTTGCAGTCCCTCATACGAAAATTCCGGCAGGTTCATGTCCACCAGCTCGATGCCGATGTCATACTCGCCGTCCTTTTCGCCAACGGTCAAAAACGCGTCGCCCCGGTAGAACATCGTGTCCAACTTGAATTTCCATTTGCCAAGACCTAACATAAAACACATCTCCCTATATTTAAATTTGTCGCTCTTAGTCAGCGCGCCTTCAATCTCTTCCGTACATCACTGAAGCGCAGCCTGCCGCCGTAGTGCAGCACGGAAATGGCGTATACCTTCGTGGAAAGATAGGATACAATTAAGATAGCGACGAGCAGTATGGCGATAGAGGTTCCGAGCAGCGTGCCGTCATATTGCCCGCTGAGCAAAACGCTTGGCGCGGCGTAGGGCGCCGTGAAGGGGATGAGCAGCATCAGCCGCCCCAGGGACGCGCTGCCGCCCATGGCGGGGGTGATCCCCATGGTGACATACCCGCCGTAGAAGGAAAACATGGTGATCATGGTGGCGGGCATCATGGCGGACTGCAAATCCTCGAGCTTGCTGACCATGGCCCCGCACATGGAGTTGATCATGGAAAACAGCGCGTAGCCCAGCAGGAAGTAAAGCACCAGCAGCGCCGCCTTCGCCGGCGTGAGGGAGGGGAGGCTCAGGCCGTAGCCGATATTCCCCGATGGCATGAACATTTTCGCGCACAGGAAAGAAAACAACAGCACGCAGAGCATCTGCGCCAGCCCGACCAATCCCATGCCCACGCATTTGCCCAGCAAAATCCGCGAGGGCTTGGCGCTGACAATCAGCGTTTCCATCACCCGGGTGGATTTTTCCGTGGCGACGCTCGTGGCCACGCCGTAGCCATAGACATAGATGGTCATGAACATCACCAGCATCAGCGCCATGCCGGCCACATAGTTCGAGATATTCGATTCGGTGGCGAACTCCTGCTCCAGGGGCAGCGCGGCGCGAAGGATTTCGGCGCTTTGGCGCGTGTCGTAGCCCAGAGCCCCGAATTGAAGGACCCGGTATTCGTCGCTCAGCGCCTGCCAAATGGGATCGGCGGGATAATCCGACAAAAAGTCCCTGGTGGTGATTTTGATCAGCGGCGCTTCGTTTTGCGCTGGCTGGGTGATTTCCACCAGCGCCGTCCAGCCGTCCCCGTCCTCCGCCACGGCGGCAAGGGCTTCCTCGAGCCCATCCCGGCCAATGAGGATCGTCTGGAACCGCAGCTCGTTCTTCAGGACCGCCTGCGCGTCCAGGGTTTCGCTTTCGTTGCACAGATAGCAGGTATAGCCGCCGTAGGTATCCTCGGCCTTGGTTTCGGCAGGCTGGGCGTTCCCGAGGGGATCCACAATGGCTTCCATCCCCGCCATGGGGTCCATGCCGCCCCCTACGCGGGGCAGGAGGAGGCTTGCGCCCAGAATCAGCGCCATAAAAATGATGTTCGTAATCCAGAAGGCCCGCTTGCGCACGGCGTCCTTGAACGTGAAGCCGGTGATGGCCACGATTTGCCCTAGCTTCATGTGTTCGTGCCCCCCTTCATCGCCTCTTCCAGGCCCACTTTTTCAATGAAGATTTCGTGGAGCGTAGGTTCGCTCAGCACGAACTTCGCGGGCATAATCCCCGCGCCAAGCAGCGCCCGCAGCAGCCGCTCGCTGACAGCGTCAGCATTTTCATCTGGAAGAGCGAACACGATCTCGTTCGCCCGTTCCTGCGCCACGGCAAGTCCATATTCCCGCGCCATGGCATAAGCCTCGGGCGGGCCCTCCAGCAGCAGCTTCGTGTGGCCGTAGCCCGCCTTGATGCGCTTCAAATCCCCTTGCAGCAGCGCCCTGCCCTCATGCAGCAGCGTGATTTCCCGGCAGTATTCCTCCACGGTGGCCATCTGGTGGGAGCTGAGTATGATGTATTTCCCGGAGGCCGCCATGTCCTCGATGAGCTCCCGGAACAGCTGCGTATTCAGGGGGTCCAGCCCGCTGAAGGGCTCGTCCAGAAAAATGAGCTGCGGGTCGTGGATCAGCGTGGAAATCAGCTGGATTTTTTGCTGGTTGCCCTTGCTGAGTTTATCGGCAATCATGTTTTCGTATTGCGTTACGCCCAGGCGGTCCATCCAGCGCCTCGCGGCCGCCGCGGCCTGGGATTTGCCGAGGCCCCGCAGCTTCCCGAAATACACCAGCTGCTCGAGGATCTTCGTTTTCAAATAGATCCCGCGCTCCTCCGGCATATAGCCGTAGCGCAGGCCGCTTTTGGCCACGGGCCTGCCGTCCCAGCGGGCCTCGCCCCCGTCGATGGGCAGCATGTCCAGAATCATGCGGATGGTGGTTGTTTTGCCCGCGCCATTGGTACCGATGAGCCCGTAGACCCCTGGCTCATGCATGGCGAAGCTTAAGTTGTCTACGGCGGTTTTCGGCCCGAATCGCTTGGTGAGCCCATTCACAATCAGCGGCATAGGTTCCCCCCTGTTGCATAATCATTTCATAGTATACAATATAATAACAAAAAAAGCAAGCCATTTCTGAGGGAGTTTTAATGAAAACAATATATTGCATCATCCGCGCGGTTGTGATATAATCTATTAGACATCAGATGATAGACATTAGATATTAGCTCCTGTTGCTTTTCGCGTCATCTAACATCTAACATCTAATATCTAATGCCTAACGTCTAGATAAGGAGGAACCCCCATGACCATCGGCCGTAACCTGGTCCTGCGCCTGGAATCCATGGCGCGCATTGAATTGACGGAGCCCGAACGTGAAAGCGCGCAGGCCGGGCTCCAAAGTGTTATCGACTTGTTTGATCAACTCATCGCCCTTGATACGCAGGGCATAGAACCCATGCCCCACGTCTTCGGCGCCGTCAATGTTACGCGGGAGGACAAGACGGTCCCCTCCATGGAGCCGGAGCTCCTTCTCGCTAATGCCGCCCAGCAAAAAGATGACTGCTTTATGGTCCATCGCACCGTGGATTGAGGCAACAAAACTCTGCAAGGAGAGATCATACATGTCACACAAACCACTGGTTATTTCCCATCGGGGCGCAAACAGGCTCGCGCCCGAAAACACCCTTCCAGCCTTCGAAAAATCCCTGGAATTCGGCGTGGATGGCTTCGAGAACGACTGCCACATGACCAAGGACGGGCATGTCGTCGTCATCCACGACGAAACAGTGGACCGCACGTCCAACGGCACGGGCCTTGTCTGCGAAAAAACCCTGGCCGAACTGCGCGAGCTCGACTTCGGCTGCTGGTTTTCCCCGGCATTCGCGGGCACGAAAATCCCGACGCTGGAGGAATGGTTCGCCCTGTGCGGTTCCCTCAAGGTCATCAACGTCGAGCTCAAGGCAGCGCCCGATGGCTCCACGGCCAGCGCCGCGGCCACCATCGGGATGGCAAAGCGCATGGGGCTGTTCGGCAAGCTCATCATCTCCAGCTTCGAATTGGAGATGCTCGCCGCCTGCAAGGCCGCCGACCCCGCCACCCGCACCTGTTTGCTCTTTTCGCCCATCACGCCCATCACGGAAGAAGTCGTCGACGACCCGGTGGGGTTCGCCAAGGCCAACGACCTTTATGCCTACCACCCCTTCATGGGCATGGTAACCGAGGATTTCGTGGAGGAATGCCACGAGGCGGGCATCGTCGTGAACCCCTGGGTGGTGAACCAGGCGCATGGTCTGGAGGCGCTGCGGAATTGGGGCTGCGACGGGGTGATTACAGACGAGCCGGCGCTCGCCATGAAAATTATATCGGCTGCGCCGCAGCCGCCGAATACTTGATATGGCCAAAGCTGCATATACCCCAAAACAACAAGCGGGAAATTACGGCGAAGATCTTGCCGCTTCGCATCTTGCTCTCCATGGCTATGCCTGCGTCGCCCGGGGATACCGTTCCCGTTTTGGGGAAATTGATATCATCGCGCAAAACGACCGTTATCTTCTGTTCGTGGAGGTCAAAACCCGCCGGGCAAGCGCGTTTGCCGGCGCCGGCGTTTCCGCCCGCGAGGCTGTGGATTATCGCAAGCGGCAGCGCCTGACCGCCACCGCGGAGTTCTACCTGGCTTCGCATCATACCGCGCTCCAGCCCCGCTTCGACGTCATCTGCGTGGAGCTAAACGCCGCCGGGGCTTGTGTAGGCGTGGAGTGGATCGAGAACGCGTTTTGACCCGTTTCCCCTGCCTTCGGCTCCATCTTTGACCCAACCCGCAAAATCTGCGGATTTCGCGGGGACCACGGGCATCGAAGGGGGCTTTTGGCGTCATCTTCTACTGAACGGCGTCTCGCCTGAGCGGCCCCTTCGATTGCGAAGGGGCTGTCATCGCGAACAAAGCTAACCCATCGCGCAACTGCCGCGCGATGACTGGGGAAGTAATCGCGGAGCGAAAATCAAGGGCCGGGAGCATACTCTCCCAGCCCTTGATCATCTTATCTGCCATCACAGCGCAGCGGCTCACTCCTGCTCTTCCTTGCGCTTCGCCGCCTCTTCGATCACCTTCTGCTGCACAAGGGCGGGCGCGTCCTCGTACCGCGCGAATTCAATGCTGAAGTACCCGCGCCCGGCCGAAACGGAGCGCAGGGCCGTCGCGAAATCGCCCATTTCCGCCATGGGGACCTCGGCCTCGAGCCGCTGCATCTTGGGCTCGTCCGCCGCGCCCATGCCCAGCACGCGCCCGCGCCGCTTGGTGATGTCCCCCATGATGTCACCCAGGTTGTCGTCCGGCATCGTCACGGAAAGGGTGCCGATGGGCTCGAGGATCGTTGGGGCCGCTTCCGGCATCGCGTTTTTGAAGCAGATGCTCGCCGCCGTCTTAAACGCCATTTCGGAGGAGTCCACCGAGTGGTAGGAGCCGAAGTAAAGCGTCGCCTTCAGGCCAACCATGGGGTATCCCGCCAAAAAGCCTTTGGAAACGCAGTCGCGCAGGCCCTTTTCCACCGCCGGGAAGTATTGCTTGGGCACGGACCCTCCAACGATCTCTTCAGCAAAGATAAAGTCCTCCTCGCAGGGCTCAAAGCGGATGTACACGTCGCCGAACTGGCCGTGCCCGCCGGATTGCTTCTTGTGGCGGCCCTGTTTTTCCACCTTTTTGCGGATGGTCTCGCGGTATGCCACACGCGGGATGGAAAGGTCGATGTCCACGCCGAATTTCGTCCGGAGCTTCGACACGATCACGTCGATGTGCTGGTCGCCCAGGCCCGAGATCACCTGCTCGTGAGTCTCGTGGTTTACCTCGAACTTAATGGTGGGGTCCTCTTCCGTGAGCCGGTTCATGCCGGACGCCACCTTTTCCTCCTCGCCCTTCTTCTTCACCTGCACCGCCATGGAAAGGCAGGGCGCGGGGAAGGCAATCCCGGCAAGCGTCACGGGGTTTTTCGCGTTGGTCAGGGTATCCCCGGTTTTGAAGGACCCGAGCTTCGTCACGACGCCGATGTCTCCGGCGACAATCGCCGATACATCCTCCTGCTTGCCGCCCTTGATTTCGATAATCTTGCCCATGCGGTCGGCTTCTCCCGTCCGCGCGTTGAAGGCCGGCTCCCCGGCGGAAATCTTTCCGCTCAGGACCTTGAAAAAGCTCATCTTGCCCACGAAGGGGTCGGCCACGGTTTTAAAGCAAATGGCGTTGAGGGGGGCCGTTTCGTCCACCGCGATATCGCCGTCGGCCACGGGCGGCGGCGCCGCGGCGGCCAGGCCGCCCAGCAGAAGGTCAACCCCGTCCAGGGAAAATCCCGCGCACGCGAACACGGGATAGATGCTCCCCGCCGCCATGCCCGCCGCCAAACCGGCCGCAAGCTCTTCCGGCGTAAAGTCTTCGCCCTCGAAGTATTTTTCCATGAGCGCGTCGTCGGCGCTCGCGACCGTCTCTTTGAAAATCTCTTTGAGTTCTTCCGTCCGGTCGTCTTCCGGGAAAGCGATCTCGGTTGCTTTCCCTTTATTGTATAAATAGGCTTTGCCGGAAAGGAAATCCGCGTATCCGGCAACAGCGTCGCCGTCCATCACGGGAATCACCACCGGGCAGGCCTGCGTCTCGTGCCGCGCGCGAATTGCCTCGAAGGACGCGAAGAAGTCATTGTGCTCGCCGTCGCATTTGCTGACCGCAAAAGCAATCCCTCTGGAGCTAGCGGCTGCTAATTTAAATGCTTTTTCGGCGCCGACGCCGTAGCCGTCGCCGGCGGCCTCCACGATCAGCACGGTTTCCGCCGCGCGCACGCCCTGGCTCACCTCGCCCGCGAAGTCAAACAGCCCCGGCGTGTCCAGCAGGTTCATTTTCTTTCCGGCCCATTCCAGGGGCGCGACGGAAAGCGAAATCGACGCAAGGCGGCGTTTTTCCTCCGGGTCAAAGTCCATCACGGTGTTGCCGTCGCCGATGCGGCCCAGGCGGTCGCTGGCCTTCGCCAGGTAGAGCATGGCCTCTGCGAGGGTGGTTTTGCCCTGCCCGCCGTGCCCGGCAAGCGCTATGTTGCGGATATTCGCTGCGGTATACGTTTTCAATCAAGTTTCCTCCTAGTATAAAATCCTAACATTTCTATTCTATCATATCTGGCGTGCGATTTCAACTGTTAATTTTGGATTGATTGATTTTTTTGCTCCTGGGCAGACAAACGACTTGACACGCCGTTGCCATAAAAGGTATAATAACCAAAAGGGGGCGCTGGACATGGATGATAACCTCACCACCGGCTTTGAGCAAAACGGCCGCGAGCGCGGGCTGCTGCGTTTTTTGAACACCGTGTTTTATCGCAACCCATGGATTCCGTTCAAAATGCTCCTGCCCAAGCTATATAAAAACGAGTACAGGCCCTGCGAGAACAATCTCGTGGTGCGCGACAGCAGGCATCTCCGGGCCGCCGTTGGGCTTTATATGCTGCGGCTGCGCGCGGGCGGCGAAACGCTGCTGGCGGGCGGCATCGGTAACGTGGCGGTGGGCAGGCGCCACCGGGGCAAGGGCTACATGAAGCGGCTCATGCGTATGGCGGCGGAGGAGTGCGTTGCCCGGGGCGCGGATTTGATGGCGCTGAGCGGGCTGCGGCAGCGGTACCAATACTTTGGCTACGAGCGCTGCGGCTGCAACCGTTATTATACCGTGACGAAGACGAACCTGCGGCACGTTTTCCGGGGCCAGGAGGCATCCCGGCTCACGGCGCGAAAACTGCGCCGCGAAGATGAAATCAACCTGCGGGCGATCTATGACTGCCATAAAAAAATTACTTTGCGCTGCGACAGGCCAAACGAGCCCGGGGCGCTGTGGGATACCCTGCGCTCTTGGGCCCTTGTGCCCTACATTATCGAGAACGGCGGCGTGTTCGCCGGGTATTTTCTCTATAGCCCCTGGGTATCCAGGGTGGAAGAGCTTTGCCTGGTAGACTCCGCGGGCTATGGCGATGCCGTGCGGGCAATCTTCCTTGCGTTAAGACGCGCAAAACTGCGCTTTACAATATTGCCAAGCGAGATGGAAGCGGACGCGTTCTTTCAGCTTCTGTGCGAGCAGGCGGAGATCAAATCGCCGGAGTGCTTCTGCGTCTTGAATTATGAGCGGGTGCTCCGGGCCATGCTGCGGCTGCAAGCAAAAAAAGCGCCCCTATGCGAAGGGGAGCTGGTCATAAAAATCAATGGCCATGCCCGCGAGGAAACCCTGCGCGTTTGCGTGAGCGATGGAGAGATTTCCGTCGCGCAAACGCGGGACGCGCCCGCCGTTACGCTGGGGCACTTGGAAGCGCAGCGCTGCTTTTTCGCGCCGGTTTCGGACGAGCGTCGGGCGCTGCCCGCGTTCGCAGCGGCGTGGTTCCCGCTGCCGCTTGCCGTGCCGCTCTGCGATATGGTTTGATAGACATTAGATGCTAGACATTAGATACCAATGCGATTACTGGTGAAATAATTGGAAGAAATGAAGGCGGCAGGGCGAGAGGGACCGTAATTGAAATTCTAAGGTTACGAAATGTGCCGGTGGCACATTTCTCCCAGATCCGCCTTAGCGGAACCGCGCGGCATGAGCGCAACTTGATGTTTTTGTCAACATTCCCTTGCGCGCAGCGCAACCAAACAATCAATATCAATCTTGAAATGTTATTATGATAGGGGGCCGGGAGATGAAACAAAAATCCCCGCGAATCGGCGCTATGCTTGTCATCGTGGCGCTGCTGGTTTCCCTTGCCGCGTGCGGGCGCGACACCGGCGAGGGAAAGGTCATCGCCCATGCCGTCGACGCCATGCCCCTGCGGCTGGACCCCGCCGTGGCCGAAAGCGCGAGCGAGCTGCTGGCGGTGGGCAACGTCTTCGAGGGGCTTGTGCGCCAGGCCACGGATGAGGACGGCAGCGCCCGCATCGTGCCGGGCGCGGCGGAAGCCTGGGAGATTTCCCCGGACGGAAGGGTGTATACGTTCTATCTGCGGCGCAACACCCATTGGCGGCTGCACGCGAAGGCGGCGGACCTCCTTGGCGATAAAGACGCCGTCAAAGCGTTCAATACCTATGTGACGGCGGACGACTTCGTCTTCGGGCTGCGGCGGGCCCTGGCTCCCGCCACGAGGGCCGCGGGAGCCGCTGCGCTGTATCCCATCGAGAACGCCCGGGAAATCCATGGGGGCGAATTGCCGCCGGAGCGCCTTGGCGTCAAGGCGGTTAACGCCTTTACGCTGGAAATCACATTGGTACGGTCCAACGCCATGTTTTTATACGCCCTGACGCAGAGCGTGGCCATGCCCTGCAACCAGGAATATTTTGAGGCGGCGAAGGGCCGCTATGGCCTGGAATCCAAATATATTCTGTGCAACGGGCCGTTTTATGTCTATCGGATGGATGCGGTCACGCGCCTGCGCCGCAACGAGAGCTACGCGGGGGAATGGCGGGTGTCCCCGGCGGCGGTGGACCTGAAGGCCATCGCGGATCCCGCCGAACGCCTGCGGCGGCTCGGGGCCGAAAACGGCTTGGACACGGCAATGGTGCCGGAGGGCATGGCGGCGGACCAGCTGGAATCCAGCGTCCTGCTGCAAAACGGCACGGTATCGATGCTGTTCAACTGCGAATCGCCGGTGCTCGGCGATGTGAATATCCGCGTGGCGATGTGCGCGGCCCTTTCATCTGAGACGCTTGGGCCTGCGCCGCCCTTGCCCGGGTTGCTGCCGGAAAACGTGTGGGTGGCTGGCCAGCGCCTGGCGGACCTCGCCCCCCCGCAGCCGGGCATCGCCCACGACCCCGAGCGGGCGCGCAAGCTGGTGATGTCGGCATTGGGAACCGAATCGGCCGCC
>Ga0123353_10002714_pt1 | contig 22056 bp, 11 predicted proteins | sample TergutLab28metaG_3_FD_92763 | JGI IMG/M metagenome (GOLD analysis project Ga0123353, IMG submission 92763) | Labiotermes labralis P3 segment gut microbial communities from Petit-Saut dam, French Guiana - Lab288 P3 | ecosystem: Host-associated > Arthropoda: Insects > Digestive system > Gut ... | reverse complement strand
TCATATCACAATAAGAGGGAGGTAAATGTCTCATGTCATCAATGTAGTCATCATGTTATCCTGGTTTAACAAGGGGCACTTTAAATATCTATGATGAAATTAGTGTCTTGAAACTGACCCACAATTTCGGACGAACTTGAAAATTAGTTCATATTCAAATGAACTTTAGGTGTTATAAAGCGTATAAAAATTACAGCTATAAAACTGACTCTGAAGATGAGACCGATGGGTTGTCCTGAAATGTCAGTTACTAACTACCAGTCAATGCTGCATAAAATCCCACAAAAGCAAAAATCTAGAAAATTTATTTCGAATTTTGGTAAGGCATGTCATATTAATAATGAAATGAAGGCAAGCTTCAAGACATGTGTGAATAACATTAAAATAAATATTAAAGAAGTAATATACATGTATGCAGGCTATATTCATCTGACTGAGGATACAGTCCAGTGGTGGATTCTTTTGAACAAGACAAAGAAATATTGTAATGTGTTTTCTTTTGGGTAATTCCCCGGCATCTGAGTTCTAATAGCCGACATTTCAAAACCCTCTATCAGTTCCATCTTCATAGGCAGGTGGATGAAATATTCATCCACCTGCCTATGAAGATGGAACTGATAGAGGGTTCCGAAACGTCGGCTATTAGAACTCAGACACCGGGGAATTACCCAAAAGAAAACAAATTACATATAGAACATGATGAAAACTTAAAATCAACAAAGAAATATTGCTTCCTTATGGGGTAATGCGTAGCTTCCTTAAAGGCCAGGGATCTCTTGACTAGCTGACAAACTCTGATATCTGATGAAGGGTTTAATGGAGTTAATTAATTTTATATATTCCATATATTCCAGATGACCTTATGCTACTGGCTAAATGGTACTGGATGGCATGATGGATAGACTAATTGACACTGGAAAACGCTACATAATGGATATGAATGTAGAAAATACTGAGGTAATGAATATCTCAAGGCAATCATTCCCAGTACAGATGATGGTAGAACAAATAAACTGGAGAATGTGGAATATTTCAAACCTTTGAATAGCATATAGATGTACACGTGAAAAGAAATCCAGGATTTACATGGAAGAAGCAGCATGCTGCAAGAAGTCTGTTTTTCACCATCAAATTTGACTTAAATTTTAGTAAGAAACTACTGCCATGGAGCAGAGCACTGTTTGGTACTGAAACCTGGACATTTTGGACAATAGATACAGAAATTCGTGGTAAGTTTTGAAATGTGAAGCTGGAAAAGGATGGAAAAGATTAGCTGTACTGAACATGTGAACAACAAAAACTAGAAAAATTTACTCAAATACTGGGTATTCTAGACCACAATTTTAGACCATGTGTGTTCCAGAAATTTTCAATAATAAAAGTATGTAATGCACTGGCTGTCCCCATTCTTTTACATGGAAGCAAATTTTGACCATTCAACAAAAGGGTAAAAAAAGACTAAGAGCAATTGAGATGAAATTTTTCAGAAGAACCGGGCACACCCTCTTGGATGACAAAAGAAATGACAACATTTTGGAAGAGTTAAAGCAGAACCAGCTGATGAGAAACTAAGAAGATACAAATCCAACTGGCTACGACATGTAACAAGACTGGGCAACAACAGGATGCCAAAAATAATGCTGAATTATAGACTAAATGGACAAAGACAACTTGGAAGACCTTTGAAGAGACTATTAGACAATGCAAGAGGTCTATCAAGGCCTCACTCATTATGGATGATGTCGATGATGTGGAAAATGAAGAAGTATTACAAATTGTCAAGGAGGAAAGGAAAATTCTACACGCAGTAAAAAAGAATGAAGGCTAACTGGAATGATCACATATTCCATAGAAAGTGCCTTCTGAAATACATTATGGAAGGAATGACATAAGTGATAGGAAGACGAGGATGGAGATGTAAGCAGCTACTGGATGTCCTTACAGAAACCAGAGTATACTGGGAAGAGGATGAACTAGTTTAAACTCTGTGTAGAACTTGCTTTGGAAGAGGCTACAGATCTCACGTACAGCTGACTATGGAATGAGTGAATTCCATCATTATACGCAGTACTTCAATTCCATCATTATACCCAGTACTTCAATTCCATCATAATACTCAATAATTCAATTCCATCATAAGTACTTCAATGGAAGCCTATGTGGCACCATATAATGTGTAAAGAAAGCCCTTAAAGTACTTTCATTAGTAAAGAAATAATTATTATGATTCAATGACTACCACAAATCAAATTTCAGAGGTCATATTTATTTTAACTAAATCAGTGACATTTGCACTAAAAGTTTTACAAATGCCATGTTTCATTTTTCCTGGAATGGCAGATACCTTTATTCCCCTACTTGTCATTTTTTTAATTTGACTCCTGATTTTTTTGTTGTATTCCAGAAGTTAAGCCAGTTTAGTAATGTAATAAAATATGTACATATAAACAAATTTGATAATAAAGTGTAGCATGCGTGGGTTTCATTCAGTTCTCAAGTGCAAAAATATACAAACAATAGTTTAATGGATCCCCTAATTCAGTAAGGTAATCAGTATCAAATACAACTGTTATGTTTGTTATGTAACAGCAAGCTACATATACACGTTTCAGTGCTGATGGACCATCATCATTATGTTTAAAATTACAATTGTATATATATATATATATGGTGTTTACAAATATATATCTCTCATTCTGTAACTTTATACACAACTTGATGACAGTCCATCAGAACTGAAACATGTACATGCAGTTTATTGTTGCATAATAAACTTATCATTGTGTTTGATGATGTCTCTATCAGTTGTTTAAACAGAATGGGATGTCTTCCATTAAGTTAATGGATCCCATTGGTATGTGTAGAATGTTCAGAATTTGTGTGTTTGCAAGCACAAGTAGAAGATACAGTTTAAGTAATCATGTTATAACCCTGATCTAATGATGTGTTTTTCTCAGAATGGCTACATGTATGACACGAGAGCCAAAATATCAACAATTAGAACATCAACAATAAATAACGACAATATATTACACAGTCTCCACTGTACTGTTCTCAATCATAATCCTAATGTGTGATAAATGTCCCTCCTTCTCTTTTACTTTCTTTGACTTTGGTACAGAATAATTCATATTTTTATGTAATTTCTGTTTATATTTTGGGTAGCACCATTTTGATTTCTTGAGCACTTTCGGAATCCCATAAAATGTCTCATTATTTTATGCATACTTTTAAATTACTGATTCATGCTAACGTGTTCTTCTTCATGGTTTTCTAAAGCTATTTTTCATCTAGGTAAATGTTGAAGGAACCAGACGATGATCATCTTGTCTGTACATACTTTTGGCCTGTGCCCTTTCAATGACACAAATTAAAAAACAAAATCGTCATTCACAGTTCTGGAACTTAATCAAAATCATGTTTGGTGTCATTGTATATATTTTCCAAAATTATGTTGAAGTAGTCCTGAACTTCCTCAGCAGCCATTTACATCTCCCACCTCCATTCCTTCCAAACAACAGATTACATAAAACTCATCTCTGTATTTATTTCCCAAGATGGGCCTCCATTTTTGTCTCCTGCTGCTCCATGTTTCGACAGAGACTGAGAGGTAGCCAGTGGTACCACCATCACAGAACTGTTTCCATCTCTGCTATTTCTGTCCTACACGGTCTAAAACACACAGATTTGTACTGTAGACTGACAAATTTATGTAATGACTTAATCAGTAATGTAACAGAATTACTCATATATAATATTATTGCAGATCATAAAAATAAGTAAATATTTCTGTATCTTCATATTTTTTGGGGAGTAAAAGCAACCCAAATCCAACTTGGAACTTTTACATGACTTGCATTCAAAACATAGAATTCAGACAAAATTTGTCTCAGATATTCTATCTGTGCTTCAGGGGATATATCTGTCTTCGTCTCGAGTCAACTGAAATTCTCTTGCCATTTTGACTAATCTGACATAACTGATACTATATAACAGATAAAATTGGATTGCAGTAACACTCCAACACTCCAGATACTTTCAGAAACTTTCAACTGCCAATTCCTTATGTAGAACACTACAACGTGTACATATACGTACATACATACATACAAACATATATACAGTTACAGTTATAGTTGACAGTGCTGTAATTGCACCAAGTGGAGTGCTGAGCTCAGATCAACATGCTATTTTACAAAGCTTTACATTATTTTCCCCAAGCTCTTTCCATCTAGTGGCTATGCTTCGAAATCTTAAGAAAATAAATTTTGTATACAATCAGTTTGGACAAGAGTACTGAAATTCATAAACACAATTTTTACTGCAAAGTGTTAAACGTAATATAAAATTACTGTTACAAATGAGTGATAAATTTAACAATCCCTCTAACAAAGTTGCATTAATTATTCAGGTTTAGTAATTTAGTGGTGATTCTTATATGTCAAAAACCCAAATGTAAGGAAATTTTAAAGTAATGTTGTAATTTACAAAGACCCTCTCTTGTTATCCCTTACCACACACTTAATGGTACAGAATTCATATACCAAAGACACTGCAAGATATATTCCATACAAATTACGTATATCATGGTTCTTCTGATGATGTAGTTTGACACAGCCATTCTCAACAAGTCATTCCTTGACCAACATGCAAACCTAAGGATCATACCACATGCCAAGTAATTATCATGCTGGGTACCTCACATGATGAAGGTTGCTGATGGTTGCCATTCTGTAGCGGTTTACTCACTGAATGATATTTACTGAGAAGAGCTATCCAGAACACGAATTACCAGAGCTTCATAATTCAAGAGGTTAACATAAATTTCAGGAGTACATTATAATAAAACAAAACTTATACATCATACTGTATGCAATTTAAACATTCCATCAACATGGACTGTTTATTTGCAACAGATATTTCTGACTTTATTTGAAGCTTTCAACTTGCAGCACATTAATATCTGTTAGTTCCTGCTATTTACTATATTTGTTGGCAATATGTGTTCATTTTATCCAGTTGTGTTTGGGTCTGTAGTTGGAATCAAAAGAAGAAACAGATATTTCTGACTTTCAGATGGGAAAAAAAAAAAAATGTCATGACACACCAGTTAAGAACAAATAGGTAAAAGGCAAGCCATGAATTTATGAAGAAAAAACTACATTCATAAGTTGTCTTAGCATTTGTATAATTACTTCAACAGAAGAACTGTAGAAGTAGCTGAAGCAAAATAAACAACTATTCTGTTGGCAGCAGTGTTAATCATGATGTCAGAGAATAGCAACTGTAATGTCAGTATGGGTCTGTTACAGTAGTGAATGCTGTTGAACCTAAAACTGTAACACGCATTACACATGTATCGAGCTTCGTTTTCTGGAATTGAACTTTTCCAAATTCAGATTGTAGACAATTTAAGAAAAAGTTGTATTTATATGGGTGAAATTGGAATTCTGTATATATAAAGAAAGGAAATGTTATAATCATATTACAAGAAATATCACGATAAAATATCTATCATCTGTCTGTCTGTCTGTCTATCCATCTATATCCATCCATCCATCGATCTATCTATCTATTCTTACATTTTAATACATTGATTTCGACGAGCAAATGTAAGGTCCACGTCAGCAGCTCATGACGTACTTCAACGCTGCCATGTTTTAAAAGTTAACGTCGCTTTCCCCCACCCGAAGTTCCAGGCTTCCACTGCAGCGTAGTTTAGGCCTTCCACTCTTATGGGATGTTACATTGAGCAGATTGGCAGATGGTTACAGACGTTTCAGGACAACCTATCACTACCATCTTCCAAGGGCCTATTTTGACTGCCTTCGCGTGAAGTCGGTAACCAGCTATTAAATTAGGCCATGTAACATGCCAGAACAGCGAAGGTTATGTCACTGTTTTTTTAAAATGTAAGATAAAAAAAAAGAGACTACATATATTGCCTACTGTACGAGGTGAACAGCAGTTGGTGAACAGCGCAGCATTTTACCTGTATATTTTGCCACCAGCATGAAACGGACCGGAGAATTCTGTAGAAGACACGTGATTTCTTGTCATATCACGTGGTTTGAGGACGTCATCTGCATTCAGCAATCTGCCGATGGGACACAACAATGAAAATAAACATGCCAAGCTAAATTATAACAATACATCTTCGTTGTTGATGGATTTATTTTTAATAAAAATCGCAGTTAAATTAAAAGAATGGGAGGAAAAAAGTACATTGGACCTTAAAGTAAATAAGACGGAAGTACAGAGACAGAGTACAGAATCTCTAACATATATTGCTTGCTATAGCTCATCTTTATTCTTACCTGAGTTTGTATTCGTCAATACAGAACATGCAGGCAACAAGTCAAGTAAATAGGCATGCTCTTTACTAGGAAACAAACAAACGACAACACACAAACATGAAACACAGCATCCATTTTGTAAGGGTTGAAAGGTAGATAAAATTTTGACTTAATGTTAGTATGTCCAAGAGATGTACTAATGTGAAAGCTAACAACAACAACAACAAGACGTGGGAGAAAGTGATTGTTTGAGCAATTAGTCTGACAAAAAGCACAATTAAGCTACAAAAGTACCTTCTATTAATAGTAGGTACATCGAACCTTCATGTTAGCTGTGAGCGTACGAATATTGTTCCGAACAAAACAGTGGAAATAATTGCAAAATTTTTTATCTACTTTATACACACAGACTCTAGACTCAACCCCTGAACGTAGAGAGGTTGCAATATGATAGGTTACTTTAAGGCAGCAAGTGATTCCACATAAAGAAATTCAGTCAAGGAATTTTAAACGATCCTTATCCGTGCATTGAACAATTAGATATGGTAGCAAAACCAACAAACGTTCATTTCAATGTATTAAAGTGTATTACAAACGTAGTGTGCTTTCTACACATTGTGGCCACTCATGTGGCCAACCTCGGCGATGTGCAATACAAAGGATTGATATAACGCCATATTACAAAACCACTCTGTATGGACAGATTTGCCAAACCCGTAACACCAACCCTCGTGTACTTAGTGCGTATTTCACTGACAGTCATTTGATCTCTATACTAGACTAAATAATTTTTATCTTTCAATGCATTATAATACACACATCTTTCTTTCCTTTCTGGATGGGGACACTACATACTTTTTGACGTTCGGGTGACCGTGCATCGCGATAAATGCTTATAATAAAACCAACCAGATGCACTAATTTCTCAAATTTATTTTTGGAATAAAACTCTACATGTTTCGGACAGTTCCTCTGTCCAACACCAGGAGCTTTTCACATACCATTGCTGTGTGTACAGTGAAAAGCTCCTGGTGTTGCACAGAGGAACTGTCCGAAACATGTAGAGTTTTATTCCAAAAATAAATTTGAGAAATTAGTGCATCTGGTTGGTTTTATTATAAGAACACTACATCCTATCTACAAATACAAAACGTTACACATTAGATTTAATCATAAATTCTTTATCTGTATTTTAAAATTTAATATGCACCTTAGACACCATTTTTTTAAACGTAGCATTTTACATCTGTACTTTGGTTCACAGCCTTTTGTAATATCTATATATACCCACCCTTCATAACGCGGCTGCCTGAAGATGGTCACATTTGTGGGCACACATGTAGTAAGCATAGAACGTTTATAATATAATACATATACTCATGTGCATTTTTTGGTTTCGATACCATGTCTTAGTCAGGAAAATTGTTTTACGGGAAGTGCCGCCGTATAATCTGGTACCACAATACAGGGCCTCACATCCCAAAGTACAGTTATATTCACATTCTCTGCCATGACAGCCTCAAACCATATAAGGAATGACGTTATGGTTTATAAGGAATGACATTATGAATAGAGATGCGTGTTGCGAAATATTTCAAGTGTTTGGTTTGTTCCGCCAGAACTATGCAAATAGCCTCTTACCCTTACAGTGGATGAGGAACGTAACGGTTGGTACTGACAGGCTGGTCATGCAATACAAAGACTGAGAATCAACTCAAACATCTCATGTACACTGCAGAGTTTAATCCTTTAATTTCGTCCTCGGTACTCTGCACGGACCTTGAACTCTCTACGTGCTGCCTGCCTCGGTGCACCGTACGGTCATGAATACATTTAAGGGCACCATAAATTAAACGCTTCTCCGTTCTAGCCAAAAGTCGGAATCTGAAACATCAATGCTGGTCACCTAACACACCTCTTTACCAAGCGAATTACAAATTTTTACATTCGGTTTACAACGGAAACTGATCACATATCTCGGGAACGCCACTGCACAGGCATAACGTTATCTTTATTTAATAGGCGTCTAGCATAAATAATTGTAAATAACGAAAAATACCCAAAATACCTGTACTGAAAAATGAAAAGCAATTAGGAACACGTGGATTTATGACGCCTGCTGTACCTACACGTACATCACTTCCGGCCTCGGCTATCGAAATTGCTGAGGTTTTTTGTTCGTAGAAGTGTGCCCTTTATTACGAAATTGAGAGTGATGTAATAATTTTCCGCGTCAAGAACGTCTGCTCTTCTAGTATGTGATACAACAGGGCTCGTAAACGTAACTACGTATATATTATTATCGACAAATATTAAGGTAATAAATTTTCGCTGTAATATTGGAATTGAACGGAGAGAGTAACCACACTTACTGACTATACACCTATATATGTTGCACTGTTGCACAGCACACATCCCTGGACACAATTAACATTGTTACCTACATCGTCCATTTTATTAAGAAGGATTAATTAACCATATGCGAAAACACGCCCAAGTTTTCACGCATGATTGATATGAAAATGTTCACAGGAATAATCCCTATCTCGGTGATTATGAAAAAAAATCAGAAGCTATAATACAACTCCCTGGTCGTCATGGTGCACAATATTGCTGGAATTCCTGTACTTTTGTAGGCTACCATCTACCAATACATTGTGATGTCTACAGTGTTGGACAAACGCCAACGATCTTGTGCACCCAGTAACCGTCACGTTTTACCTGATACAGGACGCGATGTGGATTTTACTGTGACTGCACAAGCAGACAAGCAGTTCTAACAGCCGCGTGTTGGCTAACAAGCTGAATTCCCTGAAGATGGTGGTGGTGGCCAGCATCGAAACATGGGGCAATATGGACTCATCGTGTATGGTGCATATTGTTGGAAATTTTTGGGCAAATTCCTCTACATGTTTCAGCTTAAATACCGCATATTCAGGGGTATCCAACGTATTGTTTCCCCTTGCAATCGAATCCCCCTGAAGATCGATCATCCAAGCTGAAAGAAGTAGGGGAATGTACATTACTAATTAATAAACATGTATTATTTGTCAGTAAGTTGGACTTATATATAATAAATACATGTACAGTGCACGGAATACGTACAACATAAAAACGAACATACATTTATACATTTGGTATCTTTTCCACAATACTTTCAACATATTAAAATTTACTGTTTTACATTCATTTAACTTGTTCTATAAGCAGAAGTCATACCTATGATGCGTACATATATGGCAGTAATCATAAAGTACGATATTCCTAGAATGTAAACTCTCTGGTACCCTGATTCGAACGATATGTAGTTTATACCACCTTAGACTTTACATTAAAATTTGGCCAAAAATCGTACAAAGCAGGGTTTGTCAGAGGTAAACTACGACAACAAACACACACAAAATGGCTACCTTAACAGTGCATAAAGAAAACCCATGCAATGCTTTTATAATGACAGTAACCATGGCCATGACACATAACGTATTCTACGGCAAAAACTGTACAGTGAGGTCAATTATATTTATTTGGAATTCAGTCTCATACGATATGCAGTGGTAGACTTTAGACACCTTAGCGGTGCTGCAAACGGACGCGCTCCTGAATCGGCAGTCTCGGGTTTCCGGCTCTTCACCCTGACTCAGCCTACGGCCGCAAATTATATCATTGTACATCAATCGTATGGTCTTCTCTCAAAGTAGGTAGGAGAAAATTACAATGTATATGGAAGCGGTCAAGAAAGGGGCGAAGAATCCCGGATGGAAGGTCGCCCGGAAGACTAGATTTTGACAGTGTGGCCTAATATGAGGGGAAGGGGGGGGGGGCCTCGCTATGGAACGTGTTCCATTTCACATGTCTGGTGTCAAGAATTTTTATGTGGCTCTTATATTTTTGGAAATCTTGTGCATCCTTCTAGTTACGGTATATGGTGGAAGTGCGGAATATTCATAAGGATTCCAAAATGTTCAGATTATTAGCATAATTAGGCATATTTCGCTTCTCAAATCCTCAAATTGCAGGTACTTCAACTATGAAAGGAAATCAATTCAACGGAACAAAAACCTTTCTTTTTCTGAAGCTGATCAATCTTGAGCTAGTCAAATTTAACCGCTTTTTATGGAACCATAACATTTATAACTTTTTCCACAACAGCACGTCATTTGTTCCTATCAGCAGCCAGATTAACCCTCTCTACGCTCCCAATCTTATGTCCTTACGATCCATTTTGATATTCCCCAGCCATCCCCGCCTCAAAACCAAGTCCTGTGTGCATTTATCGTTTCCCGCACGCTTTCCACATGCCCTACCTACCCTATTCTTCTCTATATGAGCACCTAATTATGACAATAATGTAAGTGTTTATATTGGGTTGTTAATAGGAGGGAAAAACCAGCGACCAGAATAATAAACCCATATTCCTTATGCCAAATCACGTGGAAAGCGGTTTATTTCAGAACGGTGTTCGCAAAATTAACGTCTGTTGCAAAATATGCGAAGGAAAGGCAATTTAAGTGCTCAAATTTAATTACCAAAAAAGTGACGCAAAGCTTATCTCATCAAAGAGATATTCTTGCACGTAGTATCGAAACTACATTGAACAGTTCTGTGCAAAAAGGTAACAAGTTTGCAAACAGCGTATTCGGTGACGCAGCACACAGATTTGGCCTGGGCGTTCTTTTCTTCCCATGTCTTACGTTTCTAAGGTACACGCATAAACGCAATATTATTTACGTCCATAAGAACAAAACACGTATTCCCCATCGCCGGTATCAACGAGACACACATCGGATGTCCAACACCAAATTTAACCCTAGTCGGACAAAAAAATACGGCAAGTACGAACAGAAATTCACTTACGCACTTCCGTAAAGCACGCTTGTAACTGCGCCCATTATTTTAGACGACACTCACATTTACCGAGCGGTATAACCTGCACACCAGTTTGGCTGCAAATCGTCCGACAGCACGTCATTTCCGTTCGTAAATATTGTCCGTTGTACTGCCCCTTGTGCCTGTAATAACCTATCATGACGTACCGGAAGGCTGTGACATAACAGGCAGATGTCATCTTGGGTTACGACGATGTGCCTGTTTGCACTGTGCTACAACAGTCAGATGTCACCTTCGGTAAGGACGATACGATGTGCCTGTGTGCACACAATTATGGCGTAAAAATCACTCGCGTCAAAAGTTTTTATTCGCAAAACCGTAAAGGTGTTAAAGAGATTGCTGTTACAATTATTACAGTAGTAGTAGAGCAGAATAATAATAATAATAATAATAATAATAATTAGCAGTAGTACTGGTAGTAGTGGTGGTAATAGTGGTGGTAGTAGTAGTAGTGGTATAGTCGATGTAGTAGTAGTAGTAGTAGTGGTGGTGGTGGTGGTGGTAGCAGTAGTAGTAGTGGTAGTAGTAATATAGTAGTAGTAGTAGTAGTAGTAGTAGTAGTAGTAGTGGTGGTGGTAGTAATATAGTAGTACTGGTGGTGGTGGTGGTGGTAGTAGTAGTAGTATAGTCGATGTGGTGGTAGTAGTAGTGTAGTAGCAGTAGCAGTGGTAGTAGTAGTATAGTCGATGTGGTAATAGTAGTAGTAGTAGTAGTGTTGGCAGTATAGTGGTTGTAGTAGTATAGTAGTAGTATAGTCGATGTGGTTGTTGTAGTAGTAGTAGTGTTAGTGGTGGTAGTAGTAGAAGTAGTGGTAATAGTAGTGGTGGTGTAGTAGTATAGAAATAGTAGTGTAGTCGATGTGGTAGTAGTAGTAGCAGTTGTGGTAATGGTAGTAGTGGTGGTGGTGGTAGCAGTAGTAGTTGTGGTAGCAGTAGTAGTTGTGGTAGTAGTATAGTACTTGTGGTAGTAGTGGTAGAAGTATAGTAGTAGTAGTAGTGATGGTGGCGGTGGTGGTGGTGTCCAGTCTGTCCTAGTTACTTACGTTGGACACAAACTCAAACGCTTGCGCTAGATCAAGTTTTGTATTTGTTATTTTAACCACATTTCTCTTTAGACCTCCAAATTATGGGGTCTTACTGGCGTCCCAACTACAAACATTCGAGAAACCACACGTCCGCCGTATGTAGCTACTGATTACAGAACATTAAAAATGATGATGTTGTGGTGAATTTGAACAGTTTAAAGTTCATACCAAATCTCTTTAAAATATGTCACCTTTGAAATGCGAGGTTTACATGGCATGTACGATTTAGATTGTATTACTGCAGGTTATAACGTCGTCTAGGGTTAAATGTGGTTACGAACATTGACGAAGAATCTTCGTTCTTCATCTAAAGATTGCACGAGATATCACGACAAGTTAAACCAGAATATTTAAACATATTTCAATCAGTTTTTTTTAGAATTTAAAGCAAAGACTATAACCCCAAAATCTAAAGCACGGTCAGTTGTTTTTTAGCCGTGTTTCTGAAACAAAACATCCGTTATGCGCTAAAAAGAAAGAGAAAATAATTTTTACTCTATTAAGTGAAAAATGATACCCTGTGTTTTTCATTACCTGAGTACTGAGATTGTGGTAATTCTGCATATAGCCGAGAACGCCGAAATATGCGGCAGACGTTACAAAATAAATGCTTTCTTATTCCTCGAATTTGTACATCTTGTTTCCCGAATTATTTGACAAAATTAAATACACGGTAAAAATATATTATAAAATTTGTAAGCTATTACAAACAGCAATACAAAATGGAAGCAAAAATTTTTTTTTGTAATATGACTAAATTCCAAATTGGGGTGGGGGGTATTACCATGCAAGGCTGGAGTAGGTTGGACAGGTGTGGGGTGTGCTACTGTGCACTTACTGGGGCGCCTGCTCTCCTTCGGGCTCCCTCCGCGTGAAGCAGGTAACCCAGCAAGACGGGTCGTCAGCCTTCTTCATTTTCCTGTGTAAGACACAGCAGGCAGCAGGTGGTTACTGGCCCACCCGCTCCACAACGGAGCCACTCTTCAACACTGCGCACTTAGCATTTCCGAATTCAAAATCTGTCTTTTTAAGCTTCCTCTTATTCGAGCACTATCAAGCAGAAAGTGCAGTTTGCAATAAGCAAAAATGTTTGACCAAGTAATCATGACTTTATGACAAAATAAATTTTTGGTGATGACTTTTCGAAACAGAAATTTCGAACTGCATCCAACAAACTTTCAAGTAGTTATCTTCACACTGTGTCCAGCTTAGGCACTAATTACATGATAAAAAATTGTCACTTTCAATAACTTTTCATCTCGAATATATTACGGTTATGTACTACATAGATATATTTTATTGGTGCTTTTATTATTAAAGAAAGTATTCCAGGGTTTACTCAAAGAATTCCGCGCGGCAATCAAGAAAATAATCAGATGACGGCCAAAAATCTCTAAATCATCAGAAAATATATACTGATTGGACAGAAGCATTACCATGTTTAGGCCTAAGTCATCACACTCAGCGCTTCATTATCCCTTGGTAAATTGGTTTGTTATATAAATGTACATAAAATGTATAAGATAAAACCATTAAAATAATTGCTAATTGTATGTATATTATTTTAACTTAACAGTGTAACAATAAGCAACGATAATGTAAGATAATAAACCCTTAAATTATTTTTATGGTTTTTATCTTATACATTTTTTTAAACACATTTTAACATCGAACCAATACAACAAAGCATAATGACACAAGAGGATGACAGAGCCCACACTGAAAAAAAAAATCGGTAAATAAATACATAATGACTGCGTTTTTAATGGCTTTTAATTCTCGACTCCCTATTAAAGATCCTTTGGTTTTGGTACGACTGTTCGTACTACAATCTTGATTGTTATAAATAATTAACGATGTTTAAATATTGTTGAAGAGCAGTTCCATTTTAGGGTCATGTAACATAGGTGCAATGGTACAATTGTGAGGGCCGACTACTGATACATAAGTAATAATATTAGCAAGCAGATTCTCCCGACAGGCCTAGTTATGCCTTCTGTCGTGTGAGATATGCACTAAAAGACAAGGAAAAAAGATGCAGAGAAAACAATGCACAATGTAAAGAATACTTCAAGCTATTATTTCGTCAAGACATATCAGTGGTGCAAAAATTGTGAGCTACTGTCAACAATGTAATTCAGTACATAGTGCAAAAAGTTGATGTCCTTGTTTTTCCTTTTTGCTGTAGAAAGCATGAGCATAAATTCGTGCTAAATGTGGGGAATGTCTTCTAATAAATAACTTATTAAATAACTTATTAAATATCACGATTTTGATGTGTATTATTATAAACTGGTTTATGCCACATATGTCAAAGAGATACGAAAATAATCAGTTAAAATCCACTAACGTATAAACTACTATCTATACCTCAAAAATTTGCCCAAGCTTCACTGCAAGGATACGTTAAACAAGATTTACCTTAAAAAGCAGTGTTTTGGAAGATTTTAAAACATTGTTACAACTATGACGTTCAGGTGATCGTGTATCGTGATAAATTCTTATAATAAATCCAACTAGATGCACTAATTTCTCAAATTTATTTTTGGAATAAAACTCTACATGTTTCGGACAGTTCCTTTGCCCATCATCAGGAGTTTTTCACTGTACACACAGCAATGGTATATGTCATACAGGTTTGCTGACATATACCATTACTGTGCGTACAGTGAAAAACTCCTGGTGTTGGACAGAGGAACTGTCCGAAACATGTAGAATTATATTCCAAAAATAAATTTGAGAAATTAGTGCATCTAGTTGGTTTTATTATAAGAATTGTTACAACTCCATTCGCATTTATACATTCAAACGTATATATTAGCCTTGTGTAATCTTTGTTTGCTTTAAACAATTACATTTGGAGGATTTTAACTTGTAATTGGAAAAAAAATTTGAAATATACACTGTTTCAGTCTGTTTGAAGAGATTCATTTTGTGGAACTAAGTAACTCCATGGATCAGAGCCCTTCTTGAGCAGCTGACAGTTCCTCAGCTAGCTAAGAAATTCCCCGAATTTTATGGAAGCGGAAGGTTCATTACCGCATTCACAAGTGCCCGCCACATGTCCCTATCCGAGTCACATTAATCCAGTCCAAAGCAATGAACTAATTTCCTGAAGATCCATTCTAATATTATCCTCCCACCCAAACCTATGTCTTCCAAGTAGTTTAGTTCCCTCAGATTTCCCCACCAAAACTCTACATGTATCTCTCCTGTCGCCCATATTTAATGGAAATCATTTGTATATTTTGTGTGTATTTAACAATGCTCTTAGTTAAGGTAAATGTCATCCATGGCTTGCCTGAACAGGCACAGAAGGGAGATGGAAGTAGATTTCCAAGTCATTCCCAACTTGACACTTGATGGAGGTGGGTGTTCAGCAAAATGCTTCGGCCGCTTTTCCTCCTGGGAAGGACCCGGTACCCACTGAACAGGAAGCTGCGTAATGTTCTGAGTAAAAGTTAAAAGTAAAGGTAAAGGTAAAGGTAAAGGTAAAGGTAAAGGTAAAGCAGTCCCTTTACAGGCCTGGACAGGCCCAGAGGGTTCCAGGAAGTTAAGGTTCCCAGATTTCGTGGCAACGGCACAGGATGTTGGTAAGGTCAGCCTTACGCACTGGACGCCTTTAACCCCAGGAAATACTCCTGGTACTCATTTCTGTTAGAGGCTGAGTCAACCCCAGGGCCATAGTGCGATCGGAAGGATTTTATGTCAATGAAAAATCCACTGACACCAGCTGGGATCGAACCAGCGACCTTCCGATTTGTAGCACAGCATCTTAACCACTGTGCTACCGCGGTCTCAATGTTCTGAGTAGCTCGGGTAATACAATATCGAGTGGTTGGTTTATTAGTGAATAATGAACTGGAAGGAATCTGGAAGGAAGCTGCCGTCTCCTAAATGAAGTAATATAAGGATATTTTCAGGGAGCGAGTGGGAAATAGCACGAAGTATCTGATTCCGGATAGCCAGCCCCAACATCAAGAGTCTAATCTAGGACCCCTAACCAATTAACCAGGACGATCAGCTGTGTGGAGCTCACTTACACGCCACAAGACATATTTTCACTCTGTTACGTAAGCAAGGGACAGTTTTGTAACTTTACCATATTTCCTGTAGTGCATCCTGCAGGCTGCAGAGGAAATGTATTGTGCTGGCTGAAGACTAAGTTTCATATATTACAGGAGCACGTGACGTAATTCCTGTAGCTGTTTTTGTAGTGAGGGCAACAGCCAAGACAGCTCAGTTGGTATTACTATAGAGCTACAGTCTGGCCAACCGAATTGTGGGCTCGATTCCCATTTCCGAAACGCCCAGACCAGTTCTGGGCCCATCCATCGTCCTGTTCAATGGATATAGGGGCTCTTTCCTGGGTAAAGCAACGGGAGCGTGAATCTGACCACTCACATTCAACTAGTGTCAGGGTTAAGGTAAAGTTCATACTAGAACAGATCATGAAGGCCAATCGAGTGGAGTAGAGTTATAGCTCTACTCTTTCTTTAACCTTAACACTAGATGGGTATGGGTGGTCAACGATATGCTCCGGCCGTTTTACTCCCGGAAAGAGACCCGGTACCCATTATACAGGTACTGGATGGGCCCCAGGGCCGTTCTGGACTGGTGCGGAAAATCTCGCTCCCCACTGAGATTCGATCCTGGACCGTCCGGCCTGTAGCGAGTCGCTATACCGACTGAGCTATTCCGGCCTACTTTTTATTGATGGTCTCATAATAATAATAATATGTCCGGGATCAGTCGACAAGTTTCGGTATCTTTGCTTTATGAACGCGGAGTAGCGAAGAGGTTTAAAACGCATGCCGGGGGGTGAAGGGGAGGAGTGGGGGGATATCTTAGTACGGCAGACTGGAGTGATGTATGTTCCTGCATCGTTATCCATCAGAGAGTCAAACAGCGGACTGGAATGACGTGTGTGACAACCTTGCATTTTTCACGTTGGTACAGACAGTTATTTATATATATACTTACACGTGTGGAACGAGAATCATCTATCACACAAATAAACGGTACCTGTTTAAGTAGGAAATATTACTGTGGCTGACATTTATCTCGTTTCACTGCGCCATTCTTATGTATCATGATATCATACGCTAAGTTGCCATCTTTCATCTTACCAACGTGGAATTGTAATACTTTCCGCACAAGAGATCTGGTACGTACAGACAGCAATTAAAATTATCAAAGGTACGTTGTCAACATAGACAAAATATCCACAGTAAGATTTTTTTTTTAAATTCCGTTGTATCTGTCACAGAGCTACATGGTTCTCGTTTATTCTAAATTAGATCCTCACTGCGGGATTTGGTGCACTGTACGGTTTACTCCACACAGCAGAGTCATTCTTGAGAAGCTGACGCGTCTGCAGCTAGTCAAAAAATTCCCCCCATTTTATGGAACCCGAAAGTTCATGAACAAATTTACGAATGCCCGCAACCTGTCCCTATCATGAACCAGAATAATCCAGTCAGATCACTTCCTGCTTGGTGCACTCCATGGAGCGCTGATGCGTCTGCAGCTAGTCAAAAAAATCCTCCCCCCCCCCATTTTATGGAAACCGAAAGTTCATTAACAAATTTACGAGTGCCCGCAACCTGTCCCTACCCTGAGCCAGATCTATCCAGTCAGGTCACTCCCTGCTTGGTGTACTGTACGGGCCTTAAATCCCTACCATCCTGCCGGTTTTGGTGCACCGTATGTTCGTAAACACATACCACAGAATTAAAATCCCTCCGTCTTGACAGTACTTTTAATTTAAACTCCAGCACCACAGGGGGGTTTAATGGCGTTTCATAACCACCCATAACATTTCCCCAACATCTGTCTCTACGAAGTTAAGTTCCTGTTGAAGCTTTTCCTGGAAATATTAGAAACGAATATCTAAGCGAATACAACGCTGACATTTACTACTGCTTCATATTCCGAGGTCCGGGTTTCAAATCTCTGTCCGAAACCCCAATTATTCGTGGTTTCATTCAGTTCCTTGATTCAAATGTCAGGATTTTGCCATAAGTTAGGCCACAATCATTCCCCTCCATGTAATTTCCACGTCACTATTTGGTATTCAATGTTACTGGATGGTTTGAAAGTAAAAATATTGAAATTAGAAGTCCTAAAACAAACATATTAAAATGAATGAGTGAGAAATAACTAGTTTCTAATAGTTGTATGTCACTTTTACATCTCCCATACAATAATTTACTGGCAGAATATATCTTACGAGAAAAGATTAATTAGGGTAACAATTTTTTTATTCAAGTATGTTCAAATATGCACAATAATATTTCCCTTTAAGCAAAATTTATGTGTACGCAACTTGAACCCAATTAAAACAAACACGTCTCTTGCATTTATTTTAATTACACACTCCACTTTTTGTTTATGCAAAAATAATAAATTACTGCAAATGAAATTTTAATGGCAAAAGCTTTGCAAACCAACCGGACAGAATTTGAAACCATACAACTTTGTATGCAACGGAAAATGGGAAGACTTCTTCGGGGGTAAAGCGGCTGGGGTATGAAGCTAACCACTCACCTCCATCTAGGGCGAAAATTAAGAAAGAGTGGAGTTATTCCTCCATTTCACCAAACGACATGATTGACTAGACCAGGGATAAAATGGTCTTTATCTTCATAATTATTTAATTATTTTAAAAAAATGATCACATACTCAAAATTTTAGAAATACTGGTACGTGGTCCAATCCAACACAACAGGATATTTAATTCAGGTCATAAATACATATAAAGTTTATTCAGACTTAAATACTTAATCAAAAGCACTATTTCACATACGATTCTTAGGTTTTTGTGGCATTTTGTTACATTTGTTTTGGGGTGAAGGCAGTGTGTATATATGCACCCTACTGTCGTCATTCTCAAGGGAAAGTAAATAGTCCATGGCTCCCGCCACAAATTACAAGTGACAATTCATAGTTTGGGGCCCCACAAGCAGGGACCAGCAGTTAATGTTGTCACTCTCTAAGATGGAGACACTATAGGCAGCAGTGTCGCTCTGCATGGTGATTTTACTCAGAAACAAAGAAAACAATATTAATTCGTTATCGATTACTTGCCCTGTAGATTATACTGTATTTCTTCTAAGAGTCACTGAAGATTTACAACTCTCAGGCAATATGATTACATGCTAATTTCAAACTTTACATAATGAACAAGCAAAGAATATTAGAAATAAGAAGATTAGAAAAATAGTAAAGACCATATTGTGCATGAACAAGCATGCAATTGTGGAGAGTTATACTTATCAAGCTTGCATAAGTATAAAATTTAATTAGACATACTGAGCAATGGAAAAACTTAAGTTGAGTCGATTTAAGATTATAAATATGAATGTAAATTTGACCAAAGCATTGTATATCGAATATAATAGGACTGTTGACAAGTTAAAAGAGTCTAATGTGTTTGTGGTAATAGACCTGTGTGTGTGGCAAAGTTGTGAATTTATGGACTGCAATGCTAAATGTGAAGTACAATTAAAAATGCCAGATATAGACACGGAGTTTAGTGAGCTTCTGTTGGAAAACTTGCACAACTATACAAAATTCGGTTCAGTAATTTAGTTGAACCGATTGTAATGTAACCTCCCAAGGTGCCACTTCTTGTTTAAGGCATGCAGGTTATTAGATGTAACGCATGTGACTTCGCACACATAAAGCCACATGCATGGTAGATATGTTTTTGACACAAGATGTCTGTCATTTTGATCCTCACTAACAATTCAACAAGATACGAAGTGATGACTGACACAGTTTATATGCATGTGCAGGTCTGCTCACATTTGGCAACACTATGTGTTGAAACTGGTGAAGTGTTTCCGACATACCGTACAGTCACCATCTTCACAGCCAGTCGAGGTCACCATACATCTGAAGATCAGCCAGCCGTCCTATTTCGTATCGAAACCTTCAGTGGGCTCATGATCATTTCTGTTTGTGTACTGATGGCTTTTGTTGGGCGCATTCGCAAAGTTGCATAAAAGAAAGACTATTAGTTTCGCCATGTCTGTCTGTCTTTCCGCATCGAAAAACTCGGCTACCACTCGGTGGATTTTCGTGAAGTTTGAAATATAAGGATTTTTCGAAAATATGTTGAGAAAATTGAAATTTGATTAAAATATGACAAAAATAACGGGTACTTTACATGAAAATGTGCGTACATTTAACATATCTCGCTGAATTCTTCTCAGAAAGAGAAATAGTTCAGAAAAGTTGTATGGAAAATAAAAAGACATTTTATGTGCAATATTTTTATTCCCGCAAATCGTGCCGTTAATGAAATAACGTGGAAAAATATGGTAGAGCCAGACACAGCACAGACAACAATATAATACGGCACATAAAAGATGCGATTTGCGTGCCCGACTCATAGGCCATTATTGCGTCGTAAGTGATTAATTCCGTCTGATCTCACAAAATGTTTCAATGCAGCATTTGCCAAAAACTGAGAAACTGCGCAACGACTTAACCGCCCTTACCATCTCATTTAGCCATATCGCACGTCTGGAGAAGATCATGAGCAAATGAACATCATCTTGTTTTCAGAGCAGCATCGATGCACTTCACATGAAGACCTATATGTTTCACTGTTGCAGGCGACATAAATTTGCCACAAAATATTCGTTGTGATATTTTTCTATTTTTAAATAATCAACATTGACACATAGCTCAACAACACACACAAAATTCAGTGTTGTTTTTCCACTGCAACAGTGGTCACGCGAACGCGCCACAATATTACGTTACACGTACACCGTCTATTTTTTTGTATTTGTCTTGGAGAGGGGGGGGGGTTTCCTCCGAGCAGAAAGCGGTCTCTCTTTGTCAGCAGCCACCACTTTTGCCGGCCGGCATTGTTGTATACACACACATATATGTATACGTCGAGAAAGGTAATGTCATGTATACAGGTTTTACAAAGCGACTAACACTGGGAGGTCAGTCTGGTGTTATCGAATGGACAAGAACTCTGACAGTAAAACAAGGGTTGGAGGTATATGGGTGATGTAAGTATTCGATCACTTCGAACTTCGCACTCATTCTTAGGGTTGGAGCGTGGGTATTCAAACATTGCAATGACGTCCTCTTTATAAAGTTTAAACCTTGTTTAGGCTTCTTGATCAGTAACACAACAAGCACACTGTACAACAAATTACTGGAACGACTTCGATGCGAAATGTAATTAAACCTTAGCGGTCAAATGTCGAGTTACATTCGACAATGATGTGCGTTGCACCAAGACCATTTTGGAGCTCAAACTGGCACGTTATTTTTAGAAAGTTTTATGTAATATTACCCTAAGCGTCTGACATATAGTGGCTGTCCTTTGAAATCTAGAGAACCAGACCACAGAAAGCTCCAGAAATGATGTCATAATCATGTTACTCTAAAACATACCACTTCAAATAATGATAATGTTGTAAAAGGTAAACAACCCCTTTACAGGCCTGGACAGGCCCTGAGGGTTCCAGGAGGTTCAGGCTCCCAGATTTCAAGGCATTCGGCACGTAAAGGTGGTAAGGTTGTCATCCCTACGCACCGGCCGCCTTTAACCCCGGGAAATATTACTGGTACTCATTTCTGTTAGAGGCTAAGTCAACCCCAGGACCATAGTCCGGCTGGAAGGGTTATGTCAATGACGCCATCGGGTATCGAACCCGCGATCTTCCGGCTTGTAGCCCAGTGCCTCAACCACGCCACTGCGTGCCCCCAGTGTTGATGTTGTAGGACATACAAATCAGCATTTGTAGAGTTACGTGA
>Ga0123353_10002712_pt1 | contig 22065 bp, 27 predicted proteins | sample TergutLab28metaG_3_FD_92763 | JGI IMG/M metagenome (GOLD analysis project Ga0123353, IMG submission 92763) | Labiotermes labralis P3 segment gut microbial communities from Petit-Saut dam, French Guiana - Lab288 P3 | ecosystem: Host-associated > Arthropoda: Insects > Digestive system > Gut ... | reverse complement strand
AGGACGACCACGTCCAGCGGCGCCAACTTACCGACAGCATAATAAAAGAGCGCCCCGTATGGACAGAAGGAAGCGTTTTCCGCTGTGACGGCTGTGGCGCAAAAGAAGTCCTTGAAAAAAAGGATATCTCGCTTAATTGTCCGTTCTGCGGAAACTCTAACATAGTCCGCACCGAAGAACTTGCCGGTGTAAAACCCGACAGCGTCATTCCGTTCCAAATTACAAAAGAAGGCGCCACCGAGCGATTCCTTAAGTGGATAAAATCCCGCTGGCTTGCCCCCCGGTGTTTTAAAACCGCAGATATCCGCGAGCACCTTAACGCAATTTACAGTTCCACCTGGTCGTTCACGGCCGCAACAGAAAGCCGTTACAGCGGAACGCTTGGCCGCAATGTAAGTTACCAAACGCGAAACGCCCAGGGGCACATCGTTACTCGCACCAAGGTACGCTATTTCCGTGTTTCCGGCAACATTCGCGAAAACTATTATGATTATATGGTGCAAAGCGGAGATAAAATTTCGCCCGCGATGTTTTCAAAACTAAAGCCCTTTGACCTTAAACTTATCAAGGTTTATCGCCAGGAATTCCTCTCGGGCATAGTGGCAGAGCATTACAGCCGGAACCTTGATACCTGCTTTAACGATTTTTCGAATTTCGTGCGCGCCGATTTACGCCGTAAAATTGTCAGAAAGCACAACGCGGACTGTGTCCAGTCTCTTAACATCAATACAAATTATCTGGACCGCAAGTTCAATTATATTTTGCTTCCTATATATATTGCCAATTATATATATAACAAGAAAACATTTAACTTTTATGTGAACGGGGCAAGCGGAATCGTGGTAGGCAAATACCCGAAAAGCAAGTTGAAAATTGCTCTTATTGCCCTTGGGGCGGCAATTCTTGTGGTTGGTGGTATTGCGGCTGCATATTTCATGCAATGACGTTTTCCACTTATCCACACCCTCACGGCATATAATAAGACAATTACTATTTAATTACATATATATTATTATGGAACACACTACAAAATCTAATCTTGTTTTGAACAACAGAAACGAATTAAGTTTAACAGGAATAAAAAGAGTAAAATCAACCGAACCAGCCGTAATTATTGCAATGCTTGATAACGGGGCCGTCGTTATTAACGGCGCGGACTTGTCTGTGCAGCAACTTGACATAAAAGAAGGAACCCTTGCTATAACGGGCGAAGTGAACAGTATAAAATACACAAATCAAGTATCAAAAAGTTTCAGTGTCAAGAATATGTTTAAGTAATGAACTTTGTATTGGAACAATTTTTGTGGACGCTCTCGCTTGCGTTATTTTTGATAATAAGTTACTGCGCGGTGGCAGTGTTCACGTCAATTAGAATTAAAAAAACAAAAGCGCTTTTTGAAATACTTGTGTGTTTGGTGGTATTCAGTTACCTGCTTGCATTCCGCGTGAATTTCTAGTACACTGCAGAAGTGAATAAAGATATAAAATCATTGTACCGGGTATACCGTCCCAAAGCCTTTACGGATATCATCGGACAACAGCACATAGTACGCACCCTGCAAAACCAAATAAGTTCGGGAACAATTGCCCACGCGTATCTTTTTTGTGGTACCCGCGGAACGGGCAAGACATCAGTTGCAAAAATATTTGCCCGCGCCGTTAATTCCCACTTAAGCAAGGGCGGTGTCGCAGCCGGTGGTTTTGAACTTGACATTTTTGAAATTGACGCCGCATCCAATAACAGTGTCACCGACGTGCGCGAACTTATTGACAAAGTAAAATACCCGCCCGTATCCGCAAAGTACAAAGTATATATAATAGACGAGGTTCATATGTTCTCTGGCTCGGCGTTTAATGCGTTTTTAAAAACATTAGAGGAGCCCCCAAGCCACGTCATCTTTATACTTTGTACAACCGAACCGTATAAACTGCTGCCCACTGTACAAAGCCGGTGCCTCAGATTTGATTTCCGAAGCGCCACTAATGCGGAAACGGAAAAACTTCTTGAAAAAGTTTTTGTATCTGAAAAAATAACGGCCGATAAAGACGCAATAAAACTTCTTGCAAGTGCCGGGGCAGGCAGCTTCCGCGACGCACTGAGTTACGCCGAAACGGCAATAGCCTATTGCGGCAAAAACAAAATCACCGCGTCAGACGTCGCGCAAATTTTGGGTACGGTTGACAAAGCCGTCCTTAAAGCCTTGCTTGACGCAATCGTCGCCGCGGACACCGCCAAAACCGATACAATATGTACAGATATATTTTCGCGCGGTATAAATCCGACCGCACTTGTAAAAGATTTTCTTGAAATCATTCGCACAACGTTCATTGAAAAGAAAAACCAAACATTGCTTGATACATACAAAACATTCGCGGAACTTGAAATGAGCATTAAAACCGCGACAGATGCGGCTGCCATATTTGCGGGGGCGTGCTTTGTCTCGGCCGGTTCGGGAGCAGTATAATGTTTGACATGTCCGATGTCTGGGCAGGTGTGTTAAAGTCCCTGCGCGAAAACAAGGAACCCGTGTTATTGGGCGCATGCAGCGACCCCGATGATATCGAGTTCACGCGGGATTATATAAACCTTACAACCTCAAGCGAAAGCATTTTTTTGATTTGGAAAAAGTATCAGGACATCCTGAACAAATACGCCGGGGGAGATTATATACAAATATTCCTTAAAAAGAAAACCCACGGACACAACAAAACAACGGAAAAACTGCGCGAAATCTTTGGCGATAAACTTAAAGTTGAGGTAAACTAGATTATGACAAAAAACTTTGGAAACTTTGGAAACTTTGGCGGCGGCGGAAATATGCAACAGATGATGAAGCAGGCCCAAGAAATGCAAAAACAAATGGAACGCGCAAAAGCCGACCTTGCGGAAACCGCAATCGAGGCAACCGCGGGCGGGGGAATGGTCACCGTAGAAATGACCGGCGCGTATGAGCTTATAAACCTTAAAATTAAACCCGAAGCAGTAGACCCGGATGATATTGAAATGCTGGAGGACCTGATAATCGCCGCAACCAACGAGGCACTGTCCCAAGTAAGTAAATTAAGAGAGGAAAAATTACCGATATGAGCAAAGAACTTGCAGAACTTTTATATCCAACCGTTAAACAAACGGTTAAAGATATACTTGAAACAAAATGGGACAACAAAGGCAAGCCTGCTCTTCGTATTGCGCCCTCTCCTACGGGGTTTCTGCATGTCGGGACCATCGGCACGGCATTATGCGACTATATGTTTGCACGGGCAAATGGCGGCAAATGCTATATTCGTATCGAGGATACCGACCAAAAACGTGAAGTGGAAAATGCTGCACAGTTGACACTGCAAACTTTTGAAAACTATGGCATTTCTTTTGACAACCCGGAAATCTTTTACCAATCAAAGCGTCTGCACATATACCACGTATTCGCAAAAGATTTGGTTGCCCGCGGGCGCGCCTATCCATGCTTTTGTACTGAATCCGACCTTTCAACAATGCGTGAAACCCAAGAAAAACAAAAACTTACCACAGGGTATTACGGTCAATTTGCAAAATGCCACGGGATGCCACTTGAACAAATATCTGCGCGCCTTGAAAAAGGCGACCCATGGGTACTGCGCGCAGTTCTGTACACCGATAAAGAACGTATTACATGGCACGACCTTATCCGCGGGGATATGGCTCTGCCGCCCGTTCAAAATCATCCCGTTATTGTTAAATCAAACGGCATCCCGCCGTATAACCTTGCGTGTATGGTGGACGATATTTTGATGGGAACTACTCATGTTGTGCGCGGGGAGGAATGGATTGCCTCTGCCGCGGAACATCTGCAATTGTACGAGGCTATGGGATTCCCCCATCCGCACTATGCGCATATACCCGTTATCTGTGTTGAAGAAAACGGCAACAAGCGGAAACTTTCCAAACGCAAAGACCGCGAAGCCATCGCGCAAAACTTTTTGGACGAAGGATATCCCGCGGACGCGGTGCTTGAATACCTGTTGACCATTAACAATTCGGATTTTGAATTATGGCGCATTGCAAACCCCACCACCCCATGGCGCGATTTCCGGTTCCGATTTGAAAAAATGGGAAGCAACAGCCCGCTTTTCGACTGGGACAAACTTAACCATATTTCGCAAAACGTCATCGCCAATATGACGTGCGAACAAATCAACAAAGCGGTAGAGGAATACTTTATCAAATACCCCAACCGGGGTGCAGGGGGTCACCCCCTGCAAAAAAGTGATTTAGAAAAAATATTCACCGTTTTGGCAATTGACCGCGGCACGGAACGCCCCCGAAAAGATATCGCCAAGTACAGTGAAATACTTACAGAGTTTGACTATCTATTCAAACTTGTCAAGATGACCCCGCTTCTTAAAAAGTACGCGGAACTAATTAAGGATGTCAAGAACAAAGACGAATGGTTCGCACTTGTAAAGGAACGCGCAACGGACTTTGGATTCAAAAACGTGCGCGAGTTCACCCAGGCAATCCGCATGGAATTAACTGGCAGGGAAAAAAGCACAGATTTGTATACGTTATCAAAAATAATGCTGTAGGAATGGAACTATGATAAATTCACAAGACATAAAAAAGGCTTATGACAAAACCTATACTGAACTTGGGTCAGGCGTCTTGTGGGCAACAGAAAAATGGCGTGACGATGGCGTCAATTTAATGGTTGACTTTGTTTTGAAAAATAATATTCCGCACAGTTCACTGCTTGATTATGGAGCCGGCACCGGGCACTTTGCAGTTGCATTTAAAGATAAACTTTCCATTCCGAAGGTTGTTGCGGCAGATATTTCAGAAGTCGCTGTGGATAAAAGACTGTTAAGCCAGCATGGTATAAATTTTTTACAAGCAGCCCAGCCAAAGGAAGTCGGCGGTAAATATGATTTGATACTTTGTTGGACCGTGTTGATGTCTTTTAACCCGGAACAACGCAAAGAGTTTTTGGCCCAGTTTTCAAAGATGCTTAATGAAAAGGGCGTTTTACTTATAGGAACAATGAGTTCTCGGGATAAATATTTTGATGGCAGTGAAAAAAAGTTCTCTCCCTATGGAATACCTATGTATGCACATTCAGAACAGATGTTCGAGGACCAAACAGCACTTGACCTCATCGGCTTAACACCCCTTGTAAAGGGCGATTTAATTCATAAACTTGATGACTGTCACGCGCAAAAAATGACAGTTCCCGAAAGATTGTTAAGATATTGTTTCTTGCAAAAGCAGAAAGAACAAAGCAAGTAATTGCACTTTAAAAAAGTGATGCAGGCAACTTGTAATGCCCGCCCGCCGCAACCCCGTCACAGTTCACCGTCACCGTTTTGCCGTTGGCAGTTAAAACTAAATCATTGCGCGCAAACCAGTCCATGGTAATCGGGCCGCTTGCGGTATATTCGCCGGCGATGGTAATTTCGCCGTCATATTCGATTGTAACTTTGATGATGTCCATGTTAATATATAGTCGTGGTTGAACAAAAAAATCCTCTGATACTGGCGTTTGTGGGAGATGCAATGCAAACACTTTATGTTCGCACGGTTCTTGCAAAAACGGACCTGCCGCCGCGCGAATTGCACCTGCGTGCAAGCCAAATCGTCTGCGCCCGCGCCCAGGCCAAACGCTTTGACGAAATCTTTGATGGGTTAAACGACATTGAACGCAGGGTTGCCATGCGCGCGCGAAACGCCGACCACAACACAGTGCCAACAAGTTGTACTATCGCGGAATACCACAAAGCCACCGCGTTAGAGGCGGTCATAGGGTACAACGCACTTGTCGGCAACCATGACCGCATAGCGGAATTAATAGGAGAGCTCAACAAATGTTAATCGAAGGCAAAAACGCAGTGAGTGAATGTCTTGACAGCGACGCCACGGTGGACAAGGTCCTTATTTTCAAAGGCACTCTTGAACAGCAACTGGTTAAAAAAATTAAACTAAGCGGGGTTCAATACCAGTTCGTTGACAAAGCCGCCCTTGACCGCATAAGCAAAACCAAAAACCATCAAGGCTTCATCGCCTTTGCAACAGATTACCAATATGTCAATCTTGACAGCATAATCGACCGCGCATATGAAAAAGGCTCGCAACCGTTGTTATTAATTCTTGATGGAATAGAGGACCCGCATAACTTGGGCAATATAATCCGCACCGCGGAGTGTATGGGTGTCGACGGAATATTAATCCCAAAGAACAGGGCAGTCACAGTAAATGAAACAGTAGTCCGCGTAAGCGCGGGTGCCACCGCGCACGTGCAAGTTTGTAAAGTAACCAACATAAACCAGGAAATTGAAACGCTTAAACAAAAAGGCTTTTGGCTGTTTGCCGCCGAGGCAGGGGGCATCAATGTCGCCCAAACCAATTTAAACGGTCCCGTTGCCATAATAATGGGCGGCGAGAATACAGGGGTAAAACATTTAACAAGGTCGCTGGCAGATGGAATAGTTTCCATCCCGATGCGCGGAAAATTGAACAGCCTTAATGTAGGAAGCGCCGCCGCCATGATTCTTTACGAGGTCAACAGACAAAGGAACAGCAAATGACCGAAACGGAAAAAGAACGCCTTGTAACGATTCTTGCACGAAAGTACGCCACCCGTACCACAACGGAATCCGACCTTTACCAAGAGGGTCGCCTTGCCCTTATGAAGGCCGAACAGACATATCGCCCCGAAACCGGTGCGACCCTGCAGGGATATGCCTATCGGGTGGTTGAAAACCGCTTCCGCGACATCATGCGCACCAAAAGTACCCGCAGTGCCGCCCAAACAATAGAGTTAAAACCGGAAACATGCGAACACGAATATGATATAGACACGGAAATGAATTTGCACGAGATTAAAAGGATTCTTGCAGAAAAAGTAAGCGACATTGACCGTGCAATTTTCAACAGTTATATCGAGGGCTTTTCATACGAAGAAATCGGAAAGATTTTTGAACTGTCGCGCAAAAAAATTGACAACATCGTCCAAAAGGTTAAACGTAAAATAAAAGAACATATCTAAACAAAATAAAGTTTCACATTCCCGCTGCGTGCCTGCAGGTGCACCCTTTTGTCGCCCGCCACGGTTTGATTGGATATGTTCTTGTTACCGCTTGTCGTGGACACATGTATACTGTACTCGGCGCTCTCTCCGACAAGCCGTACAGTAACATCCCCGCTTGTGGTCTTGGCTTCAAGGTCACGTGCCGTGCATTGTGTTACGGTGATATCTCCGCTGGTTACGGTCAGTTTCATTACATCCGAGGCACAGTTTCTTATATCAAGGTTGCCGCTTGTTGTCTTGATATTCATGGTGTCTGCGGAAAGGCCGCCGGCTTTAATGTTGCCCGACGTTGCCTTTACGTTAAACTCTGCAATATTTACAGGGACATAGACATACACGTCACGCTTTTTTCCGTTAATTCCTGTAAAAACATTAAAGACTTCATGTGCCGAGTATGACCCGCTTTCGGTAATCGTTAAAACGCCGTCATCAAAAGTAATCGCAACCGTATTGGTGGTTTTCTTGTTTTTATAATTGTACGTTTCAACACGCCAATTATCGTCCGCCGCCATAATGGAAATATTTCTTGAAGTCATATTAATCTCTATTCTGTTAACAGGTCCGTCAAGTTCCTTAACGACCGGGGTATGCTCGGCAATGTCTAATTTGGTAAAACTCCAATTCGCCTTTCCCATTCCTCCGGCGAATAACCCGCCCGCCAAAGCCAACAACCCGATGCAAACTATACAAAGCACGGCATAAGTTTTTTTGTGCCGTGTCGCCCCGGCAAACGATTCTTTCCAATTGGCTTTTTTAACGAATAACATAATCCGCAAAAAATCAAAGACTTTAAGTAACATCAACAACATTATCCCGGCCGCCAAAAGCGCCAATCCTGCACCGGCCTGGGCAAGACCTGCACCCACGTTATCAAACATCATATAAATGCCGTATCCCATACCAACAGGCCCCGCAATAACAAAAGCAACCCCGCAAATCGCAACAGACAGCACGGCGGCAAAAGCAATAATACCAATCGATAAAAATACAGAAAGAACAACAATTGTCAGGGGAAATGTAATCATGAATCCGGCAAAATACGCAATCAAGAAGTTTTTATTAGTAAAAAAAGACCGCGCCTGCGTTTTAACTCGCTTTACATTTTTGTTGAAAACACTCTCGCCCAATACGTCCGCCGCAATTGCGGCCGGGTCGCCGAAACTTGCTATAATGTCGCGCTCGGACAGGCCCTTCTCCGCTTTTTCCTCGAAAAGTTCGCGATAGTAATCGAGCACCTTTTGCCGCTCTGTTTCCGGCGCGGCTTCTAACTTTGCCGCCAACTCCTTTTCAAATTGGTATTTTGTCATTTTTCCCCTCCCAAAATATATTTGTACAGTTTATCCATTCCGCGAATACTTGTCCGGAACTCTGAAAGTCGTTCAAGTCCCCGTTTGGTGATTTTGTAATACTTTCGCAACCGTCCGTTATGTTCTCGGCTTTGAACGGTAAGAAGTCCTCCCGCCTCAAGCCGCTTAAGTATTGGATAAAGCGTCGATTCCGATATTTCGATGATGTGCCATGTGTCCTCGATTATTTTATATCCGTAACTTTCGCCCGTTTCAAGAGCCACAAGGACACAGGCGTCAAGCAACCCCTTTTTTAACTGTGCTTCCGGTTGATACTCTGCCATACGCAATACTATACAATACATAGTATGTATTTGTCAATTGTTTTTGCAAACAATATATCGTGAATATCAAAAAGATGTTGAAGTCACTTACCAAACCGGGCGGGTTTTTGACTGGCGCGGCAATTCTTGCAATTGCGGGTCTTGTCTGCCGTTTGCTTGGTGTAGTAATCCGTATCCCGCTTACCAATATTGTGGGCAATTTTGGAATGGGGCTTTACCAGATGGTATTTCCGCTGTATGCGCTGTTGCTTGTTGTGTCAAGTGCCGGCGTACCCGTGGCCATTTCAAAAATGGTTGCCAAGGAAAAGGCCGGAGGAGACACGCGCGCGGCAAACAAAATACTGTTAAACGCCCTTTTTTTGCTGGGGCTTATCGGTGCGGCGGTATCCGCGCTGTTTATGGTTTTCGCGTTCCAGATTGCGAAACTTCAAGGTAACGGGGACGTCGGAATAATATACCTTGCAATCGCGCCAAGTGTTTTCCTGGTTTGTCTTATCTCTGCTTTTCGCGGGTACTTTCAAGGGTTACAGAATATGCTCCCCACCGCCACAAGCCAAATCATCGAACAAATTGCCAAAGTCGCCGCAGGAATAACGCTGGCGGTGATTTTGATAAAAATAAGCGTTGTCTGGGCGGTGTTCGGGGCAATCCTGGCGGTAACAATATCCGAAGTCGTCGCCCTGTTATTTTTAATAGGCGTTTATCTTTTCTCGCGGAAAAAGGACATAAAGCAATCCGCACATGAAGTAAAAAAGTTCAAGGCCGGTCTTTCGTGGTCGCTTATGTGGCAGATACTTCGCCAATCCATTCCCGTAACAGCGATGGCGGCAATATTCCCGTTAATCTTGGTATTTGACAGTATGATAGTTATTAATATGCTGACCGCCGCAGGCACCGACCATCAAACAGCCACCCAGTTATTCGGTATTTCGTCGGGGGCGGTGCATACCCTTGTAAACTTGCCGGCGGTTCTTGGCATCGCCATCGCTACTGCGGTTGTCCCCACGGTCTCGGCGTTACTTAAACAAAACAAAGTCGAAGAGTTGCGCGAAAAAATGGCATTGGCGGTAAAAATTACCGTGCTGATTTCCATTTTCTTTACGGTTTTTTATTTGGCTTTCTCGGAAAAGATTATTGACTTGTTATACCACGGGGCATTCAAGGAAAACCCGCAGCAATTGAAACTTGCGGGAAACCTTATGAAAATTGAATCCGCGCTTATTTTATTAATGAGCATCTCCGCGGTATTCACCGCAATGTTGCAAGGTGCGGGGAAAGCCAAGTTTCCCCTTATTGCCCTTGCGGTTGGCGGCGCGGCCAAAATCGCATTTGAACTTGCATTCATTAAAGGCTCGATGGGCATTTATGCGGTATCAATAGGGAACGTATTATGCTTTGCAATCGCGGCCGCCCTTAACACTGTTTTTGCACTGCGGTTTGTGAAAATTAAAAAGGGTCTTGCGCTCCATTTTATAAAGGCCACAGGATTGACCCTTTTGTTCGGGGTTTTTATAATCGCCCTTGCACAAAACATGCCGGACAACAGATGGTGGGTTTTATTATCCGGAGTAATAAGTTTAATTTTGTATGCGATTTTAGTTGCCATATTTCGATTTTTTGTACATAATAAAAATATGCGAAAGGAGGCATAATCAATGAAAAATAAAGAATTCGTTGAAACACTGGCTGCGAAGTGCAATTTGCAAAAAAAAGAAGCCGGTGCAATAGTTGAAGCATTTTGGGACATCGTCGTCACAACAATTACAAAAGGTGACGAAGTAGTAAGCCCATTCGGAAAGTTCTTTCTCCACAAAAAGGCTGCAGGAACCGCCCGCAATCCAAGGACAGGCGAAGTGGTAAAAACCGCCGCCAAAATCGTTCCAAAGTTCAGACCTAACAAAGCACTTAAAGAAGCCGTTCAAGGCAAACCAAAAGCAAAGAAGTAACCCAAACTCTGTTTTGAAACGGTTGCCCGTGTCAATAATTGGCTTGTGAAGAAATCGAAATGGTGTCCGGCCAATATTGATGCGCTTCTTGCGGAAGTGGCACTGGCGCGCAGCAAAAGCGCGGCATTTCGTTCTGTTGCTATTAAAATGAATATGCGTCCCAACAGTGTACGCAACTTTTATTATTCGCTTATTGATAAAAAATACAAAAAGACACCAAAGCAATTTACCAAATTGGAAGTCCAAACAATGCTGCGTGCGGTTATCCTTGGGTACTCTCGGGGTGAAAGCGTCCGCAGCATTTGTCTTTCCCTTGGAAAAACAAGCCGCACCGCGATGCTTCGTTTTCAAAACAAGTACCGTACCATTCTTGCAGGCGAACCGCATCTTATTACGGAAATGCTTGCCGAACTTGAATCGGAAGGGTATCTTACCAAAAACCCATTATCCGCCGTCCGCCCAGCGGCCAAGGCGTTGGACAACGTCGTCGAGATGCCGCTGCCCCTGACCGCGGATTATAACAACTTGTCCGACCAGGATATCCAAAACCTTTTTATGGGACTTGTGCGCCTTGTTCGTAAACAAGGTCAATCGCAAATAGATAAACTTCGGGCAGAAATCGAGCGCCTTAAACAGAACAGCAAATTAACAAACCGCCGCAATAGTTAACACATCCACGCTGTGCGCGCCCGCCTCACGCAACACCCGCGCACATTCGTTTGCGGTTGCCCCGCTTGTGAACACATCATCGACCAGTATTATGTATTTCCCCAAGACGTCCTCGACCCGTGCAATGGCGAAGGCGTTTTTTAAATTCGCCGCCCGTTGCGCCACGGTCATATGCTTTTGTGCCTCGGTGGCCTTGGTGCGGATTAATGCCTTGTCCGCGACCGCAAGGCCGAGTATTGGCGATAACTCTTTTGCAAGCAACAATGCCTGGTTATACTCCCGCTGGCGTTCCCGCTTTTTGGAAAGGGGCACGGGTACAAGAACCGCATCATTGGGGACACTTTTGTTGTGGTGTAAATACGCCGCCGCCATGAATGGTGCGACCGCCAATGCCGTGTCGCCCTCGGCACTGTATTTAAGTTTCAAAATAAGATTTACTATTGGCTGGCCATATTCAAACGCGGCGAACCCGCGGTTGAAGTATTGTGCGGCCTTTGCGTCTTTATATGTTACGGGGGTGGTATTGACGGGCAGTGTGGCGGCGCACTCGTCGCAAAGATACGGATTCTGGGGCCCGTTCATTTCGGTCTTGCAAACAAGGCATGTAAACCTCGGGAACAAATAATCGAAAATCATTAATAATTCGTTCTTCCCACCAAAACATCAAGGCTTTCGTGAAAATAATCTGCAATTTTTATAAGTATCTCAAGTTTGATTTCATTCTGGCAAAGCAAATACCGCGATAAAGTGCGCTGTTGAATGCCGATTTCTTTGGCTATCTGCGATACGCTTTTTGTACCGATGAGTTCTTTCAAATTCTTTGCGATATTCTCTTTAAGCATCAAGACAGTATAGACAAAGGTGTCTAGGACTTTTTAAGCCAGACTGTTTTGTCTGGCTGCAACGCAATGTGTTTATGATATACTGTGCCGTGACAACTTTGCTACTTTCCGAAAACGAAATCCCCGTTGCCGCGCAAATCCTGCGCGACGGCGGCCTTGTCGCGTTCCGCACGGAAACGGTGTACGGCCTTGGCGCGCTTGCAACCTCTCCTGCATCCATTAAAAAGATTTTCACCGCCAAAAACCGCCCCGCGGAAAAGCAACTTGTTTGGCAGTTCCCAAATCTGCGCGCGGCCTGTGCGTATTTCGGTGATGCCATTGACACGGCGCATAAAAACCTTTTTAAGGCGTTCCCGCATGGACTTACGGTAATTATCTCCAACGGCATCGGGGTGCGCATCCCATCCGACCCCATTGCCCGCCGTGTCCTGCGTGAATGTGCCGTTCCGTTGGTGGTAACAAGCGCCAACACCTCAGGCAACCAAAGCCCCACCACATGGCAACAGGTCAAGGCGGAACTTGACGGCAAGATTGATGCCATAGTCATGTCCAAACCGTGCCAGTTGGGTGTGCCAAGCACAATCGTAAAAATTACCACCGGAAAAATTGAAATCCTGCGTCAGGGCGCGCTGACGCCCGAAATACTTGCAAAGAAAACGGGTTTGCCCGTGAATTGACCTTCATATATATAGAAGGTGATTGATAATGTCCTCCGGTCCTATCTTGAACATTTTTGTGGAAGCACAAACGTGCGCGAGCACGAACCCATGTCCGCGCACACCACCATCCGCATCGGCGGCTCCGCACGGTTCTATGTGACCTGCACAAAAAAGGACACCCTTGTCCGGCTTGTCGGTGCGCTTAGATATATTGATTACCCGTACAAGGTAATCGGGGGCGGCTCCAATTTGCTTGTGAATGATAAAGGGTACAACGGGGTAATCATTCGCCCCGCATTTCGCGAAATCGTGGAAAACGGTTGCTTTGTGTACGCGGACGCAGGCGCAAGCCTGGCGGCGGTTGCCCGGTTCGCGCGGGAGAGGGGTCTTGGCGGGCTGGAGTTCGCGTCCGGTATCCCTGGCACAGTGGGCGGGGCAGTATATATGAACGCGGGCGCGCACGGCAATTCAATGTCCGGCGTTGTGGCGATGGTGGATGTTTTGCGTGACGGAAAGGTCGTGTCACTTGATGTAAAAGCCTGCCGTTTTAATTACCGCACAAGCATATTCCAAAAAAAGCGTGATTTGATAATTTTGGGTGCATATTTTTTCCTGACCGCCGCGGACAAGGCCGAAATTGAATTAACCGCAAACGCATATCTTGCAAAGCGCAAAGCCGCTCAACCCAAACAACCCAACGCAGGCAGTATTTTCCGGAACCCCAATTCCCCCCTTGGCAAAGGGGGCGCGGCGGGGGGTTTAATTGACGACCTTGGTTTGAAAGGTTATCAAATCGGCGGGGCCGCGATATCGGAAGTACATGCCAATTTTATCGTCAATCTTGGCGGTGCAACCGCGCGTGATGTTAAACGACTTATTGCTTATACAAAAAAACGTGTTCGGGACGCCTATGGAATTACTCTCAAGGCGGAAATTGAAATACTGTGAAATTGTTGCTTATTACCTCTGGAAAAGGTATTATGATGACATATGCCAAAGAGAATTGTTGCTTTTGCCGTTGCCGCAGTTGTTACCCTTATGGGTGCAGGCGCCGCAGTGGTTGCGGGTTTTGTAATTGCCAATGCGTCCGTGCTTGATACGGGGGACAACAGTGTATACGACAACTATCAAATCAAATACATCGGAACGGTGGGCAATGACCCCGCAACGGCGCGTTCCGTGATTAGCGCGGACGGCACAATTAACGGTACGGTAATGTCCGACCTTGCGGTCGCGTTGACACGGGCAGGGGAAGGCACCAAACGCGGAACATACACCGAATGGAACGCGGGTGACTTTTCGGACTCGGTAATCCCGGTTGGTCAACGCCACGTTCAAAGTGCCGCACTGCTTGTTAAACTTTTTCCCGATGAATACGCCAATGAACTGTCCCGGCAATGGTTCCAAATTGTTTATCGAAGCACGGACTCTGCCGGTGATGTATTGACCCTTTATGCCGTCCAGCCATACCGCACAGGCATATTCCATCAAAGCGAAGGAACCTATTCCTCCTCTGTTATCCGCGCAGATATTAAAAGCGACTTTGATAAACTGAACGCAGTTTTCGAAAAAGACCTGTCGCAATATTTTGTCCCGGCGTCACTGCTCCCCGGGCAATGGCAAAACACAGCCACCCAAACGGACTCTGATTTTTCCGCAAACAATGGTATGGATGGACTTGACGATGTTATTTTTATTCCATCTGCATTTGAAACAACTTATATGGGGCGCGCCCAAGAAAACGCCCGCGGGAACGTGGGATTTGAAACCTATGTGACGGATTATGGATTTGCGGACTCTGGACTTGGTACAACAAGCCACGACGAAAACGAATTTGCGGATACACGTCACGGATTATGGCGTTTAAACGGCTATGACCGTGCTTTTACGGATGACCTGTCCGGCGGCGCATGGTTGCGCTCTGGCGGTGCAATCGACCGAACCGGCCAAGGGACGGTGCGTCAAGCATCTGTGTCGGCCGGTGTCCGCCCGGCGTTTAACTTTAATATGTCCGAAGTGGCCGTTTATACTGACCCAATCGCACCATACACCGGGAAAGGAACTGTCGACAAAACGGAACTGCACTTTTATATGCAATTGTTGCCCCGCATTTTGGATGGCACCAATACAGATTATATTGTTACCGACACGGCCGGCGCCTCGGCTCTTGTAACTTTGATGGGATATGCCTTTGCCGACAACAATGACCCAACGTACATTGATGCTCTTGTTACAAAGGCGAAACTTTTAATCAATATAAACACTGAAAAGTTTTGTGCCTACATTGACACAGTAACAGACGCGGTCGATGCCGTGGACACCCGGTTTACCGGTGCAACGCTTACCGCATACCAAACTCAACTTGATTTGTTCCGGGCACAACTTGAACAAATTTACGCGAATGCCGAATTTTTGACCGTTGTACAAGAGGAACTTGCGGCCGCCACCGCACAAGCCGCCATTCTTGAAACGTTGTGGACTACTGCAAAAACCCAACGCGACAAACATCGCTCGGACTTTAACGCTTGTGCCGCAGAAATGCTTGAACTTGAAGCACAACTGGCCGTTGCAAGCGAATCCCAGCGTCCGTTCCTGGAGGCACTTTGGCAAATGGCCAAAGACGCCCAAGCCATATCAAATGCAAATTATGTGGCCTCTGCCCAAGCGGTATACAGCCTTGAACTCCAACTTAATGACACATTAAAGTACGCGGATGAACTTTCTGAAATGTTATCGGACGGAACCTCGACAGAACTTGCGGTAACCGTTGCAAGACTTTACGGCACATTGTTCGCAATTTATGACGCGCAAGAGGCGTTAACCGTTTACACCCCTCCCACCTTGGGCGCACTTGATATCGGTGTTATCGTTGCCCTTGGGATACTTCTTGTCGGTGTTGTTATTTTAAATGCGGTTTCCCTAAGGCCCAAAAGAAAATAATGGAAAAAATTTCTATAATCGGCCCAAGCGGCAGCGGCAAAAGTTACCTTGCCAAACAACTTGGGGAAATTTTGGGTTTACCGGTAATTCATCTTGACCGCCATTTCTGGCAACCCAATTGGGGCAAACCCGACCGCACAGAATTTCAACAGCGTATCATTAAAATGCTTGGAAACAAGTGGATTGTTGACGGCACGCACATTTTGTGCACCGACCTTCTTGAATATCGGTTTAAACATGCGGACATGACGATTTATTTAAACATACCGCTTGATGAATGTATCCGGCACGTAACAGAACGTTCCAAGGAAAAAGTCCGCGACGACATTCCGGATTTTTTGCACGAGACACCGGAAACCTTTGACAAATTAATTGAACACATAAAAGTAAAATGTGCCACCTTTCAAAAGACTTTTTACGAATACCGTGACAAGTACGCAAACGGCAAGTTTTTGGAGTTCACAACGCGCGAACAGGTTGATAATTTCTTGCGTTTCTGTTATAATACCCAATCGCCTAGGTAGTCCAATGGCAGAGACAGGGGACTTAAAATCCCTCCAGTGTGGGTTCGAGTCCCACTCTAGGCACCACCCTTATTACTGTAAACCTCAAACAATTTCTTCGTCACCTCTGACACAACGCGGAACCCAGGGACGGGAAGCATCTCGACCTCGTAAAGCATGGAATCGTGGCCGCTGTCCTTGACCTTTTTCATTCCCATAAGGCCGCAAAGGCGTTTGCCCTTGTCGGACACGGCGTCCGCCACAATGCGCCGGATAAAAATGCCATCTCCAGAAAGCGCCAGCAATTTATTCATCACGGCATTATAAACCACAAAAAACATATCCCCGTTTTGGTAATCGGGATGCACAACCGCCGAGGAAAAATAAACACTGTGCAAGCGTGTTTTGTTATATGGCACAAGCATATGGGGCTCTAATCCCGTATCTACAAAACTACCGCTCTTTATAAGGGCATATGCCTCGTCCGTCACGGGCGAAATGTTTGTATATGCAACGATACGGCCGTTGTCTTTTACCATAATGTGGACATCGGGATTTACCGCCAAAGACGCAAGGATTCTTTCAAGCGTTGATTGGTATTGCTCGCCATAAACAAGCCGGTCAAGTTCAAGGGCCTGTTTAACGTCCTGTACGGTAACCGCCCGCCCGCTGATAATTTCCATCTTGAATTATGATACAGGCGATTTGACTGTTTGTCAAAAAATATTATAAAAGCCGCGATTTTTTGACGCCTTGATTGACTTTGAATATTTTTTGTGATATGACACCTGTATATGATAAGCAAACGTGCAAGCAGCATCTCGCCAAGTTTGGTTTTCAGCATTCTTGAAAAAGCGCAAAAACTGCAGGCGAGCGGAATCGATATAATAAACTTCAGCGTGGGCGAACCCGACTTTTCAACGGCAGAATATATAATCACTGCGGCGAAAAAGGCAATGGACACGGGCAAGACGAAATACACCGCCACGGGCGGCGTTGAACCGTTGCGGCAGGCCATTTGCGAAAAACTTAAAAAAGACAACGGACTTCAATACAGCCCCGACCAAATTATTGTAAGCAACGGATGCAAACAAAGCCTTGACAACGCTCTTGCGTGTCTTGTTGACCCGGGAGATGAAGTAATCTTGTTTTCCCCATATTGGCTTACTTATCCCGAACTTGTTAAAATCTGCGGAGGCACGCCCGTAATCGTCGAATGTGATGCGGCGAATAATTACTTTCCGACCGCCGAACAACTTGAAAAAGCCATAACCCCAAAGACCAAGGTAATTTTGCTTAACACCCCATGCAACCCCAGCGGGGCAGTATACCCGGAAAAAGTAATACGCGAACTTGCGGCGGTCATTGAAAAAACCGACGCGTATGTAATAAGTGACGAAATTTACGAAAAGTTAATATACGACGGAACAAAGCATTACTCGATTGCGGCATACAGCAAAAAACTTTATGAAAAAACGATTGTAATAAACGGGTTCAGCAAAGCCTTTGCCATGACAGGCTGGCGTGTGGGATATTTGGCGGCATCACCCAAGATTGCCAAGGCGGTGATTGCTTTCCAAAGCCACGTCACGCAAAATATTAATACCCCCGCCCAGTATGCCGCAATCGAAGCGCTTTCAAACAAACAAGGTGACACAGTATTAAAACAAATGATAGCCGAGTTTAAAAAACGGGCAGAATATCTTATCTCGCGGCTTGAAAAAATGCCGCACATTTCGTTCACTCGGCCACGGGGTGCTTTTTATGTGCTGATTGATGTAACCAAACTGGGGGATGCTTTTGAAATCGCATCCCAACTTTTGGAAAAGGCACATATCGCAGTTGTCCCGGGCGACCCATTTGGTGCGGGTGGAACGGTGCGGCTTTCTTATGCCCTTGGTATGGAAGAAATTACAAAAGGAATGAACAGGTTAGAGGAGTTCCTTTTATCATGCAAATAAAAAAAATATTAAAAGAGTATTGGCCGATTATTTTAATGATGGCATTGGTTGCGGCGTTAAGCGTTGACTCTTTTTTTGGCAAGGCAAACTTTGATTCGGGCGAATACTATGACAGACTTGTAAAAATAACATGGAGCAACTTTTACAAATTAGAAACGCTTAAACTTTGCAACCATATTACGATTGCATATGCGTTCATTGTGTTTGTGCTTGCAAACATTGTTCAAGACATTAACATTGCCGCAATTTTATTGAACGTTATATGCCTTGTGGCAAGCACCCCGATAGTTTACAAACTTGTAAAACGTATTTGCCCCGGTTGCAGCAACCTTTTCGCGTATTTGTGCACGGCAATATTCGTGTTTTCGCCCTTTACCTTTGGGTCGACAGGATATATCTATCCCCAGACATTTATGTTTTACTCGACGCTGTTTTTTATCTATGCGTACCTTAAAAAGAACAAGCCGCTTATGTTTGTATTTGCACTTTTGATTATGTTCTCGTTTGAAACGGGCGTATTTATTACCGCGGCACTTATATTCATCCCTTGTATTATTGCTGTATTCAAATCCCCGAAAAAATGGGAAGGCATCAAAAGCCAAATAACGGTGTTTAATATTTGTGCGCTTCTTGCCCATGTTGCTTTTGTTGTGGTATTTTTCCTTGGGAACTGGGCCACTAATGCCGTGTCACCCGAGACCCAACATTTGAAATTTGGTTTTGACCCGATAATCCTCCCTGCGATTTTTGGTGTAAATTTCCTCTGGGTTTCTCTTATAATTATTGTCCTGGCCCTAATCAAGGCAAAAGGCTTTAAAGACTTCAAGGCAAACAGGGAACTGTTTCCATTTTATGGTGTGTTTTTGACCATCGTTCTTGTAAGTACCTTTGCCGTTACTTTTCATGCTCCGCGGTATTATTACATCGCCACAATGTCGGTATACTTTTGCGCCTTTTATGCGGTACACAGTTTAATGGCAAACCTTAAATGGAAAATGTTGTACAAAATTGCCCCATTCTGTGTGGCGATGGTCTTACTTGTCGTGCAGTGTTATTACACCATTGACCCCGTGATGCTTTGCAATCCCAAAAAACTCTACACCGGAAACCCGAACTATATAACACAAACAAAAGATTACCGGCTTCGGAATTCCGCCGCTTATAACAAGCAATTGCGTCAATTTGATATCGCCTTTGAAAACGTACTGAAGAAAAGCGGCTATGACGATGAGACATGTTATATATCGAATTATGATATTTGCGGCGGCGCGCGGGGCAACGGCGGCTCGCGCAGCGTCATACAAAGGCAGCATATAAAAGTTTATGAAGTTGCAAGTTTGCAAGAACTTGCGCAAATCACAGAAGCGGGCGAGCATACGCATTATTGGTACCTGGATTATCATACCGGGCGCGGGGCAACAATAAAGGGCTTTGAGGCCCTTGAGGTACATACAATAAATTATCTTGGCTGGAAGATTACTGTTTCGAAAATTGCTTTATAAATTCTGTTACTTGACCATACGTAAACTTTTTCATATCTTTTTTTGCAACATACGCATTTGTCCAATCCACTATGGACTTGATTGCCATGTCCAAAGAGTAAACAGTCTTGTATCCAAACGTTTCCTTGATTTTGGTATTATCAAGTTCCAGCCTCTTTGCCTCATGTTTTGCATTTGCATCTTGTTTAACAATATATTCTGCGGTGGGCTGGTGTTTCAGGAAACAATCCATGATTTGTTTGACGGTAACACAGTTTTCCATATCGGGACCGATGTTGTAACTGTCACTGAACGTTGCGTCCAAAAACTGTTTTTTTGCTATGGTAAGATACAAATAAAGCGGCTCCAGAACGTATTGAAACGGCCGTGTTGCGTGCGGGTTGCGGATGATAACGGGCTCGTTTTTAATAAAGCATCTCATACAATCGGCAAGCAAACGATATTCCGCCCAATCCCCGCCGCCTATTACATTGCCTGCGCGCGCTGTTGAAATTGCCACATTATGGATAAGGCTTTTTTTGTATGAATATGTAACAAGTTCACTGCATGATTTGCTGTTCGAGTATGGGTCAAAACCGCATAACTGGTCCGCCTCTATAAACGCGCGGCCGCAGTCATTATTAAGATAAACCTTGTCGGTTGTAACGTTTAAAAAGCTTTTAACCGACAGAGTATTGCGCACTGCTTCTAATACATTAACTGTTCCCATGACGTTGACGTCAAAGGTTTCACGCGGATTTTTGTAACTTGTTAAAACTATTGCCTGGGCAGCCATATGAATTACTATTTCAGGTTTGAAAGACTGCATGACAGAATACAGGTTTTCATAGTCCAGAATATTCCCTATATGATGTTCAACAATCGTCTCGCCTTTTATTATTTCGAACAAGTTAGGGGACGTCGCAGGTTCAAGCGAGTACCCGCATACTTTCGCCCCAAGGGTATCAAGCAAACTTATAAGCCAACTGCCCTTGAAACCGGTGTGACCGGTCACAAAGACACGTTTATTTTTATAAAAAGATTTTAATTCTTCCAAATTTTCCACGGCCCTTTTCCTTTACTCCAAAGTTTTTCAAGGTCGGTCTTATCTTTTAATGTGTCCATGCACATCCAAAATCCGTCATGCCTGTACGCATGAAGCAATCCCTCTTGGGCAATTGTTTGCAGCGGCTTTTGCTCCCATGGCATTGAATCCCCATCAATGTAATCAAGGGCAGCAGGTTCAACCACAAAAAAGCCCGCATTAATCCATGTGTTGGGGTCGCGCACCTTTTCTTTGAAACAGGCCACTTTAGATGTTAACTGTGTTCCCTTGCCGAATTCTATTGTACCAAAACGTTGTTCGGGACAATAAGCAGTAAGAGTTACAAGAGCCTTTGTTTTTTTATGCTGTTCAAGCAAGGCCTTAAGGTCAACGTCGCCGACACCGTCCCCGTATGTAAGCATGAATGGTTTGTCGCCAACATATTCTTTTATTCGTTTAAGACGCCCGCCGGTCATCGTTTCAAGGCCGGTATCAATAACGGTTACGTTCCATTTCTCGCAAATGTTATTGTGTATTTGATACGTAGCGGCATCGGCATAGTTAAATGTAACATCACAATTTACAAGGAAATAGTCCTGGAAATACTTTTTAATCATTTCCTGCTTATAGCCGCCAAGAATAATAAAGTCATTATAACCATGATGAGAATAAATTTTCATGATGTGCCAAAGAATGGGCATGCCTCCAATCTCAATTAATGGTTTGGGTTTGAAAACACTTTCTTCACTTATCCGTGTCCCAAATCCTCCTGCAAAAATCACAACCTTCATAATGATTATTATATCCGATGCGACAAATAATGCAAGTGAATTTCACAAGTTTGCAGTTTCTTCGCAAGCAGCAGCCTCCGGTTCCGGGGTCTTTGGCTGTTTGCGGTGCTTAAATACAAAAAATTTCATTCCAACGAAACTTATTATCATCGTAATGAATACTACTATAATTGCAACAAAGATTTGATTAATTGCTGCCATATCTGTTAACAGCCATTTAAGTAAATAGTCAATTCCGAAAGCAATCGCATACACACACACAAAGCGAACCGCTTCCCAGCGGCTTTTTTTCTTTGATTCAAAGGTGAAGAATTTATTCCAAAAGAAACTGTGAATCACGCCTATTATCTGACTGATTATGGTTGCTATCATCACAATGTAAAGTGCAGCATCTTTGTCCTTTACTATGTTTACGCCAAAACAAATAAGTATCAGCCAATACGACCCAAGCCCGACCGCAGTATTAAGTCCGCCGACAAATAGAAACTTCAAACGATAGTCCAGCCCCTTTGCCCATCGGAACAGGTTTTTGATGAATCT
>Ga0123353_10002711_pt1 | contig 22067 bp, 21 predicted proteins | sample TergutLab28metaG_3_FD_92763 | JGI IMG/M metagenome (GOLD analysis project Ga0123353, IMG submission 92763) | Labiotermes labralis P3 segment gut microbial communities from Petit-Saut dam, French Guiana - Lab288 P3 | ecosystem: Host-associated > Arthropoda: Insects > Digestive system > Gut ... | reverse complement strand
AATTAATTCTGATGAACACTAATTTATTCAAACAAACTCCATATAATTGAGATTCATTTTCTGGAAAAAATTCGAAAAACTTCGCACTTTTTTGAAAAAACTCCACACTTTTTTACAGACTCCTATTTTTTATAAAATTTAAAAAAATTTATGTACAAATATTATTATTAAAAAAAAAGTTATTAAAAAATATAACTAAAAAAAATAAAAAAAAGTGAATTATCTTTTAATATTCACTCTCTTAGTGGTTTTAGAACTACTATAAAGCTTATCACCCGCATATTTAGCTACAATATTAACTTTGCCTCTAAAATTAACTTTTTTAAGATTTAAAGTAGCTACACCTTTACTATTAGTTTTTGCCTTACCTACATATTTACCTTTAATATAAAACTTAACAGTTTTTTTAGATAAAGCTTTCTTATTTTGATCTCTAAAGGTAGCTTTAATAGATCCTTTTTTATTAAATTTTCCAGCAAAACTAGTAATAACTGAACTTACTTTAGATTTAGTCACAGTAACAGTAGCACCCCGACTATTTAACTTAGTTGAATCTCCTTCAAATACAGCAGTCAAAGTTCTTTTACCAACAAAGTTAGATTTATAATTAAAAGTAGCTATTCCTTTACTATCAACTTTTCCACTGCCAACATGAATTCCATTTATATAAAATTTAACAGTTTTTCCAACAGCAGAAGCAACATTAGGATTTACAGTAGCTGTAAGCAAAACATTTTTACCATAAAAACTAGTAAATCCAGATACAGATATAGATGTAGGATTAACATGAGTTTCTATAGGAACAAAAACAGTAGCTCTTAAATTTAATTCTTCACCATGAATTGTGGAAGAGATAACTATTGGATTAGCATTTACAGGAACATGACTCCAAGTATGAGCATTTTTACCATTTACAATCTGGGTTGTGCCATCTGGATGAACTATACTGACTTCAAAATCAGGTAAGTTAATTGCATTAGAATTATAAGTATTGGTTCCATTTAAAGCTAACAAATAAGTATATCCATAGTTATTATTAACTGTAAATTGAGCATTTCCTCTTAAAACTGCAATAAAGTAATTATTCAATTCAAATCCACCATATTTATCAGTGACATTATTAGAACCCCACCAATTAAAGTCTGCAACAAAGAAACTATCAACAGTAGTATTCATATTATAAACCTGATAACCAGTATTATTAAGGAAAATACAATAACTAATATTCAAACCAATAGATTGGAATCTATAAATAGCACTTCCAAATTCTGCAGTATTATCAATAAAAGTACAACCAGTTACATTTTGAACAGTAGGATGATTTGCTCGAATAAATAGAGCGCCACCCCTAGTTGCAATGTTATTATTAAAAGTAGAACTATTTAAAGAAAATTCACCACCACCAGACTGATAAATGGCACCACCACCGCGATCATCAGCAGTTCCAGTTGCATTGTTATTAACAAAGGTAGAATTACTTATAGTTAAACCAGTTGATCCTCTTGCAAAAATAGCACCACCATTTGATGCCCTATTATTCTCAAAAGTACAATTATCCACTACTAAAATACTTGAATCTCCCCATTGATGAAGAGCTCCACCTCCATTATTACCACCAGTTCCAGTTGCAGTATTATTAACAAAGATAGAATTAAAAATACCTACATTAGCATCATAAACATAAACAGCCCCACCACCATCACTCCTGCCAGTTCCAGTTGCAGTATTATTAATAAATTCACAATTAAAAATGTTTACAGTAGCATTATTTATAAATATAGCTCCACCACTAGCTGTTAAATCAGTTATAGTTCCATCACTAGATCCTACAGCATTTTTAAAAACGATTCCATAGAAATTAACACTAATTTCTTTGGATACAGCAAAAATGAAATTATTTCCTTCAGCATCAATAATTGTATCATTCTTAGAAGAGTCAATATATTTAGCTCCAAAGATATTTACACTTTGATTAATAGTTATACCAACATTTCCATCGCCTTTATAAGTACCTTGATCAATGATAATTTTATCATTGCCCTCACCATCATTTGTCATATTAACAGCTTTTCCAATGTTTTTGTAAGGATCAGTAATATTTCCAGATGAAGAACTATCGTCACCCGTAGTATTAACATAAAAATCTGCAGCAAAAACTCCAGTAGTTAAACTTGAAAAAATTACTAATATAGTAAATATCACAAAAACAGCTGAAAATATTTTAATTATTTTTTCATTATCAATATTATTATTTTCAGATTTCATGAATTATTCTCCAATTATATAATTTAAGATATTAAAATATCTCGAAATGTATTTATATACTACACGATATTTAATACTTTCTATTTTGTTCTTATATATTCAAATAATTATTATAATTAAAAAGAATAAAAAAAATTAAAATTGGTAATGAAATTAAATATAAATGAATAAAATTAAAGAAAACAAATATATAATAAATAATAATTAAGTAAAATAAAAAAATAGTTAAATAATCAAATAAAATCAGAATTTATTTATTATAAACAGTTTATTTTCTTTTAAGTGCAATTAATTCTCCTCTAATATTTTCAACAAGCAAAACGACTTCATTATTTATTGGACAAGGTTTAACTGATTTATTTTCACCTACTTTAACAATACTCTCTTTTTTTACAGATTCACCATATATAGAAACAACTTCATCGATTCCTGATTTTAAAAGAGTTCTTACAGACTGATCTCCAAATAATTCTCTAATTTTTCCAACTGAAATATATCTACCATCGTTATAAGTAGAAGATAATCCTATTCCTGCCATCGCCCCTATAATTCCATCTTCAGTTCCACCAAGCCCCTCTAATAATATTCCTAAATTTTTAGACAAGCTCCTTGCTTGACATTGAGTTACTATTTTTTCTTTAGTATCTTTACCAAAAGCTATGAGTGAAGCAGTAACTTGAGTATCACTAGCTACAGCCAAACCAGGATCACTACCTTCAATAAAATCATCTAGCATTTCTTTTTTTGTTTCTTCGAATATTTCTTTCAATAAATTCTTATTGTCTTTATATACTTCAAATTCACCTTTTTGATTTACATTAATATCAATATGAATAACTGCACAACTGTTATGAGAAGTATATGGAACATCTGGATGAACTAATAGTTGATGTCTTACAATTCCTTTTATAGGATATTTTTTACCTAATACTTCAGCCACATTTCTAGATAATCTACCAGTTCCTCGTGTATTAATGTTATCTGTATCATCCATAGCTACAAAAATCATATTTATCTCCAAAACAATATCATTAAACCATTATATAATTAATTAATTGTTAAATATATTTATACCATTAGAATATATTATTAATTATGTTTATACAATTTAATTTGGAACCATTATTAACTTTCCAGTTTTAGGATCCTCATATACACTTCCAATTTGAGAATAATCCCCAGTTCCACCAGTGACCTCTTCCATGTTTTCATCCGTTATTTCTTTACCTTGTTCGATTGCAATAGAATTTTTAACACCTTCAACTAAATTTGCTTTTTCTTCAGGACTCATATCACCAAATACTATACTTTCCATATTCATAGACATTATAGCAAACAACATGAACCCCACCGCAAGAACTAACATACAGTCAACAATATTGACAGTATAACTCATGGGATCAACATCTTTGTCAGTCGAAAGAAGTCTTTTTCTCTTTCTTAGCATTTATAGCACCTCAAAATAAATTCTGCTAAATTATCTAAAGTATCAATGTCTTTAATATACCATTTCTTTCTAATTTTTGAGATTACATATGCTAAAGAAGCAGAAGCCATTCCCAAAACGGTTGTATCAAATGCAATTATTAAACTATCTGCTAATGTTTGAGTGTCTCCAGATCCGAGTGCTAAAAGTCCTGGGCCAAGAGGAATAAGGGTTCCCATTAAACCTAATGCTGGTGCAATTTTCGCTACAATATCTATTTTTTCAAGTCTTTGGAAAAGTTTTAATTCTTTTTCTTCGATAATTTCTCTTGCAAGAGACTTTTGAGTTTCAAAATCCAAACTATGATTATTATAGCTATTATAATTATTGTCAATTATTAAATTAAGAGCATTTTTTGAATATTGTGGAATTTTTGATTTAGATATTATCTTTCTAAAATCTCTTTCAAAATCTGAAGAACCTGAATTATTAAGCATAACTGACTTCAAATTAAGCATGATTTTTTTAACATCTTGAGAATGAATTCCTTCCTTATATCTTTTGTAATATTCTGCAATCAAAATCCCTATATTTAATATAGAATAAATAAAGAAAATTATTAATATTATGATTACTGGCCATAAAAGAATCTGTGCTATTGAATGTAATATCACTTCAGGCATAGCTCCTATGCCTACTATCCATGAATCTAAAAAACTCGTATTATTTAACACTAAAACACCATTAATATTTATTTATTATATAATTATTATACTAGATAAATGAAAAATATACTAATTTTCATTGCTATTTAACCATAAATAAGTCGAAATTATCTTTTTATTTATCTTTTTATTCCATAAAAATAACCTATTCCAATAATACCTACTAATAATAAAGTAATAGCTATTAAAATAGGGTTTTGAGGAGATTCTGAATTAGAACCACTGCCAGAAATATTTTTAATTTCATACATTGGATCCTCAGATGATGGGTTAGAACTATCTAAAGAATTTATGTCTTCAAATCCGAATGCAGTAAAATTATTTTTAATATCATTTAAAGTAATACTATTATCTGATGGGTTTTTGGATTCTCCTAATAATCCTGAGCCACTAATATTATTATCAAAATGATTTTTTGATTCTACCTTATCATCCCCATCACTTGTAGAATTAAGTCCATTTGTAGTTGAATTATCTTTAATATTACTATTTCCAGCTTCATTCCCATCACTTGTAGAATTAAGTCCATTTATGCTTGAATTATCTTTAATATTACTATTTCCAGCTTCATAACCATCATATGAATCTACTGAAAAAGAAGAAGATGAAGAAGAAACTTTATCTAAAATATTATTACCATAGTCATCAGTTATACTTGTAAAAAATGTTTCAAGATTAAAACTTTTTCCAGCCATATCTGGAGTGACAACTGTAGTAACTGTCAATTGCTTAATACCTGGACCTAAACCCGCACCTTCTGCAGTGAGTCTGAGATTACCAACATACCATACACCTGAAGCAGAATTATAATTATTAGAACTTGTTCCAGTATAAGTGCTAACAAAACTCAATCCTTTAGGAAGTAAAAACATCACTGCAATATTAGCTAAATCTAACTCACCAGTATTCTGAATTCTTATGTAAAATGTAGCTGTATCTCCTACTTTATACTCACTTTTGTCTGAAGTAATTGAAATAATAGCTCTTGAAGATTTATCAGGCGTATCCGTTTCATCATCTGAACTATCCTTATTGGCATTATTTGAAGTTCCATTATTCTCATCTTCAGAATCATCATCATCAGATAAAATAGAAGATGATTCTGCCTTAGCAAAATTCAACAACTGATGTGAGTTAATATCCATCATATAATTATTTTTACAATCAGATAAATCAGCTGAATCAGCATATAATCCCGTGCCCATATATAGGAAAGAGAGTGTTAAAACTCCTAACAATGTAATTAAAAATACTTTTTTAGATAAAGTTGATTTAAGCATGTCATTGCTCCTTAATATATCTTAATATAAAGTTTAGAAGATAGCTAAACTATAATATAAAATTATATCAATATACATATATATACCTATTGATAAGTAAAAATATGATAAATTTATTAATAAAAATTATAAAATGTATATATGTACATATAGATATATACTAATTGCAATTTAATTATTTTATGATATTAACTCAATTTTAATATATTATAATATAAAATAATCGAAAAAAATATTAATAGTTGAAAAAAGTTAATTTGGAGATTAAAATGAATAAAAAAAATATTATTATGATTATTATAATTACAGCTATAATAATAACTATTATAGGAATAGCTTCTATTTCATTTAATGAAGAGAAAACTGGATATATTTCAGATAATCAAGTAGTGGATATGCTTGGAAGAACCATTACTGTTCCTGAAAATATCACTCACATTGCATCTCTCTCTAGTAGTTCAACTGTACAAGCATATATTTTTGCTCCAGATAAGCTTGTTGGATGGGATTCACTAAGAAGTCCATTGCAAAATAAATATATGAATCGGGAGTATGTTGATCTTCCTTATATCGGAGGTGGAAAGCAAGCTGCTAATTATGAAAATTATATCTCATTAAAACCAAATCTTGTCTTTGTAGGTCATGCTTATTCAATTGAAAATGTAGAACCAATTCAGGAAAAACTCGGAAATATTCCATTAATCGATATAGAAGGAGATAATAATATAAACACTCTTACTGAATCAATTGAATTTATGGGTAATATTCTTAAAAATAATGAAACATCAACTAATCTATTAAATTTTTATAATGAAAACATGAAAATGGTTGAAGATAGAGTGAAAGATATACCTGCCCAAGACAAAAAGAAAGTATATTATGCTAGAGAAGAATCAGGTTTATCAAGCCACCCCGCAGAATCCCAACATACACAACTTATTGAAATTTGTGGAGGAGATAATGTTGTTAAAACAGAATTGACTAAGGGAGGCGTTGGAATCTCTATAGAACGAATTATAGCATGGAATCCTGATGTAATAATAGCTAATGATGCACAATTTTATGAAAAAGTATATTCTGATCCTTTATGGAAAGATATCAAAGCCGTGAAAAATAAAGAAGTTTATTTAGCACCACAATCTCCATTTAGTTGGTTTGCTGGACCTCCTGGAGCTAATACAATAATAGGGATTCCATGGGTAGCAAAAGTTATCTATCCTGAGAAATTTGAAGATATTGATTTAAAAAATATGACTAAAAACTTTTACTCTGAATTTTATCATTATAACTTAACTGATAATGAAGTAAATGATATACTGAGTTCAAGTGGATTGAAAGAATATTAAATTAAAATATGATGATTTAATTGAAAAACATCAATGAATAGAAGGATTTGAACAACAATGCTAAATATTTTAAGAGAGAAAATGTCTAAACATAGCATATCCGCAATCACATTACTTTTAATGCTATTAATAGCACTATTTTTTATATCTTTTTTACTCGGAAGATATCCAATAAGTCCTTATGAAGTAATTTTAGCAATATGTTCAAAAATTACTGGTATTGATTTTGGTCTTTCCCAAACAGTTGAAACAATAATATTTCAAATAAGATTACCTAGAATATTAGCTGCTATATTAGTTGGAGCATCATTATCAATCGCAGGAGCATCATTTCAAGGATTATTTAAAAATCCATTAGTTTCTCCAGACAAATTAGGAGTTTCATCTGGTGCAGGTTTTGGAGCAGCTCTTGCAATACTTCTTTATGGAGGATATTTTCTTATTCAGGCTTTATCTTTCATATTTGGTCTTTTAGCAGTTGTTGTCTCTTATTTATTAAGCAGAACATTTAAAGGAACTTCAATGTTAACCTTAGTGCTTTGTGGTATAGCTATTGGATCATTCTTCTCAGCTTTATTATCAATAGCTAAATATGTAGCAGATCCATATGGACAATTACCTACTATAGTATTTTGGTTGATGGGAAGTTTAGCATCAGTAACAACACAACAAATAATTATGGTATTGATTCCTATGCTAATTGGAATAACAATCTTAATCCTTATAAGATGGAGACTAAATGTTGTATCTATGGGAGATGAAGAAGCATTAACTATGGGAATTGATGTTAAAAAAATGCAAGCTATTATAATAATATGTTGTACTTTGATTACTGCTGCAGCAGTAAGTATAAGTGGAATAATTGGATGGATAGGTCTTGTAATTCCTCACATAGCCCGTATGATATTAGGTCCAGATCATAAGGTTTTGCTTCCTGCAAGTGTTATACTAGGAGCATTTTTCTTATTACTCATTGATAACATTTCAAGAACTGTGACAACCGTTGAAATACCCCTTGGAATTCTTACTGCATTAATTGGAGCACCTTTCTTTATTTATTTACTTAAAAAAAGTAAAGAAGTTTGGGTTTGATTGAAAAAAATCTATAAAAAAACAATCTAATATCTTATATAAAAAAAATAAATAAAATAAAAACTACTTACAATAAGTTTAGCAATAAAATTTATACTTGTCAATATTTTATAAATAAAATTTAATATAAAAAAATTATAAAAAAGTATAAAAAAGTATAAAAAATCTATAAAATACCATATTAAAGAATATTCTAATCATATAACTGAATAAAATAATAATCTTGGATAATATGACAAATATTAAAAATTTACTTGAAGTTAAAAATGCTTCATTTTCATATAATGAAAGAAAAAATATATTTGAAGATTTAAATCTCCAAGTTAAAAAAGGAGAAATCTTCTGTATATTAGGAGCCAATGGTTGTGGAAAAACCACCTTGATTAAATGTATAACTGGTATAAATAAATTAACTAAGGGAAATATAATTCTAAACAATAAGGATATGGCTTCATTAAAACCTTCACAAATAGCTAAAAGTATGGCTTATATCCCACAAGAACATAATTCAACATTTCCTTATAGTGTTTTAGATGTTGTTTTAATGGGAAGGTCAGCACATTTAGAAATATTTGAATCTCCAAGTGAAAAAGATTATAAAATAGCAGAAAAAGCTATTAAAAGTCTTAATATTGAACATTTAAAAAGTGTTCCATATAATGAAATAAGTGGAGGAGAACAACAACTTACATTTATTGCAAGAGTATTAACTCAAGAACCAAAGTTGTTAGTTTTAGATGAACCAACATCTCATTTAGATTTTGGAAATCAAATAAGAGCTCTTAATGTAGTTGAAAAATTAGCTAAAGATGGTTTAGCTATTATAATGACTTCACATTTTCCAGATCATGTTCTTACATCAGGTACCAAAGTTGCAATAATGAAAGATAGGGGATTTATTGAAGTTGGAAGTCCTGAAGATGTAATAAACTCTGAAAATATGGAAAAAACTTATGGTATTTCTGTGAAAATAATAGATATGGGAGAAAGATTTGCTTGTGTTCCATTGAAATTAAAGTGAATCATAAAATAAAAAAAATAATTTTCATGAAAAATTTATGAAAAATTTGATTGAAATAAAAAACATTATATATTAGTTTTAACATATATAACATATGTAAAATATCTAAACTGTTTTGTTTATCGTAATTTAACAAGATAATTAGATAAATTATATATAATATAATTTATATATCAAACAACTCACATATAATATAATTTGTATGTGAAATAAATTACATATCGATATATAAAAAATGGAGAAATACTATGAACATTAGTGCAAGAAATCAGTTAAAAGGTACAGTTGAAGATGTAGAATTAGGAGCCGTAATGGCTAATATTAAAATAAAAATTGATGAACCTGGTGTAATTACTGCTTTAATCACCAAAGAATCAGCAGAAGCTTTAAAACTTGGAAAAGGAGATGCTGTTTCAGCTATCATTAAATCAACTGAAATCATGGTTGGAAAATAATCTAATTTGAAATTATTTTTTATTATATTTTTTTCCAATTTTTATTATTTTTATTTTTTCTCTATTATTGTGTCTATTAATTTTATAGCTATTAAGGATTAATTTCCTTAAACTATTAATGATTAATTTTCTTATAATATCTTATTTTTAAATTATTTAGTGATTATTAATTTTAGATATGAACAATTATTCATTAATTATTTTTATTATATGATTATTTTTATTATACAACTTTATTTTTAGTATATAACTTTATTTTATATCAAAAAATTAAATATAATTAGCTATATTCCTATTATTTTATTATATTATATTAATTGAATTTTATAAAAGAATTTAATTTTCTAATATTTATTAATAAAATATGAATATGTTATAAAATAAAAATGAATTAAAATAAAAATTAATAATAAAATAAATATAATAATAAAACATAAATAATACTAAAATATTGAAAAGTAATAATTAAAAATCTAATAAATAAAGTTGATTTTGTTAAAAACTATAAAAAATAATATAAAAATAATTAGAAATTATATAAAAATAATATAAAAATAATTAGAAATTATAAAAAGTAATTAAAAATTTAAAAAAATAACTATATTCAAATGAATATAGTTATTAAATATTAATTTGTTCATCTATCTATTTAGATGCTTTTAATTCACGAACTCTTGTAAGGATTCTTACTAAGATTTCCTTATCAGAAAGAAGGTCAGTTTCCACTAATTTTTTCATTTTAATAGGGATACCATCCATTCTATAAGCTGTACCTTCAGTTTCTATACCTACAAAAGCAGGTGGGATAATAACATCAGATAGCTCAGTTGTTGGAGTTCTGTGAGGCTCTATTGTAACTACAGGAATTTCCGCCATTACTTCTAGTGCTTTTTGTGGGAAATGTGCCCCAGGATCTGCACCAATTACAAACATTCCATCGGTTTCTTTATTTTGCAATAAATCATTAGAACCAGTTTCACCAGGATTGTACTTAGCACTTCCATCAGCAAAATCAACACAGAAAGGATAACCAGTTTCCCAAGTACAAACTTGGTTAAATCCGTTTACATTATAGTGTCCTCTCATTGGTATAAGAGTGAATTTTGCATGTGCGTTTAAATCTTGAATTGTACGTATACCTGCATCAATGTTTCTATTTTTTCCTCTACTATGAGTTATACCCATTCCGAAGAAAAGAATACCAAATTGAGCTTTTTTAAGAAGTTCAACTGTTGCTTCTATAGTTTCTCTTGGTACACCAGCAACTTGTTCATATAAAATCTTTTTGCCTCTAAGAGCAGTTCTTATAGCATCCAATAATTCGTAATCTTTGTCAAATTCCACTTGTACATGAACATCAGCAAGTTTAGAAGTGTCAGATTCCCTTGGGTCAACAACAATTACAGTTCTATCAGATCTACCTCTTTCTCTGAAAAATCCTCTTGAAAAGACGTGTCTAGAAAAATGTCTTGGATGAGCATGTAATGGGTTACATCCCCAATATATTACTACATCAGCTCGATTTTTAACTTCACCAAGAGTACATACTGGGTATCCTACATCGTGTACTGCCAAAAGAGATGGACCATGACATACTGTTGCAGTATTATCAATTACTGCAAAAGATTCTTCAGCTAGTTCAACTCCTACTGATTGTGCATCACAATCAACAGAACTCCACCCATACATTAAAGGTCTTTTAGATTCAACTAACATTTTTGCAGCTTCTTCTACTGCTTCGTCCATACTGACTTCTACAAGCTCTCCGCTTTTTCTAATCATAGGTTTTTTGTATCTTTCAGCACCTTCTGCATGGACAAACTTAGCATTACCAATTCTACATGCATTTTGAGTACTTACAACTTCGTCACCTTCAACCTTACAGATGATATCATCACATATTGTTCCACAAAATGGACATGGAACATCTTCATGAATTTCCATTATTAATCCTCCATTATAATAATTTGTATCTTATTTAATTTATATGTTTCTATTATTAAGGAACAATATGATTGTTGCCAGCAACAGCTACATAAACTGTACCATCAGGACCTTTTTCTGAAAAATCTCCTTTAAATTTATAGAAAGATCCTTTGATTGATTCACCTTGAATGTTTAAATCTTTTTCTATTCCATGGTATTCAAAACCAGGTAAAAATTCACTAACGATACCTTTAATTACAATAGTACCATTTTTCATTTCGCCACCAGGTCTTGAAATAACATTACCTTCAATAACTAAAAGACCTCCATTCATGTGAACACCAGGCATGTGCCTTACATCGCCTTGGATGATTAGTTTTCCACCAAGCATGTATTCAGCAACTTCATTTTGAGCATTACCTTTAATAGTTATAATACCACCAGTCATACCTCTCCAATCACCACGATAAGAAGAACCTACATAATCTCTAGCATTGCCATTTATAATTAGTTCTCCTCCTCTCATGTCTTGACCTGCCCAAGAGTCAGCATTACCATTAACAGTAATTATTCCTCCTTCCATTTCAGCTCCGACATACATATTGACATTTCCATTTACAGTGATTTTTCCATCAGTCATTCCTTGACCAATTCTTTTAGTATTATAAACATCACCATCAATGAGAATATTAGTTTCGGCTGGAGTTGGACCAGATTCGCCTTCAACATCAAAAAAATCGCCGATTTTTGAAGAAGTATTACCATACCATACTTCTAAATCTTTAATTTCATCAATTGACTTATTTGCAAAATCGTCTGGTTTGATTGTGCTTGTTTCAATAGGTACATATGGTTGTTCTTTAGGAGTTAATACTACTTCATTCATTTTCCTGCCTCCTTAATTCCATTGATTGGAGCTGGTTTTAAAACATATTCATCTTGTACTGGATAATTCTCAAAGTTAACAGAATAGTACTGTTTGAAAACATTTTCAACTTCAGAAACAACTTGTTTTTCAAGTTCTGCATTATATAGAGAATCAACCCAAAATGTTCTACCATGATGATTAGGAATTGTAACTTCTCCATCTTGAACAACAATCTTACCATCTTTAAACACATATGATGAACGTTGGAATGAAGACTCAATAGCCCCATAGTCAGCAGAAGGATCCTGATTATCAATATTGAAATTATGTATAGCTATATCTGCATCAGCACCAACACCTAAATGACCTTTTGTATCACTTAATCCTAAAACAACAGCAGGAGATGATCTTGATATTTGAGCTATATCATAGAAACTGTATTCTCTATCAATAGTAGCTAAACTTGTTCTCTTCTCAGCCCATTTATGAACTTTATTTTCAAGCATATCTTCTCTAGCCTTATTACTCATTAACCATGAGAAAACTCTAGGATATCTTGTAAATGGTCCTCCATTAGGACTATCAGTAGTCATACATACTTTAGATGCATCATCAACAAGTAAGAATAATTCTAAACCAATTGCCCATTGTACGGATGGAACTGGTGCTTTTGGAGAATAAATGAATGGAACGATTCCAGAACCAGTTTCAAGTTCAATATCACAATTAGCCCATTTTAAGCCATTTAATGTGTGAATATCATATTCCATTGGTCCATCTGCTGTCATAGTAGTAGTTTCATCTAATGTAACTTGACCAATATCAATTGTGATATGATCATTTTTATTAACATAATCAGCTATAGTTGGAGCTTCAGAAACAAAATCTCTCCAATTAGTACCACCATAACTATGGTATTGAATATGGGTTGCATGGACTGAAGTTTTTCTACTACCAGTGACTGGATCAACTTTTATACCTTTAGGAAGATCCAATGAAGCTAAAGTAGTTTCATAATTTCCAGGGTGCCCTAAATCATTACAATGTAAATGTATTGAATGAGGAAGTCTTAGCATTTCATTTACTTCAGCTAAACCTCTTATAATTTCTCCACCAGTTATATCAAAGTACGGAGTAGGATCATCTATTCCATGAACGTTTCCACCCCATCCCCATGCTTCTGTTCCACCAGGGTTAACTATTTTTATAGCATAACCTTTAGTAGCTTTAATAATCCAAGATGCATAAGTAGCTGCTTTATCAATATCTCCTTCTTTTAAATATTGCATTATAAACCAATTATTACCAAGTAAAGTAAAAGCAGCATGATCAAGAATAGGTGTAGCATGGAACTCTTCATGTGTATGTCTTGCAAGTAAAGGAGGCATTGCTGCTTCCATTGCAGTAGTATACCCCATTTGAGCATATCTATAACCAGTCATGAAAGTTGAAGGAACTGAAAATCCAGTTCCAGCTCTTTTACCAGAATCTGGTTTACTAAATTCCGTATCTTTTTTACTGTCTTCTGGGCGAATCAATCGTCCAACATTAACTTTTGCCCCAGCAATATGAGTATGTGGATCAATACCTCCAGGCATTACTATTTGACCAGATGCATCAATTTCTTTAGCATCGGCACTTACACTATCCACTATTTTACCATCTTTAATAGAGATATCCACTTTTTCTCCATCAATTTTATTTAGTGGATCATAAACATTACCGTTTTTTATTATATATTCCATAAATAAAAACCTCTCTTAATAGAATGAAACCTTATTATATACTTTCATAAGTGTAGGCATGTCTAAAACTGGTTTATCTGTAGCCACTAATTCAACAGGAACCCCTTTAAAACTAGGCATTGCTGTGGATTCAGTGTCTGGTTTAACTACTCTATTAGCCCATGGACCCATAGGAACATAAACCATTCCTTCAGGAAGTGCTTCTTTAGCTTTTACAGACTTAAGAACTACATCACCATGTTCAGTCAATATTTCAACATTATCTCCTTCTTTAATACCTAACTCTTCAAATTGATCTGCACTCATATTACATACAGCTGCATAATCAACATACATTTTAAGGTCTTTGCCAGATTCTATTGCTTCACCTTGCCAAACTGTTCTTCCAGTATTTAATATGACTTTCATTTATGAATCCTCCAAGTTTTCTAATTTTAAAGCGAAAACAGGACATGCATCAACACAGGTTCCACATTTTCCACATAGATCGGTTTGTTTTAGAGTTACTACTCCATCTTCTACTACCATAATCATGTCATCATCGTATCTAGGTCCTTTTCCTCCTGCAACTTCAGGACTATTTAAGGAATTGACTGGGCAAGATACAACACAATTTCCACAACCATGGCAAAGTTCTGGATAAGTAACAAGTCCAATTGACATAATTTTCCTCCAATTTGTTATTATCTATTGATTTACTCGAGTATAATCAATTACTATATATACTCAGTTTAATACATTGTCAAAAGCTTTTTGCCAAGCTTTAGATTTTATAGGAGTACAGTTAATCTTAGTTCTTACAACATCAATAGCATTAACTGGACATGCTTTTTCGCATGCTCCACAATATATACAGTATTTTTCATCTTTATGAATTTTTTCAACTTTCCCTCCAGATTTCTCTGGTTGAGGGAAGGATAATACATTACATGGACATGCCATAATACAAGTTTCACATCCTTGACATGTTTCTCCACTAATCTCTAAAGTGCCTTCAAATGGTTTCTCTACTTTAATTGCATCTACAGGACAAATATCTTCACACCAACCACAGTCTACACAAGTTTCCTGATTGATGAAAGTTTTTCCTTTAGTTCCAAAGTCTTCAGAGTTAAGATCATAATCTCCATAAGAACAAGTCCTACATACTGCCTTAATTGCATCTACAGGACATGCTTTTTTACAAACAAGACAATATACACATGAATCTTTATTTACATCAATACCTGAAGATATTGTAGGATCAATAGAAGTAGGATTCTTATAAGCAAGTGTTATAGCATCTGCAGGACACATTTCTTCACATATACCACAATTTACACAAGTATCTTTATCAATTTCAATTTCACCTGTAACAAGTTTTGATCTTACTGGTAATTCCCTAGCTATAGTAATAGCTTTTGGAGGGCAAGCAAGTTCACAATTTTTACAATATATACAAGTTTCTTCGTCAATTTCTGAAGATTTTATTAAACGAGGATATAAATCTGACTCTTTAATAGATTCTCCATCAATATCGAAATTTAATGCATTATAAGGACATATACAACTACACATACCACACAAAGCACATTCAGAAGAGTCTATATCAATATTACTTGACTCTTGTTCTGTTCTAACCATTGCTCCAGTTGGGTTTACTTCAATAGCAGTAACAGGACATACTTTTTCACATAAACCACAGGCGGCACATAGGTCATTATTAAAATGTAACTTTCTTAATTCCACTCCTGTTCTTTCAACAGAAATGTCTTTATTAATGACATCTGTCATTTCCATTTATTTAACCTCCGTTATAGTTATAGAGTTTGTAGGGCACATTTCCCCACATATAAGACAACCGCAACAAAATTCATCATTTATCTTTGCTTTAAGATCATCCAACACAACAGCATTCATCATACACGCATCAGAACAAATACCACAAGCAATACAAGAATTTCCAATATTAGATTTGTAACTAGTATTAGAACAGATTTTTACTATTGTTCTAGTTTGATTCACATCTTTAAGAAGAGTATAAACCATAGTCAAAAAATCTTTTCTACAAAAATCCCTTATTACTTCTGCTACTTCAACAGAGTTTACAGATATATTTCTTCCATTTAAGTAGTGAGAAACCGTAGACCTATTCATATCAAGAATTTCAGCTATTTGATTTTGATTATAGCCATTTTTTCTAAGTTCTACTGCTGCCAGATATTTTAAACCGGATATTATATGTTTTGGCATTTTGACTCCCTGTGTGTTAACTACATATTATTATTTCATATAATATATATGTTTGCAAAAACCACATGGCAATAAGTTTAAATATTAAAATGTGATTACAACACACAACCATCAAGACAAAAAATAAGAACCATGCGTTTATTATTGATATTATATATATTTTTATTTAAAATTAGAAAAAAAAGAATAAATATAGAAAAAATAAAATTTAAAGATATATTAATCAAATAAAAACGAAAACAAAAAAATTAATCAAATGAAAACGAAAATAAAAAACTTATTCATATGATGAAAAATAAATAAACAACAGCCAGAGAGAAAAAATAAAATTTTTTTATAAGAATTTTTTAAAATAATATTATATAAACAATCAAATCAAAAAGTATATTGTTCTATAAATATAAAAATATATTATATTATAAATATTATATTATAAAAATATATATAAATATATAAAATTACTAAAAAATATAATAAATAATATATAAAAATATTTAAAAATATATAAAATTAATTAAAAATATTTAAAATTATAATAAAAAATCTACTAATATTAATAATATTTTATTAAATTATTGTAATTTCATATATAATACAAAAATATTCATCCTAAAAATATTTATTATAAAAAAAATATATAAATAAAACTCATTAATATAAAAATAAAAAAAATTCATTCATATAAAAATAATAAAAAATATAAAAATTCAATCATATTAATAAAACCATTAGGTGATAAAATGAGAGTAATTGGAATAACTGGAAAAAAAAATACTGGAAAAACAACACTTGTAACAATGCTAATTCCAGAACTGATAAAAAAAGGTTATACCCTAGGTACTATTAAAAAAACTCACAGCCAATTCGACATTGAAGGAAGAGACACAGAAAAACATAGTGTAGCTGGTGCAAAAATAGTGGCAGGTGTTGGAAAAGAAACTTTCTTTAAATTAAACAAGGAAATGGAACTAGAAGATATGTTAAAGTTTATGAAAGAGCTAGAAACTCTTGATTTTGTAATTTTAGAAGGTTTCAAAGAATCACCATATATAAAAATAGCTACTGCAGATTATGATAACTCTGATGATACAATTTTAAAAGTCGTTGATGTTAGAAAGATCAGCGGAGAAACTAGTGAGATTGATAGTAAAAATCTTGATGATTGTGATACTTCTGATAGTATTAAAGAGATAATTGAATTAATTGAAGACAGAAGCTATGGGATATTACAAAAACTCAACTGTAAAAAGTGTGGTTACAACACATGTGATGAATTTAGAATTGCAAAAATTAAAGGGGAAATAGGTAGAGAAACACAATGTTTTGCTGATATAAATGATGCTGTATTAAAAGTAGATGGTGAATTAATTCCAATGAACCCTTTTGTTACAATGTTAGTTCGTAATATAACAACTAGTATAGTAGACTCATTACGAACCAATGAATTTGGAGCTAAATCTATAGAAAAGATTGAGTTAATTGTGAAAAACGAAACCCAAAAATAAAAAATAAAAATAAAAAATAAAATAAAAAATAAAAATAAAAAATAAAAATAAAAAATAAAATAAAAAATAAAAATAAAAAATAAAAAATAAAATAAAAACTGAAATCAACAGCAAAGCTAAAACTAAAAATCCAAATATAAAAAACTCCACCAAAAAATAAAATATAGATTAAAATATAAAAAAGCCCTCAGAAAAAAAATTAGACTAAAATATAATCCCCAACAAAAAGCAAAATATAGGTCAAAAGATGAATAATATTGTGAAAGATAAATATCAACGCCCAATAATATCATTACGTATTTCAATAACTAATCGCTGCAATGTTAGTTGTTTTTACTGTCATCATGATGGGATTTTACCAAAAAATTATGAAATGACTGTAGATGAAATCTATAAAATACTTAAGATAGCTAAAAAAGTCGGTATTTCTAAAATTAGGTATTCTGGTGGAGAACCTTTAATACGAGATGATATTGTAGAAATCATAAAGAAAACATCTTCTCTTAATTTTAAAGATGTGTCAATTACAACAAATGGTACCTTACTTAGTAAATATGCAAATGACCTTGCAAAACATGGACTAAAACGTATTAATGTCAGTTTTGATACTCTTAATCCAGAAACATATAAATGTATAACAAAAAAAGATTATATGGAAGATGCTAAAAATGGAATTATAGCTGCTATTGAAGGAGGATTATATCCTGTAAAAATAAACATGGTGGTTATGAAAGGTATAAATGATAATGAAATAGATGAAATGTTTGAATTCTGTAAAAAACATGGTTTAGTACTACAGCTTATAGAACTCCTTAAAACAGATGGCTGTGAAGAAAACGAAAAGCTCAACAAATATCATTATGATATGGAACCACTTGAACAAAAATTTGAAAAGATAGCTGATAAAATAAAAACAAGAAAGTTTATGCAAGAGAGAAAAAAATATTATATTGATGATGGGGAAATAGAGCTTGTTAAACCAATGGATAACACAGAATTCTGTGAAAATTGTACTAGATTAAGAATAACCCCTGAAGGTAAAATAAAACCTTGTCTTTTAAGAAATGATAACTTAACAGACCTTTTAAAACCAATACGAGATGGAATATCTGAAGAAGAACTTGAAAAGATATTCATTGAAGGTATATATAAACGAGAACCATATTATGCTGATGAAAAATAAAATAATATTCTCATATGAAAATTAAAATAATACCTCTATATAATAAAAAATAAAATAAATATTCCTATATGAAAATTAAAGTAATGTCTCTATAAATGAAAATTAAAATAATACATCTATATAATAAAAAATAATATAATATTCCTATAAATGAAGAGATAATATAATACACTACTTAAATATCACATTTATCAATTAGTATAATTACTCTTTCGCTTTTATCTTTAGAAATATGAACAATTTCAATTAATTCCCCTTTAATTTCTTCAAGATCAATTTCAACATTAGGGTTGAAAGTCCCTTCTGAAACATGGATAACTAATTTTAAACCTTTTTTGCCATTATATTCAGAAGTATCAATATTTAAAACTTCTCCAGGAGTGAAAACTCTATTGTAAGAAAGTTCTAATATATCATAAACATTAACATTTTTCTTAATGTAATCTATAGCTTCATTACAGCTCATTTTTAGCTCTTGAGTATTCATTATCTCACCTATATTTAGATATTCTTATTCTTCAACAATGATTATAATCTCTTTTTCATCAGTAATATGACCTATCTCCAGTAAATCATCTTTGATATTGTTTAAATTAATTCTAACAACATCATTGACAAGATCTCCATTTAAATGCAAAGTAACTATTATCTCTTCTTCTCCAAACTCTTCTTCAACCATAAGATCAAGAACTTCACCTGGAGCAAATATTCTATTATATGATAATTCTAAAATATCTTCTTTGCTTACATTTAGTTTTACATATTCTAAAGCTTCATCTGGCTTTAAAACTATGTTTTTTTTCATAATTATCACTTTATTAATTAAAATTTGATTAAGATTATATTATGAGCATATGAATTATATGAAATTATATTATAAATTTAATAAATTATATAAAAATATATTATAAATTTAATAAATTATATAAAAATATATTATAAATTTAATAAATTATATAAAAATATATTATAAATTTAATAAATTATAAAAATTACATTATTAGCTATTAAATCAAACATTCATTTTTTTTTAAAGCTAACCAAAGATTTCCTTTTCCATTACTTGCTATATCACCAGTACATCTGATATATTCCCCTTGAAAAGATTTTCCAACAATCGTTGGATTTTTAACAATTTCTTCTTGTATGAAACCTTGAAAAAATTTTAAAAGAGTTCCATTAATAACAATATCTCCATTTTGCATTTGAGAGCCAGGCCAACGATTTACATCGCCATCGATTTGGATAAGACCTTTGCTCATGTGAATACCTGGAAGAATATCACAGTTACCTTTAACATATATTTTTCCACCAGTTAAGCATTCACCTAACTGTTTTCCAGCATTTCCATGAATAGTAATAGTTCCACCAGTCATACCTCTCCAATCACCAATGTAAGAAGAACCACATAATTCTTTTACATTACCCATGATTTCTAATTCACCACCAGTCATTTCACGACCTGCATAGCTTTCAGCATTACCATTAACAAGAATACTGCCTCCAGACATTTCAGCTCCACAGTGAAGATCAACATTACCATTAGCAATAATCTGACCATCAGTCATTTTAGCACCAATATATTTGACCCTGCCTAAGTTTCCATTAAGAACCATTTTAACTTGATTAGAAAATTCAGCTTCGCCTTCTACTTTTACATCAAAGTAGTCAGAAAGTGGAAATTTAGAATTTCCAATAGGTACTTTATATTTATCAAAGTCTGATTTTTCCCAGTTATAAATTTTATCAGGAATCAATTCATCAAACTCAAGTGCTATTTTAGAATTCTTTTTTTGATTAAAAGATATAATTTTCATATAAAACACCTTTAATTCCTATTTACCTGAACATCAACCACTATTGGGTTTGGTACAAAATGATCTTGTACCCTATAATTTTCAAATTTAACTGAGTAATATCTATTAAATGAAGGCATGATTTTTTTTATTAGTATATTTTCTTCTTTTTCTAATCCTTGAACATTAGTCCAAATAGTCTGACTTTCTTTAGTAGAAACAATTTCACCATTTTGAACAAGAATTTGACCATCTTTAACAGTTAAAGTAGCGTTGGAAAATCCATGTTCTATAACTTCATATTCTTTAGAAGGATCAATATTGTTAGAGTCAATATCATATACTGCTATATCAGCTCTAGCCCCAACACCTAAATGACCTCTGTCTTTAAAGCCAAAAGCTTTTGCAGGAGCAGATCTTGAAATAGTAGCTATTTCATTAAAATCATATTCACGGTCTAAGGTAGCAATAGCTGATTTTCTTCTCACAGCTCTATGAACTTCCTCATTTTCAATCATTTCCATTCTAGATTTGTTACTCATTAACCAGGAAATAATTCTAGGATATCTTATAAAAGGACCACCATTAGGACTGTCAGTAGTTAACATTACTTGCCAGGGATTATCTATCATTAAGAATAATTCAAGACCAATAGCCCATTGTACAGAGTGTACACTATTTCTTCCAGAGTATATGAATGGAACAATACCTGATGCAGTTTCAAGTTCAATGTCTTTATTAGCCCATTTAAGACCATTTAATTGATGAAGATCAAACTCCATAGGAGCATCTGCAGTCATTGTAGTGGTTTCATCTAAAGTGATTTGACCAACATCACAAGTGACATAGTTATTTTTGTTAATGAATTTAGCTACATCTTCTGCACCAGATTCAAAATCCCTCCAATTATTTCCACCATAGGAATGATATTGAATGTGAGTCATATGAACAGTTTGATTCCTTAAGGAAGAATTTTTTGATATGTCTTTAATAAGATCCATAGTGCCAATAGTAGTTTCATAGTTACCAGGATGCCCTAAATCATTTGGATGAAGATGTATTGAATGAGGAAGTCCTAATTTCTCATTAGCTTCGGTTAAACAATGAATAATCTCACGGGAGGTAACATCCCAATGAGGAACAGGATCATCTAGACTATGTACATTCATTCCCCAACCCCATGATTCACTACCACCTGGGTT
>Ga0123353_10002710_pt1 | contig 22085 bp, 18 predicted proteins | sample TergutLab28metaG_3_FD_92763 | JGI IMG/M metagenome (GOLD analysis project Ga0123353, IMG submission 92763) | Labiotermes labralis P3 segment gut microbial communities from Petit-Saut dam, French Guiana - Lab288 P3 | ecosystem: Host-associated > Arthropoda: Insects > Digestive system > Gut ... | reverse complement strand
TGCTGTGGACATGACGTTGCCTCCCCAACTTCGGCTCCTTACCGTCGCTTTGCCGCCGAACGGGGCCGCAAACGCGGACAACGGGCAGCGGACGAGGGGCAGCGGGCGGTGGGGTTGGCGTCAGTCCTCCCACCAGGGTTCGGCGCCCTCGCGGATGATGAAGTCGTGGAAGTCCATGTTGGCCAGCTCCAGGTTGCAGGCCAACGACCCGGCCATGGAGCAAGGCAGCACGGCGATCTGCCCGGGCGTGTCGTACAGGTCGACCACGGTCAACGGGCGGTCGGGCCGAGCGAAGGTCCTGGCGTCGGCAAGGGCGACGAGGATGGTCTCCTCCCCCGGCCGGACCAGTGCGGGAACCTGGCCGGGCCACAGTCCCTCGTACGCCCGGTCGTCGACGACCAGCGCCTCCAACGGGTAGTGCTCCACGTCGATCTCGTCCGGGTCCAGGTTCGCGCCGACCCAGCCGTCGTCGTCGACCCCACCCAGCCGCTGCAGCAGCGACTGCCAGCCGGCGTCGTCGTCGAAGCAGGTGCGGACGAGCAAGGACGCCCGGGTGGACGGCAGTTCGGGGAAGGCGCGGCGCGGGATGCCGGTCGGGGCGGGGAACGCCGCCCGGCCGCCGTCGCCTTGATAGAGGCCGTACACGTCCATGGCGCTCACCAGGTCGTCGAACGCCAGCGCACCGTCGTGCAGGGCGGTCAGCACCTCGCCGAGGCGCGCCGCCGCGACCCGCACGCCGCGGCCCGGTACCTGCGCGACGTCCACCAGCAGGGGCGCACCCTCGCCGTACACCACGGGGATGTCCACCAGCACGACGGCCTTCGACCGCTCGCTGCCTGGCGCGAGCATCCCGGGCAGGTTCCCGGCCTCGACGTAGTCCAGCCCGACGTCCTGCACCAGCCGGAGCCGCACGGCCCCGTCGCCGAGCACGACGAAGTCCCGCTCCCTCCGGCCGCCGACCGCTTCCGGCAGCCCGCCCCACAGCGCCCTGCCGTCCTTGTAGCGGGTGTCGACCACCAGTACTTCGCCGGCGGCCGGCCGGGGAAGTCTCGGACGGGACATGCGCACCTCCACGAAAACGTCGTCTCAGGAAGCAGGGACAGTACCGCCGCCCTCCGACAACTCCTCGTGGGAACCACCCGATTGCCCGTCGAGCGCTCGGCGCCCCGGCGGGTCAGGGGTTCTGGGGACGACGGCCGCCGGTCGGCAGGCCCGCTGGCGCGTGGTCTCCGCCATGGACGGAACCCTGGCCGACCGGTGCCGGCCGGGCAATCCGATTTCGGGACGCCCGGGCAGGCGGCAGGGCCCGGACCGGGTGGTCCGGGCCCTGCCGGGGGGGCACCGCCGTCAGGAGGCGGGCGGCGGCGGGGTGGTGCGGTAGAGGCCGAGGGTGGAGAGGTAGGGCGTGGCCCGGGCTTGGGTGACGGTGACGCGCAGCGCGCGGACGCCGGTCTGGAGGGGGACGGTGAGGATCCGCGAGTACCCGATGGTGGTGCCGGTGGCCAGCGTGGTCCACGTCGTGCCGTCGCCGGCCTCGACGGTGAACTGCTGGACGTGCTGGCCTCGCTGGATGTCCTCGCCGAGCCAGATCTGGTCGAACGCCACGCCGTCCGCCAGCCGCAGTTCGAGGGCGCCCGTGGTCGCGTCGCCGGGCGGCGACCAGGACGAGCCGAGCCGCTCGTCGGACAGGGTGCGGGCGAGCGCGGCCGGCACCGCGCCGGCCAGCTGGTTGTGCCCGTAGGTGGCGGCGATGGCCGCGCCGAACCTGGTCAGTTGGGTCACGTCCGCGTCGTCGACCCGCCCGGAGGTGTTGGGCGGGACGTTCAGCAGCAGCACCGCGTTGCGTCCCACGGACGTCCCGTACAGCGCCACCAACTGCTCGGCGGTCTTGGGCCGTTCACGGGCGTGCCAGAACCAGCCGGGCCGGATCGACACGTCCGCCTCGGCGGCGAACCACTGCAGGTACTTCACGCCGGGTGCGGTGATCGCCGCGTCCGAGCCGATGTCCGTGACCTGGGCGCCGTGCGGCAGCAGCCCCTCGCCGTGGGCGGTGGCGGGGTCGGCGGTCGCGGGGGTGACGCTCCACTCGGTGAGGCGCGCGGTGCCGCCCTCGTTGCCGACCCAGCGGGTGCCCTGCGGCCCGGCGAAGGTCACCGTGTCCGGGGACAGCGCCTTGATCAGCGCGAACCACGTCGTGAAGTCGTACGCCTCGCTGATGCCGCTGGACGTCCAGGGGTTGGCGCCGTCCAGCCACAGCTCGTCGATCGGGCCGTACTGGGTGAACAGCTCGTAGAGCTGGTTGAGGTAGTAGGCGTTGTAGTCGTCCGCCGTGACCTGGAAGACCGGCAGCCGGCCGCCGGCCACCGCGTCCGCGCGGTCGTCGCCCTCGACGAGGGTGGGGATGGTCCGCGCGGTGACGGCGCTGCCGCTGCCGTACCGGCCCATGCCGGAGGGGCTGCGGTCGCGGTCGTCGTAGGTCGCCTGCTCCTCGGTGCTCAGCGACCCTCCCGCGTCGTGCTTGGCGACGATCTGCTGCACGAACGTCCGGTGCCAGGCGTGCGGGAGTTCCGCGCCGTCGGCCGGCGACAGGTACACGCCGACCTTCAGCCCGGCCTTGCGCGCGGCGCGCAGGTAGGTGCCGAGGATGTCGCCGTCGGGGTTGACGTTGCCCTCGGTGCGGATCTTCCAGTACGCGGCGTAGTCGTCGTCGCGGGCGGCGGCTGCCCGCTCCCGGGCCGCGGCGGCCGTGGCGTCGGGTGCGCCGCTGTACCACCAGGAGCTGGCCACCACCGAGTGGTTGCTGTAGCGCGTGGGGTAGACGACGAAGCCGTCGTGGTGCTTGGCGGTGAGCATCACCTGCCGCATGCCCGCGGCGCGGTACGCCTGCATCCACTGGTCGATGTCGACCGCCGTCGGCGCGAACGTCGCCTCGTCCTCGCAGCCCGAGCCCCACTCGCGGTCGGTGAAGGTGTTCATGCCGAAGTGGGTGAACCCGGTGACCTTGCGCTCCTGCCAGGTCACCTGGGGCGGGCGCGGCACGATGGCCGCGGCCTTGGCGATGATGCGCTCGGCGGTGTCCCCCGGCTCGACGGGCAGGATCGACGCGGGCTTGATCCGCCCGCCCGCCGCGGTGCTGCCGGCGGTGTCCCCGAAGGTGCCGGCGGAGGGGGTGCCGCCGTCGGCGGCCCGTGCGGTCCCGGCGAGTCCGGTGGTGGCGAGCGCGGCGGCGGCCGCGGCGCCGGTGGCGATGAGGTCCCTGCGGCTGATCACGCGGCGCCTCCCGTGGCGGCGAACCGCCAGACGTCGTGGACGGCGACGTCCCGCGGCTGCTGGACGACCGCGGCCGGGTCCGTGGCGTCGAGCGCCTGCTGGGTGATCGCGTCGACGAGGCGGTAGCCGCCGGGCACCGGCTCGAGCTGCCACTTCTGGCTCTCGGAGGTGCCGCAGGTCTCGGCGGTGGCGGCGGCGCCGGCCTGCTCGACGACCCGCATGTTGTTCATCTGGCCGCGGCTGACGTCGGCGCACAGGCCGCTGCCGGCGGCGACCAGGTGGTAGTAGCCGTCGGTGGTCGGCTGGAGCTGCCAGGTGCTGGTGTCCGCGGGGGCGTTCGGGTCGATGGCCAGCGGGGAGCCGGCGGTGGCCGGGGCGGTCAGCGCGCCGCCGGTGCCGCGCACCTGGAAGGTTCCGGCGGGCAGCGGCTGCACCCACTGCGGTCCGTAACCCGGCGCGTGGCCGAGGGTGTTGGCCAGCGCGGTGAAGCCGGTGTAGTCGGCGGTCGGCCGCGGGCTGCCCCAGGCGCCCTGCGCGAAGGCCCGCAGGGAGACGAACATCCGCTGCTGCGTGGTGTTCTCGTTCTCCTTGCCGTAGTTGTCGGGCCAGACCATGTACTCGGCGCCGGTGACGCGGGAGGCCGGGTCGGTGACGGTGCCGTCGGCGAAGGTCAGCGGGGTCCAGCCGGAGTTGTACAGGCGCTGCGCGTCGGGCTGGTAGCTGCCGCGCACGTAGTACCAGGCGTCGGTGGCGTTCATCACCTGGTAGCCGGCGTCCAGGAGCTGCTGGGTGGTCTGCTTCTCCGGCAGCCAGTGCTCGATGACGATGTCCTTGTTGAGCGCCACGGTGTTGGCGCCGGTCAGGCCGTCGTTCCAGATCCGCAGCGTCTTGCCCTTGGAGCGCACGTAGGCGTCGATGCGGTTGATGAAGTCGATGTACGCGTCCTGCGGGGTGGCGTTCGCGCCGAACTTCGCGCGCGCGTAGGCCAGCAGCTGCGGGTAGTTGGAGTACGCCGAGTTGATCATGTACTCGTCCGCGCCCATGTGGAAGTACGGGCCGGGGAACACGCTGAGGTCGTTGTCGATGAGCTGCGTGAAGAACGAGAAGGCCGCGGGGTTGGTGATGTCCAGCCGCGTCGGGTCGGGCGTGCCCGCGCTGTTCTTCAACTGCAGGTCCGGGTACGGCGCGACGTAGGGGTCCACGTGCCCGGGCGAGTTGATCTCCGGGATGACGGTGATGTGGTACTTCGTCGCCAGCGCGACCAGCCGGCGGATCTCGGGCTTGGTGTAGTACGAGAAGGTGTTGACGGCCGGGTACTCGTCGTTCTTGACCTTCAGCTCCACGTGCAGGGTGTTGAGCTTCAGGTACGCCATGTCCTTGATCAGGCGGGTGAACCAGGCGTCGGTGTTGTACGTGTAGCAGGCGCACACGCCGACCGCCCGCTCGCGCGAGGCGGGCACGTCCGTGGTGGTGCCCGCGGGCAGGTCTCCGCTGCTGAGCATCTGCAGCACGGTGCGAGTGCCGTAGAACAGGCCGGCCGCGTCGGCGCCGGTGATCTGGGCCTCCGTTCCGACCGTCAACTGGTAGCCCTCGGTGCCGAGTTCGGTGCGGCTCGGGTCGGTGCGCAGCACGATGTCACCGGGCTTGGCGGGACCGCCGACCACCGGCACATGCCGGCCGAGGACGTCGTACAGGTTGTCGGCCAGGAGGCGGGCGGTGGCCTCGCCGGTGGCGTCGGTGTCGATCCGGAAGTCCGGGCCGAGGTGCAGGGAGCCGCTGCCCGGGGCCCAGTTCTGCAGGGCGGGGATCAGCGCCGGGGCCGTGGCCGCCGCCGTGGGGGCGGCGGGGGCGGTGTCGTCCGCGGCAGCGGGACCGGCGAGGGCGGTCGCGGTCATCCCCGCGCACGTCAGCAGCGTGGCGATCGCGGTGGTGACTCTGCCGAGGGACCGGCCGGCGGGCCGGGGACGGCGGAGGTCCTCGTGGGATGTCATGGGTGTGCACTCCAGGTTCGGAAGGTGGGTGGTGCTGCCCGATCACATGCGTCCGGAGAAAAATTATTCTTCGCGGGGAGGACTGTGCCCGCTGATCACCGGGCCCGTCAATGGCATGCGCACAACGTTGACACCGATCAGGGAGGGCGTGAAGAATAATTGTTTGCTCCCCCCAGCGAGAGGGTCCCCCCATGCGCTCTGCCGCCGAGCTTTCCGACGACCGGGTCGTCGAGCGGATCCGCGAGCTGATGCCCGGCCTGCCGGAGGCCCAGCGCGCCACGGCCGCGCTGATCCTCGACGATCCCGCCGCCGTCGCCCGGATGACCATCCTCGACCTCGCGGACGCCTGCCGGGTCTCCACCGGGAGCATCACGCGCTTCTGCCGCACGCTCGGCCTGCCCGGCTACTCCGCCCTGCGGATCGCCCTGGCCGCCGACACCGGCCGCACGGAGAGCGAGACGTGGCAGGCCAACATGGGCCGGCAGATCTCCGAGAACGACGAACTCGGGCAGGTCGCCGAGGCCATCTCGGCGGCCGTGCGCCACTCGGTCGGCGAGACGCTGTCCCGGCTGGACCTGTCCGCGGTGGAGGAGGCCGCGTCGGCGATCGCCCGGGCGCGCCGGGTCGAGGTGTGCGGCATGGGCGGCAGCGCCGGGATGGGCACCGAGTTCCAGCACCGGATCTTCCGGATAGGGGTGCCCGCGTGGTGCTGGAGCGACACCCAGGTGGCGCTGACCGGCGCCGCGCTGCTGGGGCCGCACGACGTGATGCTGGCCATCTCGCACAGCGGGCGCACCCGCGAGGTCATCGACCTGGCCGCCGAGGCCGCGTCCCGCGGTGCCGTCACCGTGGCGCTGACCAACGACTCCGAGTCCCCGCTGGCCCGCCGCGTCGACCTGGTGCTGGCCAGCAGCGTGCGGAACGACGCGCCGGGCCACAACTCCATCCTCAGCAGGCACGCCCAGATGGCCGTCCTCGACCTGCTCTACATCGCCATCGCCCAGCGCACCTACGACCAGAGCACCGAGGCGATGGCGGCCACCACCGAGGCCGTCAGCCCCTACAAGCAGCCGCCCGCCACGAGTTGAGCGATCCGCTCAGCCGTCCTCCCCGGGGACGAGGGTCCAGCCGTCGAGCCCGTGCACCTCGACGGCACCGTCCAGGCCGGCCGCGACGTCGAAGGTCCGCCCCGCCACGCGCAGTCCGCGCACGCGCAGGCCCTCGTACCCCTCCGGAACGCGAGCGGCGTGGCGCAACCGCCGGGCCGGGGCGTCGGGTTCCAGTCCGAAGAGGGACTGCAGGACGAGCACCGAGGCCGCGGCGGCCCACGCCTGCGGCCGGCAGGCGGCCGGGTACGGCGCGGGGCTCGGCTGCTCCACGCGCGCGTATCCGGCATAGAGTTCGGGCAGCCGGTAGCCGAACTGCTCGGCGGCGCCGACCAGTCCGGCGGCCAGCCGGCCCGCGCCGTCACCGAAGCCCTCGCGGGCCAGGCCGTTGACCGCGACCGCCGTGTCGTGCGGCCACACCGAACCGGTGTGGTAGCCGAGGGCGTTGAAGCCGGCCGCCGCACCGTCGAGGGTGCGCAGGCCGAAACCGGAGTCCAGGCCGGCATCGAGGCCGGAGTCCGCGTCGGCGCCCGCGTCCTTGACCGTGCCGGTGAGCCGCCGCGCCACGTGCGCCGCCTCGTCCGCGTCGAGCAGCCCGGTGCCGAGCAGGTGGCCCATGTTGGAGGCGACCGAGTCCACCCGCTGCTTGTCCCCGTCGAGAGCGACGGCGGGATAGGGGCCCGCGTCGTCCTCGGTCCAGAAGCTGTCACGGAAGCGGTCCCGCAGTTCCGCCGCCCACCGGCGCCGCCGGTCGCCGCCCGGCCGGCCGAACGCGTCGAGCAGCGATGCCGCCTTCTGCGCGGCCTCGTGGGCGTAGGCCTGCACCTCGCTCAGCGCGATGGGCGCGGCGGCCGTCCGGCCGTCACGGAACCGGATGCCGTCGGAGGAGTCCTTCCACCCCTGGTTGGACAGTCCGTGCCCGGTGCCGTCGGCGTACTCCAGGAAGCCGTCGCCGTCCGCGTCGGCGTACCGCTCCAGCCAGTCCAGTGCGGCCTCGGCGTGCGGCAGCAGCTCCTCGACCTCGCTGCCGGGCATGCCCCAGCGCCATGCGTCGTGCAGCAGGATCAGCCACAGGGGCGTGGCGTCCGCCGTGCCGTAGTACGACGGGGGCAGTCCCAACGCGCTGCCCGCGCCCGGGTCGTGGCGGCGCACCTCGTGCAGGATCTTGCCGGGCTGCTCCTCGGTCTCGGGCACGCTGTCCCGTCCCTGCCGGCGGGCGAGGGTGCGCAGGGTGCCGGCGGCGACGTCGGTGCCGAGCGGGAGCAGCATGCGGGCGGCCCACAGGGCGTCGCGGCCGAACAGGGTCAGGAACCAGGGGGCGCCGGCGGCCAGGAACACGTCCGCCGGGTGCAGCGGGTCGCGCAGCACGAGACCGTGCAGGTCGCGGTCGGAGGCGGCGATCCAGTGCGCCAGGCGGTGGTCGGGGCCGGTCACCTCGGGCCGGCTCCACCAGCGCGTGCCCGGTGGGGGTGCGGGGAACAGGTCGCCCTCGCGGTGCTCGGCGGTGCAGTGCAGGACGGCCTGCCAACTGGCGCCGGGCGGCAGCTCGATGGCGTAGGTCACGGCCACCACCCCACCGGACTGCGGGAGTTCGCCGTCCGGCGGCGGGGACAGGGCCAGCGTCGCGGTGATCGCGCCGTCGGTCCACCTCGCGCCGTCGGGGGCGAGCGACTCCGGTGCGCGGGCCGCCACGTCCTGGCCGGACTTGACCTGCTCCATGGTGGCCAGGTCGGCGGCAGCGCGCAGGGTCAGCCGCAAACGTGCGGGCAGGCCCCCGGCGTTGCGCACCGTGTACCGCTCGGTGAGCCGGCCGGGCGCCACCGTCCGGTGCCGTTCGAGGACCACGGCCGGGTCCGGCGTCTGCTCGGCGAGCCCGCGCAGCACGGCGCGGAACACCACGTCCCCGTCGGGCAGCGTCGCGGAGCCGATGGGCGCCGCCGGCACCCCCTCGACGACCGCCTCCAGGCGTGACAGCACCCGGCGGTCGCCGTGGTAGAAGCCGTCCGCGCCGCCGCGCAGCGCCCCGTCCGGGCCGGAGATGCAGAGGCTGGGGGCGGCGACCGAGACGCGGGCGTCGTGGAGGAACGGTTGCAGTCCCGGCGCCGACTCCCTCTCGCCGAAGTCGTCGTGAGCCTTGACAGGTGCGTCCACGGGGCCGATCCTCTCTGCCATTGAAGCCGTATTTGGAGCGTTCCAAGAAATCATGCCCGCTGGCAAGACCGGCGACAGCAGTTTTTGGAACGCTCCAAGGAGGAGCGACCGGCCTGACGATGGACGGAAACCCGAAAGAGCCCCAGAATCCAGGACGTGCCTGTGCCTGCAAGCCCTTCCGTGCCGCCGAAGGCGGGACCCACGGTGACGCTGGAGATGGTCGCCACCCGTGCCGGTGTGGCCCGGCAGACCGTCTCCAACGCGATCAACTCCCCCGAACTGCTGCGCCCGCAGACCCTGGAGCGGGTGCGGCGGGCGATCGAGGAGCTGAACTACCGTCCGCACCGGGCCGCCCAGGCGCTGCGCACCCGGGCCAGCAGGCTGATCGGCTACGGGATCCGGCCGAGCACGGGCCGGGTGACGAGCCCGGTGCTCGACGAGTTCCTGCACGCGATCTCGGACGCGGCCGACCAGGCGGGCTACCGCGTGGTGCTGTTCTCGGCGCCGCCCGACGAGGAGCTGGATCGCTACCAGCAACTCCTGGACGAGCAGGGCGCGGACGCGTTCGTGCTGAGCGGCACCGACCGGGGCGACCGGCGGCAGGCGTGGCTGCACAAGAAGGGCGTGCCCTTCGTCGCGTTCGGCCGGACCTGGACGGGACGGGACGTCGGCGACTGGGTGGACATCGACGGTGCGGCCGGTACCGCGGCCGCCGTGCACCACCTGGCCTCCCTCGGCCACCGCGACATCGGCTTCCTGGGCTGGCCCAAGGGCTCCGGCGCCGGTGACGACCGCGCCAGGGGCTGGCACGACGCGATGCGCACGCTCGGCCTGCCGATCAGGAACCGGCGGGTGGAGAGCCCGGGCGATCTCGCCCCGGCCACCGAGGCCGCCGACCGGCTGCTGGAGGCCGGTGCGACCGCGGTGATCGCGGCGAGCGACGCGCTGGCGGTGGGCTGCTACCAGGCGCTGCACCGGCGCGGCCGGACGCCCGGTACGGACGTGGCGGTGGTCGGCTTCGACGACTCGCCGGTGGCCACCATGCTGTGGCCGACGCTGTCCAGCCTCGCCCAGCCGATCGAGGCCGTCGGCCGGGAGTGCATGCGCCTGCTGCTCGACCGGCTGAACGACGTCCGGCGGCCGGCCGAACACGTCCTGCTCGCACCGCACCTCATCGCGCGCGACAGCATCTGAGCGCCTGACGCCGCTCCTTCCTCCCCCTCACCTGTCCCACCCCTTCCCTCAACCGTCGTCCGCTTTCTCGCAGTTTCTCCCCACTCCCCCCGCACAGTCACCTGCCCGCGCCCCGCACACGTCAGGAGATCCCGCATGCCCACTTCCCGTACGCTCGGTGCAGCGACGGCGGCCTGTGCCGCCGTCCTGCTCGCCGTGACCGGCTGCTCGTCGAACAGCGGGTTCGACTCGTCGGCACCCAAGCAGTCGTCGAGCGGCCCGCAGAGCCTGTCCGTCATGATCGCCACCTCGGGCGACGCGGAGACCGCCGCGGTCAAGGAGGCCACGGCCGCCTGGGCCCAGCAGACCGGGAACAAGGTCACGGTGCAGCTGGCCAGCGACATCAACCAGCAGCTCGGCCAGGCGTTCGCGGGCAACAAGCCGCCGGACGTCTTCTACGTCAACTCCGACCAGTTCGCCAACTACGCCAAGGGCGGCTCGCTCTACGCCTACGGCGACCAGATCTCCGACGCGTCGGCCTTCTCCAGCACGCTGCGCGACTCCTTCTCCTACAACGGCAAGCTCGTCTGCCTGCCGAAGGACAGCTCGACGCTGGGCCTCGCGATCAACACCACGCTGTGGAAGCAGGCCGGACTGACCGCCGCCGACTACCCCACGACGTGGGACCAGTTGGCGAAGGACGCGGCCAAGCTGACCAAGGGCGGCGTGACCGGGCTCGTCACCACGCCCGACTACCAGCGGCTCGGCGCCCTGATGAAGGAGGCCGGCGGCTGGATCACCAACAGCGACCAGACGACCATGACCGCCGACAGCGCCGCCAACAAGCAGGCCCTCGACTTCGTCAAGTCGATGATGGCCAAGGGGTCGTTGAAGTACGCCTCCGACGTCGACGCGGGCTGGGGCGGTGAGGCGCTCGGCAAGAAGAAGGCGGCCATGACCATCGAGGGCAACTGGCTGTCCGGTGCGATGAAGGCCGACTTCCCGAGCGTCGACTACACCGTGGTGCCGCTGCCCGCCGGGCCGGCCGGCAAGGGCACGCTGGTGTTCAGCAACTGCTGGGGCGTGGCGGCCAAGAGCGGCCACCAGAAGGCCGCCGTGGACCTGGTCCGCTACCTGACCTCGGCCAAGCAGCAGCTCGCCTTCGGCGACGCGTTCGGCGTGATGCCGTCCCGGACCGACGCGCTGGCCTCGTACGCGCAGAAGTACCCCGACGCCAAGGCGTGGGTGGAGGGCATCGACTACGCCCAACGGCCGGTCACCATCGCCGGGTTCAACCAGGTGCTGACCCAGTTCAACACCGACCTGCAGTCGTTGCGCAGCACGTCGCCGGCACAGATCCTCGGCTCCCTGCAGCGCAACGGCGGCCAGGTGCTGGGCAATGCCCGATAGCGCACTGCTGGGCACGCCGGCGGCAGCCGGATCGCACCGGCCGGCGGCGGCCACCCGCCGCCGGCCGGTGCGGGACCGGATACGCCAGGGGGCGTGGGGCTGGCTGTTCGTGACGCCGATGGTGCTGGTGCTGGGCCTGTTCATGGCGCTGCCCATCCTCATGGCGCTGTGGGTGAGCCTCCTGCACTGGGACGGGCAGTCCAACCCGTTCACCGGGAACGTCGACTTCGTGGGCCTGCGCAACTACCGCGACCTGATCGGCACCGACGGGCTGACCCGCACGCTGTTCGCCACGTCGCTGCGGAACACCGCGTACTACGTGCTGCTGACGGTGCCGTTGCAGACCGTGCTGGCGCTGGGACTGGCGATCGCGGTCAACCAGCGGCTGCTGCGCGGCCGCGGTGCGGCCCGGACCGTCTTCTACTTCCCGTCGGTGACCAGCTCCATCGCGGTGTCCACGGTGTTCCTGTTCCTGTTCCAGGGCAGCGGCTCGGTCAACCGGATGCTGTCCTGGGTGGGCGTCAAGGGACCGAACTGGTTCGCCGATCCGCGGGGCGTCGTGTGGCTGGTGCTGGGCAACCTCGGGATCACCGACCGGGACCATCCGGGCGGGGCGCTCGCCCGGCACGGCGTGCTGGGACTGTCGTGGGCCGACTGGTTCTCCGGGCCGTCCGTCGCGATGTGCACGCTGATCCTGCTGTCGGTGTGGACGACGTCCGGGACGTTCATGCTGATCTTCCTCGCCGCGCTGCAGGGCATCCCCCGCACGCTGGAGGAGGCCGCGGCGCTGGACGGGGTGAACCGGCGCCAATTGCTGCGGCACGTCACGCTGCCCGCGCTGCGGCCGGTGCTGTTCCTGGTGCTCACGCTCGGCCTGATCGCCACCTGGCAGGTCTTCGACCAGGTGTACGTGATGGGCAAGGGCGCGCCGGGCAACACCACGCTCACCCCGGCGTACCTGTCGTACTCGTCCGGCTTCGACAACGCCGACTTCGGCCACGGCGCGGCGATCGCCTTCCTGCTGCTGGCGATCATCCTGCCGCTGGCCGGCCTGCAGCGGTGGGTGCTGCGGGAGCGCGGCACCAAGCGCACACGAAAGGGGGCGCGGGCCCGTGGCTGACGAACTGCCCGGCGTCGGGAGGCCCGTCGAACGGGTAGCGGGCGAGCGGCCGGTCCTGCGCCGCTTCCCCCGGCCGGCGCGGCTCGCGGGGTACCTGGCCCTGTGCGCCTTCGCGCTGCTCTACCTGCTGCCGTTCCTGATCCAGCTGGCGACCAGCTTCAAGACGGAACCGGACGCGGCCGCCCACCCCATGTCGCTGCTCACCTCCCATCCGACCGCGACTGCCTACCGGCGGCTGTTCGGGATGTCCGGCAGCGTCGAGAGCGTGCCGTTCCTGCGCTGGCTCGGCAACTCCGCCTTCGTCACCGTGGTCGTCACGTCCGGCAGGGTGCTGTTCGACTCCATGGCGGGCTACGCGCTGGCGCGGCTGCCGTTCGCCGGCCGCCGGACGCTGTTCGTGTTCCTGCTGTCCGCGATGTCGGTCCCGCCGGTCGTGCTGCTGATCCCCAAGTTCCTGGTGCTCAAGAGTTTCGGGATGTTCGACAGCTACGCCGGCATGATCGTGCCGCTGCTGGTCGACGCGGGCGGCGTCTTCATCATGAAGCAGTTCTTCGAGTCGATCCCCCGCGAGATCGAGGAGGCCGCGCGCATCGACGGGGCCGGGGTGCTGCGGATCTTCTGGTCGGTGGTGCTGCCGATGTCCCGCGCCCCGTTGATCTCCCTGACCGTGCTGTGCTTCCAGGGCTCGTGGAACGAGTTCACGCACTTCCTGGTGTCCACCCAGTCCAGCCGCTTCGACACCCTGACCACCGGCCTCGCGCACTTCGTGTCCGGCGGGCTCGGCGGCGGGACGCAGTACCCGCTGAAGCTGGCGGCGGCGCTGCTGTCCACCGTGCCGGTGGCGGTGCTGTTCTTCTGCTTCCAGCGCTACTTCGTCCGCGGCTCCAACGCGGGCTCGGTGAAGGAGTGACCCCTATGCGTGCTTTGCGCTCCCGCGGGGAAGGGAGCGCACTATGGAACCTCCGGACGTCGACCTCGGCCGCGACGAGACGCCTGAGCAGCGCGCGGACCGCCGGTGGGGCGACCTGCTGCAGGAGCTGCGGGTCGCCCAGACCGGCGTGCAGATCCTGTTCGGCTTCCTGCTCACCGTCGTCTTCCAGCAGCGCTTCGGACAACTCACCCCCGGCGAGCGCCATCTGTACGTGGTGAGCGTGGTGCTCGGCGCCGCCACGACCGGAGCGCTGGTCGGCCCGGTGGCGGTGCACCGGCTGCTGACCGGTCACCGGTTGAAGCCCGAGACGGTCGCCTTCGCCTCGCGGCTGATGGCGCTCGGCCTGTTCCTGCTGCTGTGCACCATGGTGTGCTCGCTGCTGCTGGTGGTGCGGGTGGCGGCGAGCGACACCACGAGCCTGTGGGTCGTCGGGGTGATGGTCGTGTGGTTCGCGCTGTGCTGGCTCGGCTTCCCGCTGTGGGCGCGGCACCGCAACAGCGCGCCTCCACTCGACGGCGGGTGAGGCCGGGCCGCGCCCGCGGGCGGGTCAGGGTGTCTCGGGGGGCAGGAGGAAGACGCCGGCGACCTTCTCGTCCGCACCGAAGGCGACCCGCGCCTTCATGTCGCCGGCCTCGTACCGCAAGGGGACGTCGACCACCGTGTGGTCGCCGATGCGCCGGACGAACGGCTCCTCCTCGCCGAAGCCCTCGAACGCGCCGACCAGGCCGGCGACCGACGCGAGGGCGTCGCCGCGCACCTTGTCGGTGAACGCCGCGCGCACCTCGTCGTTGAACGACGGGCGGGCGTCGTCCATCCGGTCCTCCAGCACGGCCGTGACGATGGCGACGGCGCGTTCCGCCGCGTCGGCCATGCGCACTGTCTTGTCCATGGGTTCTCCCGTCCGGGGATCGATGGGTTTGCCGAACCGCTGGAACGCGGCCTGGCGGGTGACCCCGAGCAGGTCGCCGATCTCCTGCCAGGTGTGCCCCGCGTCGCGCGCCTGCTGGACGCACAGCTTGAGCACCTGCTCCGCCACGCCGTCCATGTCCCTGGCCTGGTCGACCAGGTCGAGGTAGGCGGGCGGCGCGAGCGGGCTGCCCAGGGCCCCGGCGAGGGCGGTGGCCCGGTCGGCCAGCAACGCGGTGAGGGCCGTCAGCGACGGCGAGGGTTCGGTCACGTGTCAAGCATGCCTTTACACCCGACGGGCGTCAAGGTTTTCTTGACAACTCTCCGGCTGCCGGGGCGGACGGGGCGCGGGCGGGGGCGTCAGCCCTGGTGGAAGGCGGTGACGACCAGGTCGGCGAGCAGCGCCGCGTAGGTGCCGTCCGGGTCGAGGTCGGGGTCGTAGATCGTGATGTTGAGGCCCACGCAGCGGTCCGAGCGGACCAGCGTGCGCAGCAGCGGGGCGAGTTCGCCGGGCAGCAGGCCGCCGTCGTCGGGGCTGTCCACGGCGGGCATCACGGAGGGGTCCAGCACGTCGGCGTCCAGGTGCACCCAGAACCCGTCGAGTTCGGGCGCGGCCAGCGTGCGCAGGGCCGCGGCGGCCGCCTGCTCGGCGCCGCGCTCGCGGATCTCCCCCACCGTGGTGCTCGCTATGCCCGACGCGGTCAGCTCGGCCCGCTCCTCGTCGTAGTCCCGGATGCCGAAGACCTGGACGTCGCTCTCCCGCAAGTAGGGGCGCAGACCCTCCAGGTCGGTGAGGTCGGCCTGGCCGCGGCCGGTGGCCAGGGCGAGCTCCTCGCCGCCCGCGGCGCCGACGTACGGGGAGTTGCCGGGGTGCCGGAAGTCGGCGGACCCGTCGATCACGGCGATCCCGTAGCGCCCGCGGCGGCGCAGCGCGAGCGAGGCACCGAGCTGGATGGAGCAGTCGCCGCCGAGGACGACGGGGAACTCGCCGTCCCGGACGTGGCCCTCGATGCGGTCGGCGAGCTTGCGGGTGTAGGCGGCTATGGCGCCCGCGTTGAAGACCCCGTCGCCCGGCTTCCACTCCCCGCGGTCGTAGCGGGGCGGCACGACGACTCCGCCCTCCGCGGCGCCGAGCCGCGCCAGGAGCCGCTGTTCGCGCAGCGCCCCGGCGAGTTTGTAGCAGCCCGGCACCGCGCCTTCGGCGGGCGGCCGCAGGCCGAGGTTCGAGGGGGCGTCGAGCAGGACGAGGCGATGGCGCATCGGCCCATTATGACCAGCCGCCGGGAGCGGCCCTCCGGGCGGCCCCCGCGGCCCCGGACAGCCGCCCGCCTACTGGGACGGACCGTCCACCTGCCGGGACGCCGCCGGGCGCGGACCGGCGTGCCGTGCGACGTTGGACCTGGCCGGAGCCGGTTCGCCCCGCGCTCCGACCCCGTCGGGCCCGCCGCCCCGTGCGGCGCCCGCCCCGCCACCGAGAGGAGTCCCAGGATGCGGGCACTGGAGACCATCGGGTTCAGCCTGGGCGTCATCGCCTTCACCGTCGGCCTGCTGCTCTTCCTGATCGGCGGCCCGAACTACCGCCGCAACTGAGGCGGGACGGCTTCCCCTCCGCCACCGCCGCCGGTCGCCGAACGTCCGGTCGGCCCCGGCGGCACCCTGCACCACGGCCGTGATGAACGCGCCAAGGCTGCCGTGGGCGCGGCGGGACGCGACGTCCGGCAGCTCACAGCGGCAACACCCCTTTCCACGGCTGCGGTGAAAGCGCGCACGGCCGGTTCACCGCGATCGGGTCCGGGAGATGCGGCTCGGGGCCGAGTGCCGCAGTGAACGCACCGACGCACCCGCGGGCGCGGCAGGACGCGACGTCCGGCACCTGACCGCGGCGGCACCCTCCACCACCGCCGCGGTGAAAGCGCGCACGGCCGGTTCGCCGTACTCGGGTCCGGGGCACGCGGTGAACGCACCGATGCAGCCGCGGGCGCGGCGGAACGCGTGGGGTTTGTCCGCCGGCCGGCGGCAGAGCGCCGGCGCCTGGTCGGGGTATGCCCGCGCGGCGGTGGGTTCAGTCCGCGGACTTGGGCTGCCAGGGGATGCCGGGGACGACCAGGGGGCTGCTGGTGACGGGGTCGGGGACGACGACCGAGGTGAGGCCGAAGACCTCGCGGACCAGGTCGGCGGTGACCACGTCGGCCGGGCGGCCCTGCGCGACGATCCTGCCGGCCTTCATGGCGATCAGGTGGTCGGCGTACCGGGCGGCCTGGTTGAGGTCGTGGAGGACGGCCACGACCGTGCGGCCGCGGCCGTGGTTGAGGCGCCGGACCAGGTCGAGCACCTCGACCTGGTGGGCGATGTCGAGGTAGGTGGTCGGCTCGTCCAGCAGCAGCAGGTCGGTGTCCTGGGCCAATGCCATGGCGATCCACACCCGCTGGCGCTGCCCGCCGGACAGCTCGTCCACCGGGCGGTCGGCGAGGTCGGCGGTGTTGGTGTGCTCCAGCGCCTCGGCGACGGCGCGCTCGTCGGCCTCGGACCACTGCTGCCACCACTTCTGGTGCGGCTGGCGGCCGCGGGCGACCAGGTCGGCGACGGTGATGCCGTCCGGCGGCGTGGGGCTCTGCGGCAGCACCCCGATGGTACGGGCGACCTGCCGCCCGGGGATGCCGGAGAGCTCGGCCCCGTCCAGCAGCACGGTGCCGCTCCGCGGCTTGAGCAGCCGGCCCAGCGCGCGCAGCAGCGTGGACTTGCCGCAGGCGTTGGGGCCGACGATCACGGTGACCTGGCCGTCGGGGATCTCCAGGTCGAGGCCGTCGACGACCGTCCGGTCCTCGTAGGCGAGGGTGAGCGCCTGCGCGGTGAGTCGGCTGGGGGTGCTCATGAGCTGCTGCCTCCGGAACGGCTGCGGGTGCGGGCGATCAGCCACATCAGGTAGGGGGCGCCCACCGCTGCGGTGAGCACGCCGACGGGAAGTTCGACGGGCGAGAACAGGCGGCGGGCCAGCAGGTCCGCGACCACGACGACCAGGGCACCGGTGAGCGCCGAGGACAGCAGCGGGATCTGCGCGGTGCGGGTCAGGCGGCGGGCGATCTGGGGGGCCAGGAGCGCCACGAAGTCGACCGGACCGGTCGCACCGGTGGCGACGGACGCCAGGACGACGCCGAGCAGGGCGAGGCCGAGCCGCACCCGGTCCAGCCGGATGCCGAGCGCGATCGCGGTGTCGTCGTCGAAGGACGCGCCGCGCTGCGCCCGGGCCGCCCACAGCGCGGCGGGCACCGCCACCAGCAGGACCAGGGCGAGCGGCGCGGCCTGGTCGTAGCCGCGGCTGTTGAGGGAGCCGGTCAGCCAGACCTTGGCCTGCTGGGCGACGAGGTAGTCGCCCTTGGTGAGGAAGAGCTGGGTCAGCGAGCCGAGGGCGATCGAGACGCCGATGCCGATCAGCACGAAGCGGGACGCCTGCATCCCGCCCCGCCAGGCGAAGGCGTACACCAGCAGGGCCGCGCCGAGCCCGCCCGCCACCGACACGTACGGCAGCGTGGTGTGCGCGACCAGCCCGAAGCTCATCGCGGCGACCGTGGCGGCGCCCGCGCCGTGGGTGACGCCGATGACGTCGGGGCTGGCCAGCGGGTTGCGGGCGACGGTCTGGACGAGCGCGCCGGCGACACCGAAGGCGGTCCCGGCCAGCAGGCCGACGACCAGCCGGGGCAGCCGCAGCGTGCCGACGACGAACTCGTCGGGGCTGGGCCGCCCGAGCAGGACGTCGACCACCTGCACGGGCGAGGTGAAGGTCTCCCCGATGCACAGGGAGAGCACGACCGCGACGGCCAGCAGCACGGCGAGCAGCGCCGCGACGGCCACCGCCCTGCGGTGCACCAGGAAGCTGGCCCGTCCGGCGCGCACGACGGCGTAGCCGGCCGGGCGCACCCCGGCGCGGGCGCCGAGCGCGGGGGCAGCGGTGGAAGTGCCGCCGGTGGTGGTGCGGTTCACGAGGCGACCACCGTTCTGCGCCGCACGAGCACGATCAGGAACGGTACGCCGAGCAGCGCGGTCATCACCGCCACCGGCACCTCCGAGGGCGGGAAGACGATCCGGCCGATCACGTCGGACAGCAGGATCATCACCGGCCCCAGCAGCGCGGCGACCGGCAGCACCCAGCGGTGCGCGGCGCCGACCAGCGCGCGGGCGAGGTGCGGAACGGCCAGGCCGGTGAAGGCGATCGGGCCGACCGCGGCCACCGCCGCCCCGGTGAGGACGGTCGCGCCCACGGCCCCGAGCACCCGCAGCCGGGCCACGTCGTGGCCGAGTCCGCGCGCGGCGTCGTCGCCGAGGGCCAGCGCGTCCAGACCCTTGGCGAGGAGCCCGGCGAGCAGCAGGCCGGCGAGGACGAACGGCCAGATCCGGGCGATGACGTCGGTGCCGCGGCCGCTGATCGACCCGACCTGCCAGAACCGGAACTCGTCCAGGGCATGGGCGTTGGTGGTGGCGATGCCGGAGACGAGGGAGGCGAGGAAGGCGTTCATCGCGGCGCCGGCCAGCGCCAGTTTGACCGGGGAGGCGCCGCGATGGCCGCCGGCGGCGACCAGTTGGACGGCGACGGCGGCCAGCGCGGCGCCGGCGAAGGCGAACCAGACGTAGCCGGTGAGGGTGTGCACGCCGAAGAAGGCGATGGCGCACACCACTCCGGCCGAGGCTCCCTGGCTGACCCCGAGGATGCCGGGTTCGGCGATCGGGTTGCGGGTGATGCCCTGCATGACGGTGCCGGCGACCGCGAGCGCGGCGCCGGCGAGCACGCCGATGACGGTGCGCGGCACGCGCAGCGACCGCACCACCTCGGCGTCGTTGCTGGTCCCGCCGTGCAGCAGGGCCTGGATCACCACGCTCGGGGCGATCTGCCGGCTGCCCACCGCCAGGCTGAGCAGGACGGCGAGCGCGAGCAGCACCGCGCATCCGATCAGCCAGCCGATGCGGCTACGGGTGGGTCGCGCCATCCGCCGCGTTCACTCTCCTTCGTTCCCTGCGTTCACGTCGCCGGCCGTCGGGCCGTCAGGCCGTCAGGTACGTCGTCAGGTCGTCGAGGACCGAGTTGGCGGCGGTGACGCCGAGTCCGAGGTACCAGGTCTCGTCGGGGACGTCGTGGGCGTGGCCGTCCTTGACCGCCTTGAGGTTCTTCCACAGCGGGTTGCCCTGGGCCTTGGACTTGTCGGTGGCCTTGGGGTCACCGTAGACGCCGGTGAAGATGTAGTCCGCGTCGGCCTGGTCGATGTTCTCGGCGCTGACCTCGGCGGCCAGGTCGCTGATGTCCTGGTTCTTCGGGCGCGGGATGCCGACGTCCTTCAGGATGGTGCCGATGAAGGAGTCGTTGGCGTAGAGGCGGATCTTGCCCTCGGGCATGTAGCGGACCATGGACACGGTCGGCTTGTGGGCGCCGAGCTTGTCGCCCAAGGTCTTGGCCCGCGCCTGGTAGGCGGCGAGGTTCGCCTTGGCCTGTGCGGTCCTGTCCAGCGCGGCGGCGTTCAGCAGGTAGTTCTCCTTCCATGTGAAGCCGGGGCGGATGGAGAAGACCGTCGGCGCGATCTTGGACAGCTCGTCGTAGGAGTCGGCGGCGCGCAGCTGGCTGCCCAGGATCAGGTCGGGCTTGAGGTTGTGGATCGCCTCCAGGTTGAGGCTGTTGATGGTGCCGACGTTCGCCGGGTCGCCGGCCTGGCCCTTCAGGTACGACGGCAGCTTCGGCGAGCCCTCGGTGACGGCGAGGCCGACCGGCTTGATGCCGAGCGACACCACGTTGTCCAACTCGCCGACGTCCAGCACGACGACCCGCTTGGGCTGGGACTTGATGACGGTGTCGCCCATGGCCGTCCTGACGGTGCGCGGCCACTCCCCCGGCTTGGCGTCCGTGCCGAGGGCGGCGGTCTTGGCGGCGGCGTCGCCGAAGTCCTTGCCGCCCTGCGCGACCGACTTGGAGTCCTTGGTCCCTGAACTGCCCGAGCCCCCCTTCCCGCTGTCGTCGGACGCACCGCAGGCCGCGAGGCTCAGCGCGGCGGCGATGGTGACAGCGACGGCGGCTGAGGCGCGGCGCCGAAGGGACATGACGGAACTCCCTGAGGTCGGGTTGATCATTGACGCGTTAGGTGAGCCTTACCTTATGCGATGCCTGTGTGGCCTGGACAGGGGGGTCGTTGGTGACGGCACGCATATGGCGTCCGGCGCCCGCTCGCCGGACGGCGGGCCCGGCGCGGAGTTCGGGGCCGGTCGCTTCTGCCGTCAACTGGCCTTGCGCCAGGCAAGGGTGGCGGGGCGGACGGCGCCTGCCCCGAACCTGGCGTTGACCTCGTCCATGACCGGCTCGGCGCGCAGCCGGTTCTCCCGCGCCCGCTCCAGGCTGATCTGCCCGCCGGCCGTGCCCGCCGGACGCAGGCCCTCCGCGGTGACGGTGATGCCGCGGACGCGGGCACGCTGCAGGTGCAGGGCGTCGACCATCCGGTACAAGGCGCCGCGCAGGTCGTCGGTGTGGTGGGAGGGCTCCGGCAGTTGCCTGGTGCGACTGACGGTGGAGCCGCCCGAGAAGGCGACCTCCAACGTCAGCCCGGCCGCGATCCGGCCGCACCCGCGCAGCCGGTCCCCCAGGACGACGGCGGTCTCCAGCAGCGCGGCGCGGATCGCACCCGTGTCGAGGGTGTCGGCGTCGAACAGGCGGCGCTCACTGGTGGCGTCGGGCAGCCCGGTGGGCGACACCGGGCGCGGGTCGATGCCGCGGGCCCGGTCGCGCAGCAGGCGTCCGGCGCGGCCGCCGAGGATCCGCTGGACCGTGGACTCGGGGACGGCGGCCAGCGCGCCGACGGTGCGCAGCCCGAACGAGGTGAGCGCGCGTTCCTGGACCGGCCCGATGCCGTGCAGCATCCCGACCGGAAGCGGGTCGAGGAAGCCCCGCACCTGCTCCGGGGTGACGACGGAGACCGGCAGCGGACCCTTGGAGGCGATCGCGGCGACCGTCCAGTTGGGCCCCGCCCCGATCCGCGCGTCCACGTCCAGGTGCGCCAGGGCGCGGACCCGGATCCGCTGCGCCAGGTCGTACGGCGAGGCGTCCCAGTAGCGCAGCGCCCCGGCCACGTCGACCAGTGCCGCGGACGGCGGGAGGACCTGGAGCACCGGCGAGATGTCGCGGATCAACCCCAGCAGCGCCCGGTACTCCCGCTCCCCCGTGCCGGGCCGGCACCGCACATGCAAGACGTGCGCGCCCGCCGTTCCGGCCTGCCTGTCCGCTGCCACACCGACCACCTCCCGCGTCCCCGCCACCCTACTCGAACAGAATTCGAACACACCAGGTCCCGGGCGGCACGCCCGGCCGTCGGAGGGGCGATGCGGAACCGCCGCGAATCCCCTTGTCGGCCAGGTGATCACCGGCTAATCTCGCCAGGCGCATATGGGGGGATCACCGCAGGTGTGGGGAAATGACAGACGAAATCGGCGCGCCCGCGAAAGCCGTGAGCGCGTGGAAGCAGGTGGCGACGGCCCTGATCCTGGTGCCGGCACTCGGTGTCGGCCTGTGGAAGGTGCAGGCCTCGTCGTCCTCGGACGGCACGCCGCCGCCCGCCAGGTGCTCGGAACCGGACCAGGAGCCGGGGAACGGGCACGGGCAGGTCTCCGGGACCCAGCTGTGCGCGGCGCTGAACCGCCCCGACCTCCCCGATCTGCTGGGCACTCCGGCAGAAGCCGCCAAGGCCGCGAGTTCCAGCGGCGGCTCGCTCGAACTCGCCTCCGGCACGCAGTTCGCCACGCCCTCGGCCCGGGTGGAACTGGACACCTACACGGTGACGCTCTCCGCGACGTACGACCGGCTCCCGGTGGCGGAGACCGCGGCGCTCCTGGGCGACGGGGCCCGGCAGCGGACCGTGCTGGGCCGCCCCGCGGTGCTGTACGCGGACCGCACCATCAGTATCAGGTTCCGGTTCGACGGGGGCGACTGCGACAGCAGCCCCGGCGTCCCGGAGCACACGCTGGTCGTGGCACGTGACGCCAAGGACAGCGGCGGCTCCTTC
>Ga0123353_10002709_pt1 | contig 22087 bp, 18 predicted proteins | sample TergutLab28metaG_3_FD_92763 | JGI IMG/M metagenome (GOLD analysis project Ga0123353, IMG submission 92763) | Labiotermes labralis P3 segment gut microbial communities from Petit-Saut dam, French Guiana - Lab288 P3 | ecosystem: Host-associated > Arthropoda: Insects > Digestive system > Gut ... | reverse complement strand
CATACAGCCTACGCACCCTTTAAGCCCAGTGAATCCGAATAATGTTTGGACGGTTCGTCTTACCGCGGCTGCTGGCACGAACTTAGCCCGTCCTTCTTCCTAAGATAGGTCAAGTATAGGGGAGAACCCCCATACATTTCCTCCCAAACGAAAGTACTTTACAATCCGAAGACCTTCATCATACACGCGGCGTCGCTCGGTCAGACTTTCGTCCATTGCCGAAGATTCTCGACTGCAGCCACCCGTAGGTGTCTGGGCAGTGTCTCAGTCCCAGTGAGCCGGGTCAAGCTCTCACTCCCGGTACCCATCAATGCCTTGGTAAGCTGTTACCTTACCAACTAGCTAATAGGATATGGACTCATCCTCAGGCGGAATCACACCTTTGATCCGGAGATGTTATTCGGTATTACCCACAGTTTCCCGTGGCTATCCCGATCCTGAGGGCAGATCATCCATACATTACTCTCCCTTCCGCCGCTGGGTATTGCTACCCCGCGCGACTTGCATGCCTAATCCACGCCGCCAACATTCATTCTGAGCCAGGATCAAACCCTTCAATTGAAGTTTATGCTTAATCCAACAATGTTGGTTTTGAGCAAGTTTGTCATGGTTTGCGCCCGTCATGGTCATAACGGACGTCTTTTGTAAAAACTGCCTTCACCATGTTTCCAGCAGCCCGATTGTTTACCAATCCTTACATTTTTTGGCTAAAACCGAAATTTCTATAGGAATTAAAAATCTCGGGGTGTTGCCTCCCCTGTCAGGAGACAACGGCCATCGATTCCCAAGGTTTAGAAATCGACAACCCACATATACATTGCTACCAAATTGTCAAATATCGTTTGGTTGAGCCGTTTTGCAATTTTCGGGTCAATCAATTGTGAGGGGGTCATTTTACCGCCACTTTTTTTGTCGTCAAGCACCCTCTCAAAAAATTTTTTGCGGCCTGACAACCGTTACGGGCATAATCACCCACATTCATAAGTATTCTAGTGGAATCACCCCCCGTGTCAAGCGTTTCTTTCCGAATTCCGGAAATTTCACGCCGCCCCGAGCCGTTTCAGCCTTTGCGTTCGGCCACGCGACTCAAGAGTGCATGAATATATCCAAGAACTTTTTGGCGTCAACCAGACTCCAAAAAAATTTCTCGATTTTTACCAAAATTTTTACGCTGATTGAAGAAAAAGCGAAAATATCAATCAAAAATCATTGGGGGATTGAATTCCTCAACTCCACATTCTCAGAAAAGCGAGTTTTCAGAACCCTTGGGGGCTTTGATCACCCAAAAGTTTACGGACGGTGATCAAAAATGCTTGAAATTTGGCAAACCACTCGTCGCCTCCGAGGTCGGGACGGGTTTGGTGCAACCGCATCAGTTCGGATTCGGCACCACGGAGTAACTCTTTTTGTTCGTCTCCTGATTTGGTTTTTGCAAGAAGCACGCGAGCCATCCCTTTGTTGTAATTGGCCTCATAAAAAAAGTCCTTGAACTGGTCAAACTGACGGCTTGACGACACGGTACGGATGATCCCATTCCATCCCCACACAAGGTTGTTTCCATCCGGTTTCGGAAGTCCGCCGGTGATGGCCCTGACATAATAATTGCTAAATTTCGGGTCTTGCGCCCAAGCCTGATAAACGTTGGCGGCCTCTATCTGGAGGTCGATATAATTCTCATTTTCCTTAAGGAGCTTGGCAACCTTAGTGAGTGCCGTTTTGCAGTCGTCAGGACCATTTCGAACACGGAGACACTCACTCAACCGAAGTGTCATCAAACGATAGGCATCTTTGGGGCCCCATTGAGGGTCGGCAAGCAAATGTTCGCAGATATTCAAATAAGTCTTCGTTGCTTGTGAAAGATAGTTTTTCGCATCCTCACGTTGCTTGGAATCCACAGAGTGCAATAATCCCTTGCCGAGCCGGAAAAACGTGTCCGCCGCCCAAGAAAGCGTCATGTAGGTGTTTCCCTGTTCACGTCCCGTGATTCGGGTCAGGAACATGTTGAACCCTTCGGAAACATTCTGCGCTTCGGCGGTTTTACCGGTCAACGCAAGCTGATTGAGCTGTTCTTCAAGCTGTTTTCCAAGATAATAATAAACCGCAACAAGTCGCGTCGACGAATCACTGCTTTCGTCGGCAATAAACGTCTCAAGCTGTTGCATCGTTTTTTCCGCGGCATCAAGTTGATTGGCCCCCACCTGGGCCTGGAGCAATTCCATAAGCGTTTCGGTGCGAAATTCGTCACTGGAGACAGTGCCGGCCCGACGATTGATGAACGTCACCGGACCAATTGTATCGTTTTCAAGCCACGACAACGCCGTCTTGGGATCATTTTCCTCACGCAAAAAATATTGGGCGTAATACCTCACCGCATACAAGACCACCGGTTCAGGCTCCTCACCGGTCCTTTGGTAAAATTTCACGTACTCAGGAATGGCATGATCCAGAAGTTTTTTTGCCGTCGTTTTGATTTTTTCAAGTTCTTCTTGCGGAGGACGGACAGATTCTTCCAACCGCAACTTGTTCAGGTAAGAACCCCAAAGATTGATGGCAACCCGAATTTCGGCGTTTTTTCGACTTTCTCCGCCTTGGGGAAGTCGATCAACAATGGCAACCGCCGCATCAAGATTCCCCGTCTCGACATAAGCATCCAAAAGCAAAAACACCAGATCGGAAACGGCAAGATTCTCTTTCCAACGCTTCATTCCCCATTGGATCAAACTTTTCATTCTCTCCAACAGGTCGGAAACATCCCGGTTTTCATTTCGCTCAGACATGACAAGCATCCGTGTCGCCTTGACGGCATTTTCAATCGCCGCCGGTGCTTGAGGCAAATCCTGGTATCGATCAGCAGCATATTCGAACAAAACGGAAGCGTCTTCATAGCACTGTTTGGACCAATAAAAGTACCCTTGCTGAACCAAAAGAAAAAAGACGTCTTCCTGATCGTTTTTTCTGTTTTTGGGGTCACGGAGCAAAAGGGTTGCCTTGATGTCGGCGATTCCATGATCGTATAACGACTCCAGTTGTTGTTTCAGAGACTCTTTCGCTTCAGAATCATGTTCTTCCTCATATTCTGCGAGCATGTCCTCGCAATCGTCAACCAACTTGCGGACCCACTCCACCCCTTCCTCAAAACTGAGCAATTTTTCCGGACGGTTGCCTGTTGTTTTTGCTTCGGAGACCTGTCTTGTTGTTTTTCCTTCAAGTTGAGCTTGAATTTTTTCCGCTTCCAATCGAAACGGACTGTTATGATTCGGGTTCAGAAGAGAATCAAGGTAAACTCTTGCAATTCTTTTCGCACTGTCCACCGTTTCTTTCTTTTGGGAAGGGTCGCGACTGATCTCCAAGGCCGCTTTTACCCCCCAAAGCAGTAATCGTTGACCCTGAAAACTGTGACGGTCCGCCGGAAGCGAATCCCTTTCCCAGGCAACAATTCGCTTAAGCGAATCCGTGCTGTTTTTTTCCCGTTCGTTGATTTCAAGCAAAACAAAAAGAACTCCCGTTCGAAGTTGCTGAAACTCAATTCCGATTCCAGTCAGTTCGAGCAGAAGTTGCTTTGATTTTTCGAGTTCCTTAAGATCAAACCAGACTTTGGCCTCATGGAATTTTGCCAGAAAGCTGATTCCCGGATATTTCTCATAGGTCACCGTCAACTTGTGGAATTCATCAGCGGCTTTTTCGAGTCCGGTCTTGAACTCTTCGGAATCCCGGGGAAAAGTTTTGGCTGTTTGCGCCGCCGTGTCGATCAAAAGAATCCGAAAATCAACATACTGAAAATTGACTTTTTCACGTTCCGCGGTTTTTGCCTCTTTGATCCCGTTATTGGTTTCTTCCTTAATTTCATTGGACAATTGTTCAGATTTCGCCCTGTTCGTCGCAAGGAGCTGCTTGAGCAATTCCTGGGCCTCGGCAAAATCATCCCGGGCTTGGGAAACAAGCTGCAATTTGTCGGGTTCTTGGATTCCGGACACCGTGGCTTTTGCCGACGCAATTTCCCCCTCTTTGATGATCATCCGAACAAGGGCGTCACGAGCCAGATGAGCCTGAGCATGATCAGGGTGCTCTTGAAGAAAACGACTCAAACATTTACGGCTTTTTCCCAATTGTGCCATGTCATCTTTTGAGTTTCCCACCGAAAGAAAAGCGACACGTCCCAACTGAAAATCAAGCTGATCCTGCAAATCCGGCGGGACGTTTCCCCGTTGACGCAGCGATTCGAGATATTCTTCGGCGGTATCAAATTGTTTCTGCTCAATCAGACGCTCCAGGACCTTGTCCCACTCCTCTTCTCCAGAAACAGACCCTGTCAACAAAAAAAGAAAAAAAAATGAACTACAAAAAATGAAAAGCCGTTTCATTGGAATCAGAGTCCCCTGTCCGGACATAATAAATGATATTATAATGACTTCGGTCGATACAATTTTAAATATATCACATTCACTCACAATTTCCAACGCTATTTTTCTCACATGACGGATTCCCCCTTTGAAGACATCGAAGACGACGTGCAATTTCCCGAAACGGTTTCCAGCGAAACACTGGAACAGGCCCTGGAACGCCACAGTATCACGCTTTCGGCATCAAAAATCAAACTCATCGATCAGTATTGCACCTTGCTTTGGGAAAAAAACGTCCATCTCAACTTAACCCGTCACACGGACTACAACAAATTCGTTTCACGTGATTTAATTGACAGTATTCATTTATCCAACCTTTTGACCAAGGAAGAGCATGTTCTTGACGTCGGCACCGGCGGCGGAGTCCCGGGAATTCTCCTCGCGATTCTCCGTCCTGATCTCAAAATCGAGCTTTGTGATTCCACCGGCAAAAAAGCGATTGCTGTCGGTGAAATCGTCGACGAACTGAAACTCAATCTCCCTGTCTGGCACGCCAAGGTGGAATCGTTGCTCAAAGTTCATCGTTTTCAAACACTTGTGATTCGGGCTGTCGCGAAAATGAAAAAGTTGATGGAATGGCTCACGCCCCACTGGCACGCTTTCGACCGAATACTGATGGTCAAGGGGCCTCACTGGGTCGATGAACGTGGCGAGTCCCGACATTTCAATTTGATGAGCAAAGTTGCTCTCCGCAAACTCGATTCTTATTACATTTATGACACCGAAATCGAAAGTGTCATTTTGCAAATTTGCCTCAAAGAAAAACTCAAACAACTGACGGAATTCGGTGGCGCTATTCCATCTTCTCCTAAAGTAGAGCTACGACAAAGGTTTCGTAAAACATGGCGGCGAAATCGCTGAAAAAGCTGACTGGAGCGCATTCAGAATTGGTTTGGGACACTATACCAACCAGGTAGCGACCAACGGGAGCGGAAAAACTCCAGACCATTTTTCAAACGGCTTTAAAATAGTCCTACAATTGAATTATTTGTTGCCTTTCCGCTAAATTTCTTATTCTGAATAAAAATTTTCATTTTTTTTGTCGCAGAATGTCCGACGTAAACTATAAGAAATATTAAGGAATCGTTACTATTCGACTTTAGTAAGTTTTCCGACATACTTTCTTCAAATCTCCCCTTTTGAGAAAATTTGAAAAATGGACGCTGCAAACACAAAAAAAGTGCTGGTGATTGACGATGAGCAGGCAGTTCTCGATGAACTTTGCGACATGCTCGGAAAAAACGGGTTTGAGCCGACTTCATGTCTTTCGGCGGATGAAGCACTCCAAGCCGCCCTGGACGACACATTTGACCTGATCATTTCAGATATCAATCTTGGCATCGAAAGCGGGCTGGAACTCTGCCAAAAAATCCATCGTTTTGACAATTGTCATGAAACTCCGGTTATTTTTCTTTCCGGTGCCCAAATTCCCGACATTATCCGTCGCAGTCACGCAGCTGGCGGAACCTATTACGTAAGAAAACCGTTTGACCCGGAAGTCATGGTCGAATTGGCGGAAAAGGCACTCTGGATGCCGCATGTCCTCAAAGCCCACATTCAGTCCAAAACCGTTGTCGGCGAAGCGGCGTTTATTTGAAAAACGCAATGATTTTTTGTGCAACCTCGCTTTTTGAACCCCGCCAATGGGCAAGGACCGCCCCGGCTCGGTCCAGAAGTTTGATTTCCGTGTCATCACTTTGAATTGCTTGTGGATCATTCAAAAGTATATAATCGGCATTTTTTTTCTGAAGTTTTTGAATCGCCCGGGTTTGATGATCATGGGTTTCCAAAGCAAACGCGACCAAAGTTTGATGTTTTTTCAGGGTTCCCAGTTCCGCGACAATATCCTCTGTCTCCACCAGTTCCAGTTTTAAAGGTTTTTCGTGATTTTTCGTGATTTTTCGTGCCTCAATTCTTTTTGGACGAAAATCACAAGGCGCCGCAGCCCCGATCATTAAATCACAGTCCGGAAAAACCTCGCGACACTTTTTCAGCATCTCTTCCGTTGTCACGACATGATGCACAACCGCTCCACAAGGATAATCGACATCAACCGGCCCGGAAACCACCGTCACTTGAAATCCCTCTTTCAAGGCGGCATCCGCCAAGGCTCTCCCCATTTTTCCGCTGGACCCATTGCTCAAATATCGAACCGGATCAAGATATTCGCGCGTCGGACCGGATGTAATCAACAAATGACTCATGAAAATCAAAGCTGGGATGAAGATGAAATGGTATAAAAGGAGGGAATTTTTTTGATCACGAAATATTTTACCCCCAAATTCCCTGATTTCAACTCCATCCTCATTGTGTTTTGATTTCTTCGGTTTTCAGATTCAATTCGACTCTTTGCTGTTCAAAAAGTTTCTCACTCATGGAACTGAGTGAGGCTTTTTTACTGAGAACGGCAGGAGTGTAGCGTCCCCCTTCCATGGAAACGATGTTTTTGGCCTGATCGAAGACCATTCGTTCCCCGTGACCTTCGTAAATCGTTCCCTGAACGGTCGTTTCCAATGACGCGTTTCCTTCCGCCGACAGGGTGTAGGTATTACTTGCAGCCCCTCCCATGGAAGTATCGACAATCGCCAGTTTGTTGTCGCAAGTCAAGACGACGCCCTTGGAAGTTATCAGACGGGTGTCACTGATATTGACTTTTTCCGCAAACGACTGAACAGGAAAAAGAATACACCGAACCCGATCATTGAAATTGAGACGTTTTGTGTTGACATTTCCCGAGACAGACTCCTGAAATTCGATATGCAGATAGCTCATGGCCTCGGGATTGGGATTTGCAGAGGTCCCTGAAGCTGAGGTCGCTGAAGTTCCCGGGGCAAGCCCTGCACTGAATTTGCTCCCAAGATCGCCGGAAATGAACGTCACGGAAACGTAACCCGGTCCATAAGCAAGAAAATCGCCTGTTTTCGGGTTGATCTCAATCGAGTTGATCTTGATATGTTCCCGGGATGTCATTTTTTGAGGGTTTTCCTTACTGTAAGAATCGTGGTCCAAATCCACAATCCCTTTGATGATCACCCGTTTCGGGTCGATCCCGGTATTCTGTTGACCTCCAAAGAAATTGAATTTCTCGGAAAGGACGACCTGAAGTTGGTCACAATGCTGGATCGAACCAAGCGTGTAGGCAACATTGACATCCTTTTCAAAATCGACAATCATCCCGTCAAACTGCATTTTGCCGGCCCATTCCACGATCACTTCTTCGTTGTTCGTTGCCGAACCGGTTCCGGCAGTTGTTCCCCCGGTAGTTGTTCCCGGGACAAGATTTCCCAAAGAATCGCCCATTTTCGCCATGTTGATTCCGCTCAGATGGAGTCGTCCCTGTCCGTCCACCCAGAACATGTTCGTCGCTTGATTGATCTTGATGTTCGGCCCGATCAACGTTGCTCCACGCCCCTTGAATCGTGCCCAACCGGATTTTTCATCGCCGAGAATTTCAACCGTGGTGTTCTGCTTGCCCGGCTGTCTGATATGGACGTTCTGTCCGGTCACATGGATCGGTTCCTCCCCGGTTGCATTAAGCTGCTTTTCTTCGAGACGGACATCTTTCACGAGAATAATTTGGTTGATCACGATTTCCTGACCGACGACTCTGGCGTCGACCTGCATTTTGTCGGCCTTGATCGTGTATTGCGATTTGGAATCTGAGGAACCATCACCAAAGATGCCCCCCTTGAGAATTGTCGTTCCGGTTGCTGTTGTCGTTCGTGACGGCTGCTGTTGCTGAGGATTCGGCCTCATCACGACCTGTTTTATACCGGAAAATTCAAACCGGTTTGAGTCTATCGGTGAATCTATTGGTAAATGGGTCTCCGCAACAGGAATTGCTCCTTCCTGGAACCAGATTTCCAAGTCGTTGACCTGACATTCCCCTTGTTCCATTTTCATACGAACGTTTTTCTGGATTTTTACGAACTTGGGGGTCAACGAAACATTCTTTTCCAAAGGATTTTGAGAATTTTTGGCCGTTTTATCAGCTTGTCCCTGCTCACACCAGATAAACGCTTCATCGGCGGCAAGCGACCCGATATTCGGCATATCCATCTGGAGGTTCCCCCGAACATGGATGCAGGTCAAACCCGGTTGATCCTTGTCCGGAGCAACCTGAAGTCCATCGCTCCACTTGATTTGCAATGGATAAACCTGGGCGCTCCCAACAATCCCCTGGAGCATCCCCTGACCTTCAATATCCAACTTTCCGATCTTGCCGTCTTCTCCAAATTCATAATAAATACCTCTCCCTGTCAACGTCATGGAATCATAGGTCACACTGACCAATCCACCGGAATTCTCCTGAGACATCTGCATTTCATTTTTGATCGGGTTCAGGGTCAATCGTTCGCATTTCACATCAAGATTTTTGTTATCCGGCGACAAAAGATGCACCGGATGTCCGACCGCATCAATCAGGCGTACTGTCATGGAACCCGTGGAACCTCCAAAAAGATCATGAGACGGTTCCTTTTTTCCCGATTTTTCCGAGCCGGGGCCAAGTGTCAATTGCAATTTGTTGCAATTCATCTTGTCCGAACTCCCCTGGGGATTGATCCGGTACAAATCCACCGTTCCCTGAAACGTCACCACCCACTCTTTTTCATTCGTCGTACTTGGAACGATGACCGTTCTTCCATCTTTGCAGATGAGTTGTCCCGTGCTTTGGGAACCATCGTTTTGGGTATCAAGCACAAACGACAAATCCAACGGCGGAGAAATTTCTATCCGTTTCACCGCATCCGGCATCTTGTTGGCAAACGAATCTTCAGCACGACTGTGAGTCAGTTCAATGGTCATGCCATAACCTTTCCCACGGTTTGAGCCGTAAGAGAAATCAATCGGTTTGCTGGTCACGATCATTTTTTGATCAAACGTGACGTCACTGGTCAGGATTCGCAGGTCGTCACTTGCATCCGGATTTTGCATGTCACTGCGAATTTCGACGTTTCCCTTGAGAAAACCGCTTTTCAGTTGTGGATTTCCACTGGTGAGAGCCCCCTCAAATTCCACGACGGCCTCGACCGCTTCCATGATGATTGCCTGCCTGTATCTCTCTTGGGGGGAAAGTGTCGCATCCGAGGGAAAATACATCATGACAACCGGCTTGAGCACAAATTGTCCGGTTTCCACCGATTCATGTTTCCCGAAAAGGAGCATCCCTTTTTCACTGATGTTAATCCGACCGATCGTATCATTTTTCAAGACCCAGGAATCAGGTTTGAACACAGTGGCCAAAAGTTCGCGATCTCTGCCATCGACGGTGCCCTTGGGAGCCGTGATTTCCGGATTTTGACGCGCAGGAAGGAGAATCGGAACAAGAACATAACCATAAACAAGATATGCCGTCAAGACCGCCGCAAAACTCAGAAATGACAGAAAAAATCGAGACTGTTTCATACCTGTTTTATTTTATATCTGTTTATACCAGATTTTATACCAGAAATCGCTGGACAACGCTGTCCCAGCGGCGTTGATGTTTGAGAATCATTTCGATCACTTCGCGAACGGCCCCGCAACCGCCGCGGCGTTCCGTGACGTAGTGGGCGTTCTCCCGGAGTTCTTCCGACGCATCGGCCACGGTGACGCCAAACCCAACCTGTCTGACCGCCGACAAATCGGGAAGATCATCACCGATGAAACAGACCTGGTGTTTTTCAAGTTTGCACGAAAGCATGATTTCATGAACGGCGTCCCATTTGCCGGAAACGCCTTGTCTTATGATCGTCACGTCAAGTTCTGAAGCACGCATCCGAACGATTTGCGAACTTCGACCGGTCACGATTCCGAACTTGTGTCCCGCTTTTTGCCAAAGTCGGATGCCAAGTCCGTCGCGAATATGAAACCGCTTGCTTTCGATTCCCTGATTGTCATAAGAAACCGCGCCGTCGGTCAACACACCATCCACGTCCGACAAAATCAACTGAATCTGTTCGCACCGTTTTTCAATTTCTGACATCTCTGAGCCATCCCTCCCATTGAAAGCATTTGAGGTTGCACATTTTACCTATTTTTCTCTTTCCGTGCAATCCGAATTTTCTTGCTTGTCCCAGACTGAATTCCACGAAAGAACAGGTGGGAAGGGACAAAGGATTAGGTGGAAGAGACCGATCTCCGGCTTTCCGGCACCTTACATCTTGGCGATTTGCTCGGCGACAAGCTGTTTGTTGGGTTTCGGCTGCATGGAATAGAACGTACATTCCGGAAGACTCCGAAACCAGGTGCATTGCCTCTTGCCCAACTGTCGGGTGTTTTGTTTGATCAGGTCGACGGCCCCGTGAAGCGATGTTTTTCCGTTAAGATAATCGAACAATTCACGATACCCCACCGCCTGGGCTGCCGTTTTGCTGATTGGAAGAAACCGTTTGGTCAATTCCTGAACCTCATCGAGAAACCCCATGTCCATCATGAGATCGACTCTTTTATCGATCATTTCATTGAGAATTTCGCGTGGCCAGTCAAGCACGATCACCTTACAACGGTCGACAGGTGTCGGCTCTTCAAACTGTTTTTGCCAGACACTGATCGGTTTTCCGGTTTGTTTGTAAACTTCCAAAGCCCGGACCAGTCGTTTAGTGTCGTTCGGATGCAAACGGGCTGCCGACTCAGGATCAACCGATTTCAAACGTTTGTGAAGAAAATCCGGAGGCGAAACCAATGATTCCTCGTACAAAGACTGCCGATATTCCTTGTCGGCGGCAGGACCTTCGAAAATTCCTCTCAGAAGCCCTTTCAGATAGAGCGGAGTCCCCCCGACAAAAAGCACCGCTTTGCCTCGACGTTTGATTTCACGAATTTTTTCATACGCCGCTGTAATGTACTGCGCGAGACTGTACTCCTCACTTGGATCGACAATGTCGATCAGATGATGCGGCACCATGGAACGTTCTTCCGGGGTCGGTTTGGCTGTTCCGATGTCTAATTCGCGGTAAATCGCCATGGAATCCATGGAAATGATTTCCGCATCAATAAATTCTGCAAGGGGGATACCAATTGACGTCTTTCCGCTCCCGGTCGGACCAGTCAAATACCAACAATCCCAACCTGGATTGTCAGGTTGCGAATAATCAGTATCTTTTTTGTTCATTGAATGTTTCTCATTGTTTGATTGTTGGGTAACGGCAAACAAGTTTCAAAAGAATCGGTAACATTGTACACAAAAAGATGGAAAAATCAAACATGTCTTCCGAACTCTCGCCAAATTCTCCTATTTTTTCCAAACTCATGAGCGTCATTTTGGAAAGAAGGCAAAAACTCCCCCCAAATTCTTACACGACAACTCTGTTTCTTGCCGGAAAGGAAAAGATTACTGAGAAAGTCAAGGAAGAATGTCTGGAACTTATTGAAGCCGTCCTGAAAAAAAATGATAAAAATGAAATAATTCATGAGACGTCTGACCTTTTTTACCATATTTTTGTTTTGCTTGTTGCGTCCGAAGTCACATTGAATGAAATCGAACAGGAACTGTCAAGGCGTTTCGGACTTTCCGGCCTGACAGAAAAAACCTCACGCCAATCCCAACCTTAACCTTGATTTGAAGCGATTTTGGAGTTAATCGAGATGCCGGAACAGACCAATGCAATGACGATTGATGTCGAAGACTATTACCAGGTTGCAGCTTTTGGAAAAAATATTTCCCGGAGTGACTGGCCGCGTTTTGAATCCCGAAGTGTTGCAAACACCGAAAAGATTCTTGACTTTTTTGAAAAACAAAACATAAAAGCAACTTTTTTCATCCTCGGTTATGAAGCCCAAAGAAATCCTGGACTTGTGCAAAAAATTGTTGCCGCCGGACACGAAATTGCCTCTCACGGACTTGATCACCAGCTGATTTACACCCAAAATGAAGACGTTTTTCGTAACGACGTGAAAACAGCACGAAAAATACTCCAGGATTTGAGCGGCCAGGAAGTTCTCGCCTATCGAGCCCCCAGTTTCTCTATCACCCCAAAAACCCCGTGGGCACATCGCATCCTTGTCGAAGAAGGTTATTGTTACGACTCCAGCGTTTTTCCTGTCCGGCACGATCTTTATGGAAACCCGAACGCTTCTCGTGAAATTCACCGTATTGAAACGGAGTCGGGGTCAATCATTGAGTTTCCGCCGACGGTTGTAAAAATAGGGGGAATAAGCATCCCGACCGGTGGCGGAGGCTATTTCAGGTTGTTTCCTTTCTGGCTCACCAAATATCTCCTGAAACAGGTCAATCGGAAACGTCCGTTTGTGTTTTATCTGCACCCCTGGGAAATTGACCCCAATCAGCCCCGGATTCCAAATGTCTCATGGAAAAGTAAGTTTCGACATTACATCAACTTGCATAAAACAGCCTCAAGACTTGAAAGAATTCTGACGTCGTTTTCCTTTACAACAATGGGGGAAGTCTTGCAAGAATGGGCAAAAGCCGACAAATAAAAACAAGCAAAAATAAGAAGATGAAGCCAAATAAGGCGGTAAAAAATACTTTCCAGAAATCATTGGAATGAAGCATAACCTATGATTAGGTGTTTAGGCTAGACTTTAGGCGATAGACTATAGACTTTAGGTTTTCCTATAAAACTACAGCCTACAGTCTAAAGCCTACAGTCTATTTCACTTAACCAATGATTTCTCAGAGGGAACTCCCCATGACGACAGAAACACTTATCCCGCCTTCAAAAGAGATGCGGCGATCCAATGTGATTAACGTACTCAACAAAGCCCGATCCATGGAACTTCACGCGATTCATCAGTACATGAATCAACACTACAATCTCGACAACCTGGACTATGGCGACCTTGCCGCCAAAGTCAAACTCATTGCCATTGATGAGATGCGACACGCTGAAATGTTCGCCGAACGGATTGAGGAACTCAAAGACCAACCGACCTGCGAACTCATTTCCCCCGTAATCAAAGGACAGTCCGTCGACGACATCTATCCTCACGATATGGACCTGGAAACAAACACGATTGAAGAATATAATCGTTTTCTTCAGATTTGTCGTGACAACAACGACAATGTCAGCGCAAATCTTTTTGAAAAAATCGTTGACGAAGAGCAAATTCACTTGAATTATTTCGAGAACGTCGATGACCATCTCAAGGAACTGCGCGACTCGTTCCTCGCCAAAATCGCCGGAACACCGTCCGAGTCCGACACGCCTCATGGTTTTGTCGACAAATATGGCGGAACTGAATAAAGATTAAAATAATCAAAATTGCACCATTTTCCTGACTGACAGGTCCGTTCATGATTGATGAACGGGCCTGTCATTGTTTAATTGCAACATTTTTCTTTGTTCCACAAAAACAGAAAAATTGATGTTTCACGCCATACCGCTTCTTTGGTATACTCCCCGGGTTGTTCATTGGAAACTTCACCCGTTCCCCATTTACTTGCCTTATTTTCATTATTTCACTTATTTTTCGTATTTTCTCAATGTCCCGGGTTTTTTGCATTGCCAATCAAAAAGGAGGCGTCGGCAAAACGACGACGGCCATCACATTGGCCGACGGTTTGGCAAAGTCGGGAGCAAGAACATTGCTGATCGACTTCGACCCGCAATGTAACGCGACAAGCGGGTTGGGATTCAAACCTGTTCTTGAGCATTCACTCGTTTCGGGGCAGTCGCTCGCCAAATCCGTTGACCAAACGCATATTTCAGGTCTTGATCTTTTGGCCGGAACGAAAAACTTCAGCGATATTGAACTTTTTGTCCACGGAGACGGAAACGTGTTGAAGCAGATGCGGGAACAATTGTCTCTCGAAATACGATGTTACGATTTCGTCCTGTTCGACTGTCCGCCATCCATGGGACAACTGACGCGAATGGCCTTGCAGTGTTCCTCGGAAGTTTTCATGCCGATTCAGTGTGAATACTTCGCCATGGAAGGACTCATGCAGATGATCGAAATGATCGGTCACGTGATGCAAGAACGTGAGGGGAAACTGGCATTCGGCGGGATCGTTCTGACGATGGTTGATCATTCGTTGGAACTGGCCAATGAAGTGGAAAATGAAGTTCGTGATTTTTTCGGTGACGTGGTGTTCGATTCCATGGTGCCGCGCGATGTCGCGGTCAGCGAAGCACCCAGTCACGGACTTTCGGTGATTGATTACGCCCCGCGAAGTCGTGGGGCACGGGCTTATATTGAATTATGCATGGAGGTACTTGAACGTGTCTAGGGAAAAACGATTGGGACGAGGGCTGGAAGCTCTCCTGGGCAAAGTCGCCGCACAGTCGGTGGAATTTGATGGAAAACCAGAAAAAAACGGCATTGCCATTGATCTGACGACCCCAAAACCGCAACAGGGAATCGATATCCTGTTGATCGACAAAAACCCTTATCAGCCGCGGATGGAATTCGACCCGAGTGAAATCAACGCACTTGCGGAAAGCATCCAATCCCATGGACTTTTACAACCGATCGTTGTGCGGCCTCACGGTGAACGTTACCAATTGATTGCCGGAGAACGCCGGTTGCGGGCGGCAATGAAAGCGGGATGGAAAGAGGTTCCCGTCCATGTCATGAAAGCCGATGATCGCCAAATGGCGGAACTCGCGCTGACCGAGAATCTTCAAAGACGAGACCTCAACGCGATTGAAAAAGCCATGGCGTTCCAAAAGTATCTCGAAACCTACGGCGGCACCCACGAGGAACTCGGCAAACGACTCGAACTGGACCGCTCCACGGTCACCAATTTTCTGAGGCTTCTCGAACTCCCGACGGAAATTCGTGAGATGATCCGCAAAGGGGAAATCACCCAGGGACACGCCAAGGCCATGCTTCCGCTCGAAGAGTGGGAACAAATTGAGTTGTGTCACCAGATTCGTGATGACGGCTGGAGTGTGCGTCAGACGGAACAATATGTTCGGTCTTTGCTTGATGGAGAAACGAAAAATTCCAACTGGAACATCGTCGACCAACAAGGCATCGCAAAACCGGCCAGACAAAAAGACGATCAGACCTTGGCTCTGGAACAGGATTTCCGCAACACGCTTGGCTCCAAAGTAAAACTGACGCATAACAACCAGGGCAAAGGGAAAATCGTCATTTCGTTTACTTCTCATGACGAGTTCGATCGACTCTACCAATTGATCTGTCGTGCCAACAAAATCGTCACCCGCGGAGCCTGATTTTATTGCTTGTGTCATCAAAGAAGACCACACCTACCGGCTCTGGTGGTATAAAACCTGCGAGGAATATTGCGGTCCAGCGGCACGCTGGGCGATGCAACTGCAAGTTGCCCGTCGGAGACTTTTTCAACGTCCTATGGTGCAATGTTCCACAACTTTCCAAATCGACCAACCCGGAACGCACATAACAAAGGACAATTCAAAAATTTCGCAGCAACTCTTTGGCCCCAAGTCTGAGAAGTTCATGAGCGGTTGTTATTCCAAGCTCCTCGGACTTGGCAAGAGAACCACTTCGGCGGGTTTCCAGCATTTGTGTTCCGTCCGGAGACAAAACCCGGGCATGAAGTGTCAAACCGGTTTGATCGTGATCTTGATCGTGATTTGCCAAAGCCGCGATTGGAGCCAAACAGCCGCCACGAAGCGTTTTTAGCAGAGAACGTTCGGCGGTTGCGGCGGCAAAGGTCGCGGGATCATTGATCAAAGCGACCATCTCGCGAGACCTGACATCATCGACACGACACTCAATTCCAAGAATTCCCTGCCCCACGGCGGGGAGAAACCCAGGCGGCTCAAGAAAAGACGTGATCCGGTCGGAAAATTTCAGGCGAACCAATCCCGCTTCGGCCAAAATGATTGCGTCGTAATCGCCGGCATCAAGTTTTTTCAGCCGTGTTTCAACGTTTCCCCGAATATCACGGATTTCATACTTTTCACCGAACCGATGTTTCAATTGGGCCTTACGACGGCTGCTTCCCGTACCAATGACAGCTCCCCGCGGCAGTTCGTCCACAGTTTTTGCCCCTCGTGTCCCTCGGGAAACAACAACATCACGAAACGGACCACGTTCCGGTGTTGCAGCGAGAGTCAGCCCTTCAACTGGTTCCGTCGGCAGGTCTTTCAGACTATGGACGGCAAGATCGACTTTGTTTTCGAACAACGCCCGCTGAATTTCTTTCGTAAAAACCCCTTGGGCACCGATGTCGGCAATGGCGTCATGCTGAATCCGGTCGCCGCTGGTGCTGATTTCCACGATTTCGGAATCCATTCCCCGTTCCTTGAAGGCGGTCATCACCCAATTCGCCTGCCAGAGCGCCAGTTGACTGGCACGGGTTCCGATACGAATTCTCGTCATGAACAAGCCCCGGTGATGAAATCATACATCGCTTTGATGTTTGCCTCCGGGGTTCCGATGGGAACTTCGCAACCGGCACCAACAATATAATTTTTCCCCGCGGCATTCGCACACTCGGCAAGTTTCTCGATGACAAGTTCAGGAGTTCCGTTTTTCAGAATTTTCACGGGATCAATATTTCCGGCAATCACCTGCTTTTCTCCCATGGCCTCACGGGCGAGCTTGATGTCAACCATGGAGTCAAGATCGACAAAATCCGTCCCGGTTTGAGCCATGAGCGCCGTGATACGATTCGTGTTGCCGCAGATGTGCAGCCGGACTTTTGCCCCCATTTCATGGATGCTTTTGATAAGCCGCTGCTCAAACGGAAGAACAAGTTCCTCATAAATTTTCGGACCGACCAATGACGCCGCCGCATCACCGACACCGATCAGGTCGGCACCGGCCTCGACCTGGGCTTTGGCAAATCCGATGGCATTTTCGGTGACAAACTCAAACAGTTCCAGCACAAAATCACGGTCGAGCATGAAATCCATCATGAGCTGATTGATCCCGCGAAGATCAGCACTTTCCGCACAAGGGCCCTCGACCCAACCTTCGATGAGATATTCCCCTTTCACTTTTTCGGCGAAGAGTTTCACCGCCTGAACCCGGTCGAACATCCGGCTTCCTGTTTTTTGGGGGTCGGCAATTTTGAGCGTCTTCAAAACCGATTTGTCGTGGAGTAAGGCATTGGTCTCATCAATTGCCGGGGGCTGATTATCAAAGAAACGAATCGTCGCGCCGAGATCAGCCGCCTCTCGGCCAGGATCAGAAATGCTGGAAACGTAATCAAAGTGAAATTTTTTCGCCGTCGCGATCTGCCCCTCGACCAGTCTGCGATAATCCGTAGCATATTCCCGATAACTGACACCGATCTGTGCCGCGGCAAGCATCATTGTGACCGGCATAAAAGGAATTCTATCGACTGTTCGACCGTCAAGCATTCCAAGAATACGTTCGTAACCGTTCATTCCGTCTCTTTCCATTTTTTAGTGAAAACATGATTATGAAAACATGATGATAAGGATTCCGTTATAAGGACTCTGCGACATCGGTCCGATACGCCATGACCGCGGGCAAGTAACCGACAATGGACGCAAGAATCGTGAGACCAGGAATCAGCCACAGTTCAATCCACTGAAACTGAAACGCCGAAACGGGAACCCGAAGCGACTCTGAAATCCAGGGACCAAGAATCCCGATCAATGTATGTCCGAAGACAACCCCGACAACCCCGCCAGCAAGTGACAACAAAATGGATTCGAGCAAAATGATGAGCATCACCGTTCGGCGTTTGGCCCCTAAGGCTCGCATCACGGCAATTTCATGTCGGCGCTCGTTCATCGTGTTGTAAATGCTGACCATCATGCCGATCCCCGCCACGACAATCACCAGACAAGCAAGGATCACCAACACAAGTTGAATATTACCAATCACTTGACTAAATAAATCCGTGATAACAACCGCCGGGGCCGCAGATTGAATGTTATATTCCTTGTCCTCTTCGATCAATCGGGGAAGGGCCAAAACCGTGGGACTGTATTCCTGAGCGGTCATTTCTCCTTCGGAAACAACAACTTCCGTCATTTCACCGGTTCGGGCAACCTTGACTTCCGGCACCTTGTCTTTTTCCTTGGTCAGCACGAGAATCGCCGAAAGTGTTCGTCGCTCCTCCGGAGTCGTATCCCGATTTCCCTGACGAATGACGTCAACAAGATTGTGGCGGTTTTCATTCATCTGATAAAAACCTTCCAGATTGACGAAAATCGCCTGGTCATTGGGGGTTCCGGAAAATCCGAGGATGCCTCGGATTGTGAATTCGTCTTTAATTTCCTTGGAATCCGACATCTGAAGGAGCCGAACCGTGTCACCGACGTTCAATTTCAACTTTTTTGCAGCGGTGTAACCGACAACGGCACCGAAATAGTCACTTCCTTTGAAATTTTCGCCACGAAGAAATGTATAGGGTTTTTTGTCACCGTAACTCAATTCCGTGAAAAAAATGGGCATCGTTGCAACGACAGGGGCCCCTTTATACGGTTCACCGAGAGCAATCGGAATCGCCTTGCTGATTTCACCCGGAAATTTTCGATAGATGTCACGATAAAGACCATAAGGAACCGTCCCGAGGTCGGGCGAATTGATGTAAAAAGTTGTCGCCAGAACCAAGTCAATTTTGCTCCCCTTGGCCCCGACCACAAGATTGTACCCTTGGGTACTCCGCTGAAAAGCACTGTTGATCACCGCGTAAATCACGAGTACCGTCACGACCAACGCCACACCAAGCGACATTGAAAACGCCGTCAAAATGGATGCCAGAGATCGATGCTGAATACTACGCCAGGCAATTTTCCAAAGGGTCATGAGCAGAAATGAGGTGTTGGATGTTTGGGGGTCGGGAAATCGAACCTTTTCCCTTTCTTCCCTTATAGAATATCGAAAAAATACGGATTTTTCAAGGAAGAAAGGCAGCAGAAAGCGGAAAAATGAAAAAGTCCATGCGGTCCAGCGGCACGCTGGGCGATGCAACGGCACGTTGCCCGTCGGAGACATTTTTCAACGTCCTATGGTGCAATGCTTCACAATTCTCCAAATCAACCAACCCGAAACGCACAAAACAAAGGACGTTTATAAAAAAAACGCTCATTTTACCCCGTCGCTTGAAATTTTTATATCCGGGATTATAATAATAGGTAATGGGGAAGAAATATTTTCCCCGTAATCGCCACAAACCAAAAAAGTAGTAATTTGCAGTTGGCGGTGGAACGGTATTCGCTTTCTTCGCGTTGCGTTTGAATGTGCGCACACATCAACCATGCGGAGAGGCGGTACTGCTCTGCTGTATCTGCAAGCCTTACTACTTTGGCCGGTTTGTGCAGCACCAGTATCGTCTTTCCGCATGGTTTTTCTTTATTTTGGAATAATTCTGCATATTTTGCATACTATTCTGCATCAGAAACAACCTGTGGATAGACGCCGGTGCTCCGCCTCGTGGTCGTCATGTTGAGAAGGAATTAAGCCCTCGGATTGACAATTTCAGTCAAACTGCTCAGAAGTTCCTGATCTCAAACATAACCATGAACGAGCAGCTTTACGTTCTCCATGAGGAAAAACCCGGCCCCGACACTGCCCGTCGGAAGCCGGTGGAGCACCGGTTTTTATACTTATACGACTCTTTTAGTGTCAACACGCCCTAGGTGATCCAACGGACGTTCACTTCGGGACGGTAAGGAATTTGGTGATAGATTTCACGGTCAATTTCACCAATCATCAGTCCACCGCGAATGATTTGGTCAGGATTCAGGCCGAGCCTCTCCCCAATTTTGGGAAAATTCTGACTCGCCCGGATAAAATATCCTGCCCAACAGGCCCCCAAACCACTAGCTCGCGCCGCGACGTCCATCGTCTCAACGGCAATCGCAACATCAATATCCCCCCACGCTGCATCCGCTTCGGTGTAGGCAATCATCAGACACGGGGCTCCCCGGTGGATCATGTCGTGACCGGAATCCCAGGTTTTGACAAGGTGACGGGCCTGTTCCTGAGGACTCAACCACCAACCCGGCAAGCTCATGGACCAAATCGGGACTGTTGACGACCAGCCATTTGACGGGAAGCAGGTTTCTCGCCGACGGAGCCCAACGAACAACGTCAAGGAGTTCGCAAATCATGGACTCCGGAACAGCGGTTTTTCGAAAATGCCGGACCGAACGCCTGGTTTTGAGGAGTACCGCCACCTGATCAAATGTCGGCAAATGATCGGGAGAAAATGTTTCGTTTTTCTCCCCAAGCACAGGACCGACATTTACCGCCCCGACATCGCAAGCGGCAACACAATGTCCACAAGCGATACAAAATTCCTCCGCCCGTTCGATTGGTTTCGGCACAGAATCCTGATGCTCTTGCCCAATCAAAGCCATCGGGCAAACAAAAGCACATTGTCCGCATCGAACACATTTTTCGGAATCAATCGTGATCATTCAAATGAGGGTTCTAAATCTGGATTCGTTTGATATTCAGACTTTCAAGATTCATGGTTCCCAGCTTCAAATCGGCGGCTTTTTCAATATGCGTCACGTCACTCAACGGCATTTCCACCACTTGATTGAAAAACTTGACGGCGGCGGTATCCACGGCAACAATATCGGGCGAAACAAACAGAGCCTTCGTGACCGTCGCATCTTCCAAGGATTGTCCTTTCGGACCGTTGCTTTTCATGACACGATAAGCATCGACGACATTCAGTATCGGTTTTTTATGCAACGCACAACTGTCGGCAATGCACTGCGGAAGGTCGGTTCGATGAAAAATCTGGCGGTCCCAAACGATTCCCATCAGATTTTTCAGGGCAATCGTCATTTTCGTGCCGCCGTGAGTTTTGAGCACCGGAACGTTGAACCAGACATCACAATCGAGAATCGCCGAATGAATTTTCGCCGACGTGAGCTTGTTCCCGGGAATTGCGACCTCCTTGTAATAGGACTCGTCGTTCCCCGGCAACATTTTTCCGCCGGCGGCAATGACGGCGTCCTCAATTCCACTGGTTTTGTAGGCTTTGAGCCAATCGTCGCAGGTATGATCGAACACAACCACTTCACTCGCACCGGCAGCCAGACATTGCTTGACCATTTCAGCGACAAGAATCGGATTGGTATTCGCGGCAGATTCAGGAACACGATCCCAAGCGACGTTCGGCTTGATGACGACTTTTTGCCCTTTTTTGACGTATTTTTCCATCCCGCCGAGTTCGGCAATCGCCCTCTGGAACATGACGTCCGGCTCACCCCCCAAGACGGCGACAAGGTCGCATTTTTCCTCTTTTTTGGCATCCTGGGCGAACAAATTCACGTCTTCATTTCCGGACAACCCACCAACAGTCGCGGCGGCACCGGTCACAGCAATCGTCTTCAGAAAATCTTTTCTTCTCATCGTTGAGCACCTTTTATCAAAATTTCTGGGGAAAAGCAACTTTATTCTATTTGTTTCTTTTGAGACACAATACCTCATTATACAGAAACCCCTTCCCAAATACAACCGCAAGCGGCAGGCCGCAAGAAATGCGGAATTGGGAATGGGGAATTAAAAAACAATTTTCAACTCCCAATTCCCAATTTCTAACTCACGATGGCGTTGTTGCCTAAAAAATGAACCAACTTGCTGACAAATATTTAAGTTCAATATTGATCAGGCGGTAACCCCTTTCTCAACCGAAAAAGTTTAAGTCGAGGCTCTTGAGCTCGTCGAGGAACAGGAGCATTGCGGCGTCGGTTTCGTCGGTGGTCACGTTGGAGCCGACTTTGGCGATGCTGCCGGTACTGCTGGTATAATCGGCAGACGTTGCAAGGTGATCATCAAGCCAGGTACTTTCGCTCACGTGAGTCTTGGCATTG
>Ga0123353_10002708_pt1 | contig 22093 bp, 19 predicted proteins | sample TergutLab28metaG_3_FD_92763 | JGI IMG/M metagenome (GOLD analysis project Ga0123353, IMG submission 92763) | Labiotermes labralis P3 segment gut microbial communities from Petit-Saut dam, French Guiana - Lab288 P3 | ecosystem: Host-associated > Arthropoda: Insects > Digestive system > Gut ... | reverse complement strand
CATCTTTACTATAAACTTTTGGTTTGAGGATAATACTTCTAACTAAATTTCCACCAAAAGCTACTCTTTTCCGTAATTTTGATAATATCAGTAGTAGTCTATCAGCATCTTCCCTTACCATTTTGACATGATTGCGAATTCGACGAATATTTAGAGGGTCAATATTTTCAGGAGTTTGATCAATTTCTATATCTTGCTTAAAAGCAACAATTTCATCAGCTATTCCATTAATAAGTTTATTAGGTGTTTGCCGTAGTTGATTGATATGGTTTTCTAACATCATCAGAAAATTATCAATTATCACTGGAAGACCCTGATAGTTTTTAAGATGAACTCCAAGAGTTTCAGAACTCTCGATAAAAATAGTTTCATCTCCGGTGATCAGATCTAATAGTTGATCGTTAATAGTTTCAGTTATCATTTCCCAGCCTCCTAAAAATCTGCCGGTATACGGTCGATAATCCATGCAAATATTTTATCAATCGTTCCAAGACGATCAAATTTTTCCTGAAGTACTAATTTTGGTAATTGGTTATTATATTCTTCCAGTTCATCCCTAGCATCGGAATAAATTTCTTTAACCCTCCGTCGAAATTCACTCCTACGATCTATGAAATCCTGACGATCTTTGAAATTCATCACGTAGAAAGCTCTTGGTAGTATCGTAATATCCTCAGGTCGAATTCTACTATAGTCCCGGTGTAAATTTTTAAAATTACCCATATGCATCAGATATCCAACGATAGTAGAGCATACAAAACGTTTATCCATTTTAGATGGTCGACCGATAAACATCTTGACAAGATTACCAAGAGCATACTCAGTAGTTTTTTGATTTTCCTTCAGGTAGGCGATATATTTCACCATATCCGCAAACTCTTCCTCGGTGACAAATAACACCGTAACATATACAGAAGCTGTGCCAAGCCAATGTCCAGATACCATGATACTTTCCTCAACAAAACCTTCGTCATCAAATGAATACATGTTAGTAAATTTATCATCTAGTGATATCAGCGCATGGGAATAGTTATCACCCCTGGTAAGTCGTTTGATTATCCGGTTAAAATTAGATGCACTTAATTCCGAATCTGTTTTTGGAGTACCATCATTGCGAATAGATTCATGGGTATATCCTCTAACGATACCATACACAGGAATGAATTTAGTTCTTTCATTATCCTTAGATGGAAAATCTTTCATTGCTACCTCACGAACATAATCTTCGATATTATCGAAGTTACTTTCAATCTGCTCGTTGACAACCATCGTAGAATCCTCATAAATATCAAGTTCCTTGTAGTGTTTTACTAGATGTTCTTTCACCTTACCGGTGAATGCACCCTGTTGTCTGGCACGTGAGTAGGCTGCCTTTACCCCAGCAACGCTCACTCGTAATTCACCGTCTACAATCCTATGGTGAGGATACTTACATCCGCTGGAAGAGTAGCTTGGTCTAGCTCTCGGATACAGTGGAGCAATGTCACCGGATGGCCACACAAGATAGGTTTCCCTGATCAACTCATTCCTGTTACTGGCGTCAATGATATCGTTGAATAGTTTGGCACCTGGGTTTGACCACTTGGTATCGTTGATAGCTTTCTCCGATGAGTTGCAAATCGTTATTTCCACGTGACTCACTCCCTCGGTAATTTCTTCTGATGAATTCGAATCATCTGTTTCCATTAATTCTATAAACTTATTGAGATACTCCCGATGTTTGAAGGACATGTTATGACTAGTCCTGATAAATTTAATCACAAACTTTGTGAAAGCAATAACATTTTTTATCTCACGTTGGGATAGATCTCTTTTCAATCTCCGAATAAACGATGTCATGCTCGATGTTCCAACTATAATCATTGGCTTTCCTATAAGCTCATCGAAGAGTTCGTAACACCGACAGTATATCTGAAGACCTTCGATAACATAAACTTTTTTCTTATTCTGATCTACTTTGGAAAATAACCACCTAATATATTTAACAAGTTCCTCATTAAACTTTTCTTCGCCAACATTCATCCATAGGTCTTCAAAGTACTCACTTAATTCAGGATGAAGTTTCTTATACTCGATGATAAATGGACACGGTGTAGCTCTATGGTGTCCACCATTCTTCTCAAAATTATCAAGTTCAATTAAAGTAGCACTATACTTGATCTCCAGTTGTCTGGCAAGTGTACTTTTTCCTGAACCAGCTAAACCTGTGATCAGCAGTACATTGTGTGGATTTCTAAATTTATCTTCATTCAAGAAAATATCATCCTGGTTGAGAAGTAAGTTAATCTTACTAGCTTCAAGAAATACTTCATCATAATCCATCGCATTCATCTCCCTTCAGATTAAGGAACGGTGGCTCAGGAACATATAAAAAGAAAGGATAGCTGATTAACTATCCTCTCCTGTCAAAGCATATTATTTAATTTTTTTGATCAGTGCATTATCTCAGGATCAAGGAACCACATCGTCGAGATCAGTGATACCACCCTGCTTAATGATGTCCTGTATCAACGTGGCAATATAGGCTTTAGCATCATCTGTTGCTTGTTTTTCCACTAATCTCAGATACTTCTCGCGTTTTACTTGCTGATACGTTTCATCATACACTTGCCGGGCAGTTTTTGTATAGAAGGGATAACCGGTATCAACCGGTATCTTATCCGCGTTGTCATCATCGACAGTGTCGGGATCCAGCTGCTCTTCATCAGGAAATCTTTCATCAAAAGCTGCTTTTGCATCGTTTTCAGCCTTTGCGTGAATAGCTTCAAGTTCAAGTTGGCGGGTATACTGGGCAAATCGGATCAGATACGCCTTATCATCTTCCGACATGTTGTTGTCGATATCCGGTGTAGTTTTCGCAACTTCTTCCTGCATAATACTTAGACCCATCTCCATGAGAGGTTTAAATATCGCAATGTTGTCGGGCATGAGATCGCCGATCAGATCGAATGCCTCAGTCATCTTCTCATCGATAGCCGCAAGTGGCTTGGAGATTTTACTAAGATCAGCGCTGATGGTTTCCTCGAGAGCCGCGATGCTCTTGGGAATTCTGTTGAGAGAGCAGACCAGGGTCTCCGCGTCAAAGAGCGCGCAGAACCGGTTGCACTTAACTTTCTCGGGATTACTGTCGCCCATCTTCATCATACGAAATGGACAGATCGTGGTACCTACTTCAGTTTTCATGACATAGTTTCCTTTCAACCTAAATTGATTTTTTGTTCAGCGGCTCAAGGTCCTCGACCGTTATGACGTTGGAACAGTTACCTATTGTCGCTGATATCAAATCAGTTGACTGAAGATAATCTGCCCAATCCATGATGATCGCGTTGTTATTGTGCGCTATCATTCTGCAGCTGCTGACGATGCCAAATTTCCACTGCTGGTAGTAGTACCGCTGGATCTCACTCAGCAGGTTCTGGCTGATAGTCTTTGTCTTGATCTTGGGCCATGCCAGTAGCGTGAAGATGTAGCCGATCGGGGAAAGCACGAGATTGATAATGGTTAGCAAGAGGTATAATGCTCCTTTGATTCTGTTCATGGTAATGTTTCCTTTCTTGTTGTTATTTTTATATTGTTTCTTCTGGTGTTGCACCGCGGCTTCTGCGAAGTAAACCAGCGATACGTTGGACCATCCTCTGGTACCACTTTTTGCTGTGCTCTATGAATTTGTCCATCTTACCCATGACCATCATTATGATGAATACCTCGTACATGATCATAATAATTGTCAGGATTATCCAGGATTTGGTGCTTTCCTTCATGGCATTGATTCTCCTTTCTTTTATATTTTATTTCTTACTCTCTCCTCCTTATACATTAGAATATATCGCTATATGTTGAGTAGATGCGGTAGGTGCTAACTAGCACCTACCGCAATCACATAATCAACGTCAAATAAAAAGAAAGGTATTACACCTTTCTTCTATCAGCATCCGTATCAATCGTTAGTATCGGGAACCATACCGATGACAGCCTGAAACACATCTTCAAACTGCCCATAGATAGCATAGGGTGAACTTATCTGGCTAACACCAAGATCCCAATTTATCATCACTGTAAAATCTACCCTGAGTGATCGCTTGAAAGCTTCAGACATGTTAGCTTGACATATGTGTGGAAAGTTTCTATAGTCCAGGTATAGTCTTTCACAGTAGTAAACGGTATCACGTTCCCTCACGTTGACAAGTAATTCAGCTGGTACGTAGTTCAACGGTTTAGGTTGCTTTATCGGCAGAATATGTGGTTCCGAGTTATCAGTGGGATCACGTAGCAGGTATAGTTCGGTGATCCTTGGAAATGTTTTGTGCATATCGTTATCCCACACCTGGACAAAGGTACCATCTGGATCACACCCGTTATCATCTGCCAGTTGTCGTAGACGCTTAGCACATAACCCAGGTCTGATATCATTGATCCTGATCGGGTTACTGGACACGATGAACAGAAGACCTTCAGCTACCACTTCGAAGTGTTTGTTATCGGTCAGATCAATCAGCCTACTTCCAACTTCATACTGCATATCTCTGATCAGGTTTTTAGCAGCTCGCATCTGGTTGAAAGTAATATCAAGTTTAGCGGTTGCATCAAATGCTCTGCGTTGCAGCTGAGTAAGCTTGTGATACAGCAAGCAGAAATGTTCCTGGGAAATTGACCTCAATTTATCAATATCACTAACTAGATCGAAGAACCTACGCACTTTGTTTCGTTCGTTGATCAGATCCTGACATCTGAGTAGGTTCAGTAACTCAATCTGTGTCATGACTTATTCCCCCCGTTACCGATTATATACCATGATGCTGATCAGTTACAACCGTCAACCCAGTATCTCATATTGGAGATACTGTCGATATTCGCCATAGCTGTCGACATCAACATAGTTATCTGAATATCGCTGTAGATCGGTGTAGGTCCACTGTACAGTTGAATATCGCTGAAGAAACTAGCTATAGCACCCGATGGATCATCATAGAATTCCATCTCCTTGATAGCTCGATACTTTACCCATGATAGGAACTCAGCCCTATCGGTACTAAGGGCACTGCCAGCAGGTTCAACGTCGGAAATATCAGCCGGTACCGTCGAACCATACATATCCATGTTCATCGTTGCATCCTCCTAACCGATGTGATCATCCTCCTTATTCCCATAACCAGTATGTTCCTTTCCGTGGGTATCAGTGTGAAGATATAAAATTTATCTTCGACCCACATCGGATAATATATCACAAAAAAATGAAGATATACGATCGACGGAAGTCGGTTGCAACCGACTTCCGTCCATGTAAATCTATGGGAATTTGAACCAGTTACTGTGCGGTAGAGCGCAACATCTCCAAACCCTTTCATCTGCATTTTCAGTAAACTGATCCGATGCAATGAATGCTTCCTGAAAACCCACACAATTTCTACCCTTACATCTACATACGCTACCATGGTCAGCATATGGACACTGTTGTTCCCCTGGATTACGGATAGAAGTTATCAGATAATAATCTGGTGAGAATGGCAGTTCAGACACTGGTGAAGTTGATAGTTTGTTTTCATCACTCATGTTATCACCCTACACAGCAACAGCTGAAGATCTGGTTTTTCTAATGTTCCTGCGGCAACGTAGAGCACTACAACTCAGTGGTATGTTGATCGATCGAATCCGAGTGAAACCACCCCATGATGTCGGTGCCCATTTCTTCAGCTGCAACCGGAGTCCTGTCAGTGGAAACCTATCAGCGATGTCATTCACATGTATGTCCACTGACCACCAGTTCCGCTTACCTTTTGGGAACCTGAGTTTGATCGTAGCAAGCTCATAGTCCTGCTTTCCATGACGACGTTTGATACGTTCCTCCTGTTCCACCTGTATCTGAGCATGTTCTTTTTGACGTCCAACAAAAGCCTGTTTCTCCGGATCAATCCTGACTTCCTCAGCTGTCCAGAACAGATAGTTGGTGTTATAATCTGTGCACACCGGACATCTGAAGTGTGGTTCGTATTCCTCATCGTACCAGTAGTGAACGTAGGTGCCGCAATCAGTACAACGTATCAACGAGAACAGCATAACATGGTCGTCGTTGATCAGTTCAAATTTATCAGCTAGCATCCGTTGTCTCTCCTTTCTTATCAGTTGATATGTGTTGACACGCTGGGCATATGGTCTGTCCGTAGTGAGATGCACGTGCTCGTATCAGTAACTCGTTGGTTTCAAATGGCATAGTGTGCGTCCACATGTGACCACATAGGTACCTACCCTCTATCATGACTACATTTTCATCATATGCTACCGATGACATCGTTGATCATCTCCTTTCGGTTTACTATGGTAGTTTTACTTTTCCGACTTTTATCAGTTTCATCAGCTCCTGCTGGTACTCACCCATGTTTAGTCGTCTACCCTCCCTGGTGAGAACGTATGTATCCGAAACATTGATCTGAATATTCGGAATACGATCATCGTAGATTATTTCATTTTCCTGAGGGTAGATACCTTGGCCTATGTAGTAAGTACTGAACGATAGAACGCTAACTTCCACGGTGATCTCCGAGGTTGTTATTTTGACATCATGGTGGATCCACGGTATATCTACCAGGGACTTTTGGGTAGCATCATAGTCAGGTTCATGAACAGTGATCCCAAACACCACGTAGCACCGCAGATCATAGATATCTATCAGTTGCTCCCCCGGTGATAGCGCTGTCTCAGCTGCAGGTGTGAACCCTCCAAGGTTTGCACATAACCATACCACACCGATGACCGTCAACATTGTCAGCATGATAAACATGGAATAGAATATAACCATCCACTCCTTGCTCCAATGTTTCTGAAAAAATCTCCTCATAGTTAATCTTCCTCCCATTCATCTTTGAACCAGTCAAATGTTAGATCGTACTTTGTCATCAGCAGGCTCTTGGCTAACTGTTCCAATTTTGCATGCTCGGTTAGTTCCATCAGCAACAGTTCATATTTGTCAATTTTTCCCATGCTAATGCAGTATTTGCTGTGCAACAGTTCATGTATCAGCGTTTGTTCTTGACAGAATTTTCTAACATTTTTGCTTTTGATAAGTATCTCTCTCATATCGTTATCATACACCGATATTTGAATGTGAGATGTCTTCAACATCCAATTGTTGATATTCTTACCATAGCTACCCTCAATCCTACTCGTTGGTACCAGTTCCGCTTTGATAATCCAATCTGTCAGGAATAATTTCTCTACCCAGTAGTCAACGTACTCCTGCAGTTCTTCGGAACTATCAAATACTTTCTTTGGTTTATTCATACATATCTCCTTTTTTTTGTATTAATTTCTTTCAGTCATCGCAGATATAGAATATATTACTATAATCCCGAGATAAACGGTAAGATAATATCAATTACCAGGAGAGGAGGGATAGCGTGAAAATAGTGAAAGAACGAAGTCGATTGATATTCACAGAATATACACCGGAAGATCAACGTAAGATCGAGGGATTGGTTTCAACGATGACCAATATCTTTACTTACACCGATGATAGTAAACATGCTATCTACCTTCCAACAGGCATGGAAAAAAGTGTAAGATCGACATTCCCAACCGCCTCGTTTGTTGATAATTCCGCTGAGCACTGGATGGCAAAGAAAGCTGCACCGGAAGTTGAAAAGCACTTTGAACCTAGAAATGATCTCCAGCGGGATGCTATTAAGTTTGCTCTTGGTCACGCTGAACACAAACGAAAGGTTGGATTCATCAACAATCCTGGAACAGGAAAGACGTTTATGGCTTCTTACTGTGCTGTGAAAGTGGGTTTAAAAACTTTAATCATAGCACCGACGATAGGTACACGTGATCAGTGGGCTGATTCACTGATAAAGATGTTGGGTGTCGATAGAAATAATGTTACGATAGCATCATCTGCTAAAGAATTCATAACTTCCAGGTCTGACTATGTTGTGACAATGCAACCTACCCTTGCTACAATTAACCGTACCTATGATCTGGAAAGAATTCTACGTGATAAACATTTTGGTATCAAGATAATCGACGAGTGTCAGATGTGGTTCAAGAATATCATCCAGGTTGATGGTTGCGCTAACATAGCCCACAACTGGTATCTGACTGGAACCTTTGGTAGATCCGGTGAAACCGAGAATAAGATCTTTCAGGAGATGTTTGGTGACATTGAGTTGTTTGTGGAGAAGGACAAGAAACCAACGATCTTCAACCCAAAACCGGGTAATATCTACGGACAGAAACCACATATGAACGTTGATATGTTTTGGATGGATAGCGGTATTACCAGGGAACAGGCGGAGTCACAGCGTAGAGCTACGATGTATGGTGTCAGCATACCAAAGTACACGGAAATGATATTGCCTGCATCCGGTGCAGAGACGATATTCGTTAAAAAGTTAATCAAGATTGTTAGTAGAGCTGAGTCCAAAGTACCATATGGATCATCTCTGATACTTGTACCGACTATCAACTCAGTGGAGATACTAGCTAAACATATCCGGAAAGCTTTTCCAAAGTTGAAGGTTGGTACGATACACTCCCATAATCTCAAAGCTGACAACGATCGAGCAAAGGCTGAAAGTGATATCCTGATCAGCACAGTGAAAAGTTGTGGCACTGGGTTTGATGTGCCAACGTTGGCCAAGTTAATAGTTGCTGAACAGTTCAAGAGTTGGATTCTCACTACCCAAGTAGCAGGAAGATTACGTCGTCGACCTGATGGTAGGGAAACCTACATGTGCGATATCGTTGATAAGAATATCAAGCAACTACGATCATGGGGATCATCCAGAGCAGAACTACTGAAAAAGATATCAAAGAAATTTACAGTGATTGATATTTAGGTAGGGTGACCTACCTAAATATCAGGTTTAACCATGTCTCACATTCCCCTCACTATCGTATAATAATATTAATCGGAGCATAAATATGAACAAATCATAGCGGGATATACACAAGGAGAAGTGATATGTTAGACACACTTAACTTCCACTTTCAGATACATGCGTGTGAACTTAATTCATCCGAGTTTGATCAGTGGTTCGTTAACTTGCTCGTTAATCCAACCAACCTGACAGCTGTTCTTAGTGATCCAACGTCGTTAGCTAAGCTACTATCGGTACCATCGGTGATAGGCAACCCAACGTTTACCCAGAAACTATTTGAGTATGGTACCTGGAATAAAGCTACAGCTAATAAGATCATCGACGGTGCCAACGGAAGTTCAGGAAGTAAAGCTCTGAGATTTGTTGGTAACACCGGAGTAACGGTAGCTGGTGTGAGTTCTGGTAAACTCACAATATATGATTGGCCACACTGGAGAATTGGCATTGATATGACAGATGTCAGTACGATCGAGTTCTACGCAAGACGTGTCAATGCTCATGGTTCGATAGCGGTGTACGTTGATACTATCGGTTCAAAGCTTGCTCATATCAACTATGCTCAGGTATCAACAGCGTGGACAAAGTACCAGTTTGATATGTCAGGATACACCGGTAACCGTGTGCTGATAGTATGCGGTGGCTATATCGATAGCACCGGTGCTACTAACTCGGAAACACACTACTCAGATATAAAGTTTAACTACTAATGGAGAAAGGCGATCGTACGATGGATATTGTTGTCCTAAAAAATGCTATCATGAAATTGGACTCATTTAACGTGGATATCTGCACGTTATTAGATGATGAGTTAACCGATGATCACCGGGCTGATCTGATAACGATTAGGGATCTTAGCGTCAGTACCCTGGTTAGACTGATCAGTGATCTACGTGAGCTGACAGGTACCGATGAAACTGAGCTGATCGATGATCTACGTGGTATCGATGACCAAGCTATCGATAGTTATCCAGATAATGAGTACTGGAACTCCGATGATACCGATGATCCGATGGATATCGTTATCGACACTTAACTAGGTAGGTGGAGGTCTTTTGACCTCCACCTACCTATCAACATTTTTATCACTTTCACTGTTTGGAGTTGGAATCCCAACATACTTGCGGTTACCCGTTATATCTGAGATCAGTTCATCTATGTAGGAGTCACCGTGCATCATCAGAGCTTGCAACTGACGATGGATATCCAGTATATTGTGAAGTTCCATCTTGTCGATCTTACCGGTATTAATAAAGTCCTGATGAGCTCGGTTGATAGCAAACTTCAGCACAGCTATGATGCCAGCATTGTTACGTCGAACGTCACCTTCGATTTTTCTCAGCGGTTCAGTGGTAAGTTTAATTAGGTTAAGCACACGGGTGACAATCCACGAAGCTAATCCGATGACGCTCATGATGGAACCTGCAAGGATAGCAATCTGCTGTAAAGTCATAGTTACATCTCCAATCATATAGTTACTCCTTGGTGTCACTATCCTTATTTAGTTTTCTTCAAATTCGTGTCGTTCCAACCTTGAACGAGGAACAGCATTTGCTCGTTCATTCACCGGCACGAGTCCCTCGATATCATTCACCAGACTTTGCAGTGACAGTACCTTGTCAAGGTTCATATCATCGATCAACCGTAGACCATTGTTCCTATCAAACGGATGAGCCAAGTAGGTATACTTTGCCAGTTCACCCGCTGTGGAATCCACCCGTCTACGTTTGACAACGTTGAACACCAGGTAACGATCATCCGATGCGTTGATACGTTGTTCGATGTTTAGCACAGCTGCCCAGTCAGCTGTTTCGATTATCGACCACGACTCACTGACATTCTCCCTACCTACTAGCTTAGTAACATCGCCTTTACCCTGTCGTATCGCAGCATCAACCGTAGCAGCAGCTGCTCTATTCATCTGATGAGCAGTGATTATCGGTATATCCAGAGCTACTCCCATAGCTTTTAGTTCGTTGATAATTCTATCTAGCTCCATCCGCACATTATCCACAATGGTGACATTTGGACGTATTCGTTTGATATAATCAAACGATAGAGCACATACTTCCAGGCCATCATCCCGAAGGTCTAGTATCACGGAGAATAGATCATCGGTATTAATCTCACGGTAACCAAAGTACTTGACAACGATCTCTATATTTGGTACCTGTTCTTTGGTTTCAAGTAGTACCTGAAGACCTCTGTCTTCCATCGGTATGTTATGACTTGTACCCCGTTCATCAACTATACGGTTGATACCAAGTTCATCTTTAAGTTTACACACTGCATCTTTTAGATCATAGTCGGTGATACTATCGTCAAAACATAGATTCCAAACACGCTCAATTGTTTCTGTGAATGAATTTTCCATCGTGACATATAACACACATGGTTTCATACCTGGGGTTTTAGGTTTCCAATTTGGATTATACTTGCGTATATCGAGAGCGGTCTTCAAAAGTATGGCTGATTTGTAATTCCCAGGAAGACCCAGGTACACATACAGTTTACCGTTCATATACCCAGGTGACAACAAACTATTTAGTCGTCGAATACCAACTTTGAAAAATCCACCTGATTCCGACAGTGCTTCCTGGGTCTGAGCAACTGCATTCTCCAGTGATTCATCGTCACCGGTATTGAAGGTAACTTTATTTGTGACAAAGTTGGTACTGTGTTTGATATCTATCAACGAGTGGGCGATCATGAACAGACGATTTGCCAGTGATCGAAATGAACCGGGTTGGTCAAACGATATCTCCTCAAGCAGTTGTTGGTACTCATGCTTGACAGACGATAGGTAACCAAACTGAAGAGCTTCTGCTATCATATCGAAGATCAACCTAGCTTCGGGTTCAGTCACGGTGATCTTGCTGGACAGACATGAGGTGATAATACCCTCCTTCACCTTGTCATACTCCGGTTGCTGACGAGCTGATTCTACTATTAGTCCTACCTGTACCAACCCAGCTAACCACTGCTTGCTGAAGAACGATATGCACCACAGGTACCCAAGTAACTCTGGATATTTCTCATACTGCTTTTCGTCGATGTTGGAAAACAGTCGATTTATATTCTTGACAGATTTCAATGTTCGGAAACCAGCATGTTCCATCGTCAGTATCAGCATGATCGAATTTAACATCGAACGTTTGAAGAAAACCTGAATTTTTCTCAACCGTAGATCCTCTATTTTTGTGATATCAATTGGGTTTAATTTTGACTGTCTTGGCATCTCCGATTCGATACCTCCTCTCACCATCTATTAAACTAAAGCCACAGGTTATACTTAAATTTTTTGGTTAGAAATGGGGATGAAAAATGCGATGAAAGATATCAAGTCCCTGCACAGGCAGGCCAAATTCGGTAGTCAGGCCGATAGAGCCTCCTACGCGGAGGCTGTTACCACGTTACTTGGATCACCCACTGACTATCTTGCGAACCTAGAATATATCATCTCATCATCCGTTGGTTTAGACACGTTTCATCAGTTCCGTGAGCGTTATCACTTACCTATCTGCGGTTACCGTAGGTTGATGGAAATCACCGATGAACTAATCGGGAAGGCCAATATTCACGGTGTGAATGAGGATGGCTATCTCAATCTCTACGATGAAGCTTACAGGTACCTGGAAGATCATGAACACCTGGTAGCTATGTATGAGGCATATGAAGCTGAACTACCATCCACCTACCTGAATACCTACTATCGACGTATCGGTTCAAATGATATTCAGATGGAGTATGTTCTCACCAGCCTTGGTCCAGCTGCTCTTCCGGATATTATTCTGGAAGCTAGTCAGGCTGATATCATCGGTGAAGTCATCACTTACCTGTCAGAATCATCAATGTTCAGTGATCCAACGATGCGACAGTGGCTTGTTGAGGTGTTTAACGACGTAGGTTATTCTGCTGAGTTTGAATCTGTGATCAGTCAGTGGAAGACAGAATCGCTGGAAGGTATCGTGGAATCGGTAAAGTCCAGGAGGATGGAACTATATCGGGAGTCGATGATATTCGATGAACCTAGGTATGTGGAGTACTCTGAGGTTGAGTTATCAGCGATCGATGAACTGATAAGGTTCAAAGAGTACATGGTAACAGCACTACAAAGTGAAGATAGTCAGCTGGATGCACAGAGGTCAGCGTATGAAGCATATGAGGAACTTGATGGGTTGATTCCCGAGGAAGAAACATCATCGGATATGGCTGAACTGCTACCTGGTAACAGAGTGACTGAACGGGTTACATCCCATCAAAAACATGGTAGGATACCAGGTTATCTGGCAAACAAGCATGACATGAGTTACGGTGAAGACGAACCTCCGAAGAATGATGGTAGTGAGGAAGATGACACGGAACTCAACGTGGATGATTATCGTCGATCAAAGGGTTCACCGGAGCCAAGTGATACCGATGTATCGGAACCAGCCGGTGATATGGATGATGGATCAATATCCAAACCATCACCCTCAGATCCAAAAGGAGTTCAAAATTACTACTACTACAACTACCTGAATTCCACTCATCAGCAGAACACCGATAGCTCCACTGGTAAAAATATTCATGATCAGTCGGTTCGATACAAAGCTGATCAGTCCACCAATACCAACAGTAAAAATCGATTATCTGGATCACCTCATAAGTTCGAGAGTGCTCCGTGGAAACTAGATATTCCTATTAATGATTCGATATACCTTACCGAGGGATCTAACAAGGATAAGGAGAAGATCGAAGAGCTCACTATCGCTGAATTTAAAAAAAACATTGACAAAGTTTCCATGAAAACTAAAGAGGATGACAATCGACCATACACTAGGGAACCAAAAGATTTCTTATCAGCGATCGGTAAATTTATCCGTGAACGAAAAAAGCAGTTTAGAATAAAAGAAACAAACTTCACACCGGAGATGAAAGAGATCTGCGATCTGGCGGTTGATGAACTGACAAGCAAATTTAAAAATATCAGAGATGATATTGCTGATGGTAAGATAAAGGTGCTTGGGGGTAAGTGGACTATCAATCGGTGCTTGCAACAACTGAACAATTATAAGTATCGCGGTACAGTTCGCGGTGATCTAAGCAAGAGTCCTAAATATCTTATTCTTAGCAATCTAATGTCGTTCAATGAATCTGCATATCATATTCAAAAGAGAATTATATCGGCGCTTGAAGATGTGAGTGATATGTTGGGGAATAGGTTTGATAATAATGCTTATCTTCACATTCTTATGGTAACCACGTCTAATTACGTCAATGGTGTTTGGGTAGGAGATACAATTAGTTACTATATTTCAGTGGGGATCAAAGGTCCGATGGCAGAGGAACTATTTGAGAGTAAACGCAGTGGTAAATCATTTACCGAGGAAGTTATCTGGTTAGAGGACGATGATTTCAGTGATCTTCTGCTGGAAGGCGACTATTTTATAGAACGAAAAAAGGACACTGATCCGAATGAACCGGAGAAACCTACGTCGGATCATCCGGTCAGGGATGCTCTGCAGGATGTTGATCGGGTGCTAACGAGAAAGGGAGCAGAGGCAAAGCGAAAGGCAAACAATATTGTCAACACCGGTAAAGCGATAGCAAAACCAGTGCAGCGTACCAAGGGTTGGATCACTAACATGGTTGACCGTTGGAAAGACTCTGACATGAACAACATCAAGTCCAAGATGACTGATCCACGGTCAAGACATGAGCTGTTTAACGTTATCAAAAAAACTCTCGCTGCCGGAGCACTATACAAAGCTGGCATCCTGATGAATCCACTGTTTCTAGCCCTGGCAGCAACTAAGAAACTTCATATGAAGAAGAATGAAGCTAGGATTCGTTCCGATATCATCGGTGAGTTGAAGGCTGAGGTTGAGATCATCGATGCGAAGATCGAAGATGCTGCTCGGAACGGTGACAACGCTGCCAAGTATAAGTTGATGCGACTGAAAAATGAGATGCAGAAAAAGTTAGTTCGTGTCGGTGGAAGCAAATCATTCTCAAAGATTATCTAGGGGGTGAAACGATATGGAAACATCCCTGTTCAGAAGGGTGATCTTTGGTGAAATTGTGGAAAATAAAGACCAGCAAGCTTTTGACGACTGGATGAAAAAACACGATGGTAGCCCGAGCATTTTACATTGTAAAAATTTCAGATCTACCATATCACCTAGTTCATCTTTGTATGCATTAGTCCAAGAAGAGCTAGTGAAGGCAGAGCAGGAAAATCGAAAAGGTAAACCAAGAACCAGTTATGCCCTCGGTAACCAATATACTAGGAAACCAGGAGACCGGCATAGATTCAGAGAGAACGGCAACGACGTGTTATTCACGGAAGCCGACGATGATCCACCGGATATACCGGATGTTCAATCAGATGATACCGGTGATAACGAGGAACCACCGGATGTTCCCGACATGGGCTTTGATGATACCGGTGGTGGTAGCGAGGGTAACGAGGGTGATTTCGGTGACTTCGGTGATGACAACGATAGCACCAACGAAGAGGAAGAGGAACCGATTGTCAGCGAGAAGATATCCCTGATCATGAACCACCAGCTATACCAACGGTTTCTGACGTTGCTGAACACGGTTCAGAATCAACTGACATCGATGAAGGGTAACAACGATGTGATCTACGCCATGTCACCAAAAGCCCTTGAGCAGGTGGAACCACTGAGCCGATTAGCGGAAAACATTCGTCTCTACCTGTCGAATAATTTTCTGGAAACTAACTACAGCAAGAACTTACTATTTTACAATCGGTGCCTCAATCTACTGAATATTCTGAACAAGATCTTTTCAGCGGAGCTCAGGGCCGGGAAGAACGAAGAGGAGTAACAAGTATTTAAAATCCATTGGAAAGTGACCGTGATAGAACAGAGCAAACTAAAAAATGATTGAAAAGGAGATACGAAACATGGCCTATCAAAATTCATCCGTTGGGTCCTGGTTTGGTGAAGCAGCCGGAACACAACCCGCCAACCTCGCTGAATCGAGAAGCTCATTCGCTATCTGGGCCGACGGTAAGTCGTTTGAGGAGCACTTCGAGGAACTATTCGAAAATTACAAAGCTAAAGCGGGCTTTGACATCAAACGTGACCTTGGTCAGATGGTCGGAGACCGTGGTTTCATGGAAACATACAAGGCGGATCTGCTGGAGCCAATCTTCGAGGGCTTCCGGGAAATTTCACCGAATGACCCACACATCGAGAATCATATCGAAAATGTCAATCGTCTGTGGGATGCAAAGATACGTCAGTACAGCGAATCAGCCGCTACCACCGCTTTCCTTCCGATAGCTACCCTGGAATTCCCGGTGCTCACCAAGCAGTTCTTTGCTTCGATCACCAAGGATATCATCGAAGTGGAAACTGTGAAAACTCCAAATATCGTCAAGCACATCAAGACAACTTACCTCGTGGACAACCAGACCGGTGATATGTACGAGTACCCAAAGTGTGTCTTCGAGGGTACCTGGGAGAAGATCTGGGATGCTGCAAAGGGCATACCATTTCCATCGAATGAACCGATTGATATCACCGATGGCAAGGGTTGGAATCTCAACCTGATATCATTTGCTACCGACGGTGACCCGCATGTTGCTGTTGATGAAGCCACAGCAGGTGCCGATGGTAAGGTCAACTTGGGTAACCGTCTGAGTTTCAACATCAGAATAGAGTATGTCGACTGGGACGATGGTACCAACCAATTCACACGTATGCCTCTGCGCGGTGATGGTCGTGGTACCTCGAACAACGGTATCATACCGGAACTCAGCAACAACGGTCTGCTGGTCGGTGGTAACCTGAACTTCAAACACAACGGAATACTGATCAATGATCTGATATCGGGTAGGGTTGACTTCCAGACAGGAACGATGTCAGTGTCATCTGCCAACGGAAATGTCAAGGCAGTATACGTATCGGGTTACCTGTCAAACGAACTGAACGAGAGAACGGTCAGTGTCAAGGAAGTACGTACCCTCCAAAAATTCATGATCGAAGACGGACCCCGTTGGAACATGCCTTTCTCAATCGAGGAAATCGAAGATGCATCCGCGCTCCTGGACATGAACTACTATAACCGTATGGTCGATGAGATCGTCAAAACCCAGGATCTGATAGAGAGCCAGACGGTACTTCGTTTCTTCCGTGATGAGTTTGATCGGTACCGTAACACGAACTTCGATATCTATAACTTGGAATCAATTGTCCAGGAAGGTGTCGTTGACCTTGCTCCTCCGACAGGTTATGCCGGTGATCCGTTCAAGTACATGGCCAACGCTGTGCAGTTTGCGATCAAGGGCATGATCCACAAGCTCACTGACGCTGCCAAACTTGATAAGCTGAGTTTCGTTATCATCGGTAACCCGATGGCTACCCAACTACTTTCGGAGTGGGTCACCTGGAAACATCAGCAGGGTTCATCGATCGGTGGTATCCAGGTTAACGATTCCTATGGGTTCATGACCGACATGTCAGCTACCATCCGTGTCGTAGCAAGTAATCAGATCAACGCTTACACAAAGGAAGTGATAACACCGATAAACGGTGGTGTCGGTGACCGTGAACTGGTACTCCGAATCATTGCATATCCAACTGACCCGGAGCATATATCGTTCAGGCACCTCAAGTACACTTCACACCTGTTCGCTACTCCTGCTCAGGCAGCTTATCTGTCGGCTAACGCACCACAAGGAGCTTACAGTATCGTCACAGCAACCTCAAGATTCCGCGATGTGTCGATCCAGGGCCTTCAGTGTGAGCTAAAGCTCATCAACAGCAAACGAATCTACGGATCAAAGAAATAAATAAAAAAATAATTGACTAGTGGAAAGAGCCCGTTAACGGGCTCTTTCCACTAGTATCACTAGTTCGTTACTACGATATTGATCTATCTTACCAGATATTTCGTCACGATCAACATCAAGATCAGTGATATTTTGCTGGATATAATCATTATATTTACTGGTGTTATCCACTACAAACAGATACTTCTGACAATTGAAATTAGTTAAACACACGTCAATCCAATCATCACAGCTACGTGTATCCACCGGTACATCCAACCACCTCTCCTTGTCACCATACGGTGGACAGGTGAATAGACACTGATAGGTACCTGTGCTAGTTAAACAATTAGCTACACTTATACTAGCTCTATCATGCCAACCAAAGTGATCAATAATTCTATTACTTTCCAGCACATGTATCGGTGATATGTCCTGACCTATGTACTTCTTACCCAGTGACACTGCACCTAGCATCCTACCACTGAACCCACTGAAAGGATCAAACACTTCACTGCAATCACCAAGGTAGTGATTTATCAGGTGAACTGCCCTACCAGCTGAGAACACCGATACTTTCTTAGCAATCCTACTAATGTTAAATCCACTAAGTATCTTATTTGGATTTAGATTATTTGCATAGATAACTCTATTCTCAATACACATTCGAAGCGTAGTATCATCATGCCAAGCTTCAAATGGTGACATTTTAGATCCTTTGCAATGAGCTTCGTATATTGATGGGTGAAAGTGATAGATAATGTTATTGCCAGTTTTATCCTGCGTATGAACGTTAAAATATGTGGGATTTTTATCAGGGATCTTCAGTAGACTTGAGTATGAGTACTGCAACTGCTTTGCAGTATATCGTGGAACTGGAAATGGAGTAGCTCGACATATCTTGAACTGATCTTCCACAAATTTATCATAACCATCCCACACTAGTTTGATCAGTTTAGCAAATCCACTTTCGAAGGTAGGTCCATCCTGATGGATGATATGATAGATCACACCATCAGGAACTGTTTGAAATCTTCGATCATCGTTTAGTTCAGTGGAGTGGTTACCATCGTAATCATGCTTACCATCCGCGTGGTAGTAGATACCATCCAGGTCAACTAGAGCAACTAATCTATCATCGGTTCCATAGATCGAATAATCCCAGTTATGCACGATGCCTTCTGATATGAAGCATTCCTCGGAACGATAGTAGAAATTGTTTATCAGCATACTCTCCTGAAATCGTTTTTCAAATTTCTCATGGAGGGAACTTTTTCTAACAATTGCTTTACTTCGAGTTTTTCTGATGAATTCATCGTATGCTTCACCTTTATCTTCGACTATACTGTTCCACCAAGTTATATTTCCAGCTATCATCTTATCAATGTGGGCTGTTTGTTCCTCTTTACTCAGACTTTCCCATCGTTTGATTGACCTGGCTGAAGCTTGCGCTGATAGAATCTCCTTCTGTTCTGGTGTACCATAGACCCATGGATTCCTTTGTCTGAGTTCAGATGCAAGTTGTTCATACTTTTCAACGGAGTACGATGCCCATCTAGTCTTAACTCTATCTGAGATCTGAGCATTTATTTCCTGACGTTGCTCCGGTGTCATATTATCTAGATATTCTCTGTATCCGGCCTGTAAACATTCCATCACATGTGCTTTGGTATCATCGGATGTATCTTCCCAAATTTTTAACTGTCTAGCAGATATCTCCGATCGCTCTTCATCGGTAATATTGTCCCAGTATGATCTTGAACTTTTGGAGTTAATTTCGGAGTACTTCTTTCGATCTTCTTCCGATAGTTTATCCCACCACTGTCTATCCGCTATAAACTTTTTCTGTTCATCGGGTGATAGCGATGCATAGTAACCACATCGGATATCCGCATACTCCTTTTTACCTTCATCAGACAGTGAGTCATAGTACTCCCTGGAACGTTCCCTATTTTTCTCCTTCTCTTCCTCTGGTAAGTTAGCATAGTAATCTTTTCTAACCTGTGAGTACTGCTGCCTGTACTCTGGATCAGTATCTAATTTTACTTTTTTAGCAGCTGCCATATTTTTAGCACGTGCTATTCTAACTTCCGGTAACAGTGATCCCTGGTACTTCTTGGAATTTGCTGATATTTTAGCATTTTTCGTCTGACGTTGCTCAGGGGTAAGATTTTCCAGGTAAACTTTTCTTCGCTGTGCCACATGGACTTTACGACATTCAACGCAACGGAATATTCTATTTGGTCTACGATATTGACCATAGGATATTGTAAAGTTAGTTCCACAATCAGGGCACTCAATAGTAAGTCGTTCTTTATCAGCTTTACTCAGTGTGATCATCTCCTTTTCTAGATTATCATACATAATATATCAACGTTGAATTACGGGAACTTCCCGTAATTCAACGCATTTTTAGGCATTGTCAGCTGACTACAATATAAGTTACGAATGTGAAATGAAGAGGGAGCTGAGCTAGTTGAATAATAAAAGTAACCTAATATCAGCATTTATAAAACTTATCCGTCGGCTGATAAATAAACTCCTGTTAAAGATGAATAAGAAGGAAGTTTATAAATTTAAATCTAACCTAACGATCACCGATGTTTCGGAGATATGCACATGGATAGAGGGCATATCCGTGTCGCCATCCATAACGGAGTTTGTACAACTCATAAAGTTAAGCCTCTCCAAGGGTAAGAAAACCATAAAAGTTACACATGATGAATTTGTAGCGCTTGAGAAAAAGGTAGCGCAGTTGGAGCAAGATCTGAAAACCCATGGACAGCATCTACTCAACCTATCAGCAAAGGATCAGGATATTGTTCAGTCAGGATATAACGCAGTTGCTGCGTTCATGGGACAATTGTCCAATGCTATCAAAGATCAGAGCGCTGACAAAGATGTGGTGGATAGTTTTAAGGAGATCACTGATCTTATCCATCTACTGAATAATCTTGACGTTTATCTTGAGTACGGTGGGACTGATGTATTTTCCGATGGTAACGAATCAACCGATGAAATCCTGGAGAAATTACTCGTTATATCGGAATCAGTGGATATCCTAGCCGAATCACAGATTTCCAAGTACAAACACTCATGGGAATATCGGGGTGGTGAAGCTAGGTGTGTTAACAGTGCTTGCATGTTAGCTCATCCTCACTACCTTCAACCTGATGGTCGGGTGACAAAAACACCCACTGGAAGGAATAGCGACACCCTTGATTACAGTGAGAGCACACTGGCTGATAGTATCTTTGAATCACTGAGCAGTTTTGATCAGGATAATGGTAGGTCACTAGCTCAGGTACCCGGTGATAGCCACACCAGCGATGTCTACCATTTCAGCTATGAGGATCTACCGCAGTCAGCAAAGAAGATGGTCAATGACGCTCAGACCATGTTTCTGGCAAATCTATCGCAGTTTATGCGCAGTAATTTCAACATGGTCAGTTACCTTAAAGCATACATATCGTCTGCCGATGTATTTGGTATGATCGGTAAGGGTGAGAAATCAGGGTTATTCCAAACGGAGAGTATTCTGATGGGTATCGGAATATCAAAGATGATACCGTTAAAACTGCCGGTGATATCTAATCCTGAACCAGTGGATATCAGTCCGTTGGTAGGGATGGCATTTCGAGTAACCAAGGAAAACTTTGAGAAAGCATATAGTAGGGATGGTGTCATCCTGACACTCAAGGTACAACCCGGTGGAAGCTCCGTTCAGTTGGTTATTGCTGGTACACTGCCTAGTCGCACAGCTGATGATCTGTGGGCAGCGTTTGGTGAAGGAAGTGAATATATGGTGGAATTAGTAGCAGGATCTCATGAAAAAATAAATATTACCACGAAAGATTTACCGGAAAAATCCAAAGAATTTTTCACAAAAACACTCTATCCGGAAATTACCAAGCAACTAGTTGCTAGGTTTAAATCTTCGCCGGACCTACAACCGTATCTGGGTAAACTATCAACGCTAGCTAAACCTGATCTAAGGGGTACCGTTGGCAGTGGAACATCGGAAACCTGGCTGTGTACGTTCACAGGTGTAGTAGATAGTGCATTGGTTCCAATACTACGTAAGACTGTGCAATCTGCCTGTTCTGATCTAAACGGTGGTATGGTACTGAAAGGTCAACCATTTAAGGTTAGTATGCACGCTGGATCATCCGATGGTTGCGATCTGAGGATACAGTTCGAACCATCTGGTACCAGGGAGATCTGGAACGCTGTCAACGGTTCATCATCGGAAACTGCACCTGAAGTTGAGGTGCAGGAGTCAACTTTTGTTGAAGGGAGCAAGCTCCCAACGGAGAAACAGAAACCACGAGGTAGTCAAACTTCTACCGATAAAATCGACAAAGGTGGGAAAGATATCAGTGCAATCGGTAGTCAGACGATGATAGAGCCAGATGATGATAGTAAGCATAGCTACGGT
>Ga0123353_10002706_pt1 | contig 22101 bp, 20 predicted proteins | sample TergutLab28metaG_3_FD_92763 | JGI IMG/M metagenome (GOLD analysis project Ga0123353, IMG submission 92763) | Labiotermes labralis P3 segment gut microbial communities from Petit-Saut dam, French Guiana - Lab288 P3 | ecosystem: Host-associated > Arthropoda: Insects > Digestive system > Gut ... | reverse complement strand
CATAGTGAAGCCTCGGAAGAACTGTTGGAGAAACTTCATGAAAGGATGAAAAAGCAATGAAGGTATTCATATCCCAGCCAATGAAAGATAAGACAAAAGCAGAGGTTATGGCAGAAAGGGTAGCTGCCATCGAGCATCTTCATGATATCTTCTCAGACAAAGAGTTGGGATTTCTTGACTCGTGGATCGAGAATACTCCACCAGAAGGGTGTGCATCAGAAGGAGCCTGGTACCTCGCCAAGTCAATCGAGATATTATCAGGAGCCGATCTAGTAGTATTCTTGCACGGATGGAACACAACCAGAGGATGTAGGTTAGAAGAATTAATAGCCAACAGTTACGGTATCAATTGCATATTTCTGTAGAGGGGTATAGTCAGATGGATAATAGTCAAATCGACCTGTATGCTGATGGTTCAAGCCAGCCGAATCCTGGTGCTGGTGGCGCAGCCTGGGTTATCAAATATTGGGAAATAAAGGATGGGAATGAACTTCCAGAAGTTGTAAGCATAGAGAACAGTCAAGGATACGAGCTTACAACTAACAATAGAATGGAAGTATTGTCATGCCTGGGTGGGTTGTATGATATCATCAAAAACATTGAAGCTGATGTATTCAAGAATGTGACCCAAATTAATCTGTTGAGTGACTCCAAATACTTCTGTGATACTATCAACCAGAAATGGATCGACAAGTGGATCCAGAATAACTGGGTTACCTACACAAAGTCTCCAGTGAAAAATAGAGATCTCTGGGAGAAACTACAGGACATTCAGAATAAACTTCATGGGCTAAATGTGATTCTAATGGTTACCCATATTCCTGGACATCAGGGTGTAGAAGGAAATGAACGTTGTGATAAGTTAGCTCAAGCAGCTGCCAGAAGTAATTCTCGTATCAAAGATGATGTATACGAGAAGGCATCTAGGAATGGTAGGTGATAACGTTGAACTATGAAAATCTCAGATTCATCCCAATATTGAATGGTGTCAGCATCATCGGAGAGAAAAACTTTGAAGATTATGGATTGATACCAATGTCCAGCCAAGATGTCACAGCACTAATGCTGGAGGTTTTTGGATACGTATTATAATAACATTCCCGTCCATCTCGGACGGGAATGTTTTTTATTTCACATGTGGATGTTTTTTAAAATCTTTAATCTTGCAACTCTCCATTTTAATACTAAATTCAAAGGAGAATGAGAATGGAATTAAAGCGCTATTATACTACAGAAAATGTTCCAGTATACTCAATGTTCGAATGGAAATATGTGGATGTGGTAATCAAACATGATAAAACACAAGAAATTCTATTCGAAGGTAGTGGTTTGGAATTCCCAGTAAGTTATTCTCAGAATGCATGTGATATAATCGCCAAGATGTATTTTAGAAAGAACGGTGTTCCCAAGACAGGTCATGAAACATCAATGAAGGAAGTAGTAGCTAGAATGGTAAACTTCTGGATACTATCGCTAGAAAATGCAGGATTAATATCAGGAGATCAGGTAGATATCCTACACGATGAATTGACATACACGATGTTGAATCAGATGTGGGCTCCTAATTCTCCTCAATGGTTCAATACTGGATTGGCTCATGCCTATGGAATAACAGGAGAATCTGGCGGACATTATTATTACGATACTAAAAAAAAGAAAGTAGTTGAAGCCAAGGATAGCTATACTCGCACTCAGGGCTCAGCATGTTTCATTTTAAATGTTAATGATTCATTAATGGGTGATCAATCTATCATGGATACTCTATTGACAGAGACCAGACTATTTAAATATGGATCTGGGGTTGGTAGTAATTACTCCAAACTAAGAGGAGCAGGAGAAAAATTAGCAAGTGGTGGAAAATCATCTGGGGTAATGAGCTTTCTCAAAGTTTCAAATCAGAATGCTGGAGCAATTAAATCAGGAGGATTTGCCAGAAGAGCAGCAAAGATGTGTATTTTAGATGTAGATCATCCTGAAATTTTAGAATTCATCAGATGGAAATCTAGAGAAGAAGATAAGGTTGTAGCTTTGGGTAAAATGGGATACGATACAAGCATGAATGGAGAAGCATACGAAACTGTTAGTGGACAGAATGTAAACAACTCGATTAGTGTGCCAGATGCATTTATGAATCTGATAGGGGATCAGGATCATCAATGGGAATTAAAAGGAAGAGTAGATAGCTCTACCAATCAGTTTGTTGATCCTAATCTAATATGGCAAGAAATAGCCTGGGCTGCATGGCGTTCCGGAGACCCTGGATTATTCTTTGAGGACAATATTAACAATTGGAATACGTGTCCTTCTGGAGGAAGAATAAAATCATGTAACCCTTGCTTCACTGGAAACATGAGATTACTCACAGCAAACGGATATGTACCAATTGGAGAACTCGATGGTCAAGATGTTAATCTTGTCAATAAAGATGGAAATGTGTCTAAAGGCAAGGTTTGGTGTAGCGGAAAAAGATATACCGTGATATTACGTCTTTCGGACAATAGTTTGATTCACTGTACACCAGATCATATATTTATGACCATTGATGGTACTGAAGTAGAAGCCCAGCATCTCCATGGAAAAACTCTCATGCCATACCTTGTACAAAATCACAATTGGAAATTTGACACAGAATACGTGAAGTATGGTTTTATCCAAGGTGATGGATCATTATCAAGACTGAGTGAGAAATATAAATTCCATCAAGGATTAGAAATAAGCATCGGAGAAAAGGATAAAGATATACTCAAGTTGTTCCAATTGACAGAGTCTCAGTGTGTCAAAGATCAACCATACACATTTTATCTTGATAGACATAGTCCATATCCCAGCAAACTACGTGAACTTGGATTCAGTCAGGATATACTACCATTTAGAACCTTCCCGAGCACATACGATGATTGGGGAAAGAAAGAACAACTGAGTTTTTTGAGAGGCTGTTATTCGGCAAATGGATGTGTAATAGTCAAAAGTAGAATATCATATAAAACAACCTGTAAGGAATTCGCTGAGAAGTTAAGGGATACATTGACATTGGATCATGGCATGTTTGCCTACATTACAACTAATATGTCACGTGACGTCAAATTTAGTAATGGAACATACACATGTAGGGAATCTTATGATGTCAATATAACTAGGTACAAAGACATCCAGCGATTTGCTATGATGATAGGCTTCGTCCAAAAATACAAACAGGAAGCATTGACAGAGGTACTGAAATTCAGAGCACTGAGGGTTATTGGTATCAGAAGTGGGGATGAGGAACTGGTCTACGACTTCTCTGAGCCAAAGACTAATTGGGGGATAGTAGAAGGATTTGTTGTGCACAATTGCGGAGAATTCATTTTCTTAAACGACACATCGTGTAATTTAGCCAGTATTAATTTATATAAATTTTATAATAATGAAACCTTTCATTTTGATATTGATGGGTATCTTCATTTAATAACTCTACTCCAACTAGTACTTGAAGCTACTATACATTGGGGTTATTTCCCTACTCCGCAAATAGCTGAGCAAACGTATAAATATAGAGCTACAGGTTTAGGTTTTACCAATTTAGGAACTTTATTAATGGCTATGGGAGTTCCTTATGACTCAGATGAAGCCAGGTCTATATCTGGTGCACTGGCAAGCATGATGACGGCTCAATCATATATTGCATCCGCATTGATGGCTAAAGATGTTGGTCCATTCGAATGCTATAATGATAATAGAGGATCCATGCGAACTATCATGTTTAAACATAGAGATGCTTGGTGTTCGAACTCTCTTTCCAAGTTAATGCATCACAATCTTCTCGGCAAGATCATTCCTGGAGATTTTACAGATATAGAATTTAAAAATCCAGTATCTGAATTATGGGAAGAGGCTCTTAGGTTGGGAAAGAGCCATGGATACAGGAATGCACAGGTAACTCTATTGGCACCGACTGGAACTATTGCATTTGCTATGGACTGTGACTCAACTTCTTCGGAACCATTCTTTTCTCATATCATTTACAAGAAATTAGCTGATGGAAGTTGGATGAAACTAGTCAATGGGACTATTCCTATTACCTTGAAAAATCTAAACTATCATGATGATGCAATTAATACTATTATGAAAGAATTAGATAAAGGGACTGCCATCGAAAATCTTCCTCCATCATTGTTAAAACCGGAGCACCATTCTATATTCGATACTGCCTCTACAAATGGAGATGGTAAACGTTATTTATCTCCAGAATCTCATGTTAAGATGGTAGCTGCTCTTCAACCACATTTAAGTGGAGGCATATCAAAGACTATTAATCTTCCAAGTGAAGCAACTCCAGAAGATGTTAAAAGTATATTTTACTTAGCATGGAAGCTAGGATGTAAGGGTATCACAATATACAGAGATGGATGTAAATCCGTTCAACCCCTAACTACTAGAAAGGAAGAAATAAAAGATCCTACTGATCTCGATAAGATGAATTACTACGAGCTATTAGATTATACCAAATCATTTCATAATAGAAAAGCAGATGTAGTAGGAAGGACTGTACGAGAACAGCTTCCATACGAACCTAAATGTATCAAAAATGAAATTGAGATGGCCAACCAAACATTCCATGTCATGAGATCATTCTATGAAGATGGTAGACTTGGAGAGATATTCGTAACAGCGGCTAAACAAGGTAGTACTGTCAAAGGAATGTTGGAAGTATTATCAATGGTAGTATCGAAAGCATTACAGTACGGGATACCAGCGGAGAAGATATCCAAGACGTTGAGGAATCATGACTTCTCTCCAAATGGATTTGTGCAACATCACCCAAATATCAAATCCGCCATGAGTATTCCAGATCTCATGAGTAAGTTTATTGACATATCTCATGGAGATTACAAATACTGCCAAGTGAAACCAGAATCATCTGGTAATGCTGTGGAACATTTCATTATCAATGGAGATCATGTACATGAGAATGTTCCAAGAGATAGTACACTAGAAGTAGTAGTTGGTGACACATGTGCTTCATGTGGTAGCAGTAAAATGGTAATGGCGGGTACATGCAAGTATTGTATCGTGTGTGGGACCAGCAGTGGATGTAGCTGATAAATAAAAATAGAGGGGAGTATTAACTCCCCTCTATTTTTTATACTCTAGTAGTGAAGTCCAGACTTATCCAACCAACACCTGATTTGAGTTTACCCCATTTCTTTGCTCCAGTTCCTGTAGCTTCTTCAGTTATGGTGTATACTCCCTTGTCCCTAATTGTACCTGTCACATTGTGATTAGTCCCAGGGCCTTTCCTAAAATTTAATTCATTTGCTGTTACTCTCACCTGGTATTCTTTGAATGTGCTATCAAGCGGAGCTGGAGGCTGTGGAGTCTTACCTGAGAACTTACTGAAATATTGATGACCGAATGTAGTCCTCTTCACTTTCACAGCTTCACTTTGATCAGCCGGACGTTCGAAATCCAAGAGAACTACATCGGATGCTTCCCTCACGGAAGTAGCAGATTTCAATACTTTCATCAGGTTGGTATATCCTTGTAGTTCTTTCCAGAGAAAGTTGAGTTGCATTGTTAGATCCCCAATGGAGGTTTTCATTTCTTTCGCATAATTCAGAAGTCCTTCTTTTCTACTCCAGAATGTCCATTGTGCTAATCCATATCCAGCTTTATCACGAACAAAGTTGGTATATGTACCAGTGTCAACTCCCTTAGTGTATGACTCATCCGTCATATTCAATGACTTCTTGTAAATGTTCTCAAGGATGTTTGATTTCAATCCACTCTCTGCAAATAGATTTCCCATCAAACCTGCAATAGCGAATGGGTTCAATCCTTTCCATCTCAGGAAATCCCATATTACTTCCTCAGGGGATCCAGAGCTAGGAGTTTCAACAGGCTTCGGTAATTCTACAACTTCAGTAAATCCACCCAACCTCTTGTTTACTTCATCGGCAATATATCCGTGTTTGCTCATGAGGTAGTTCCCTGGACATTCCTTAGGGCGAAACCACCGGTGAACAGTCATGTTGCCAGGATTATTCTTATCATTTCTCCAAACCAATTTAGGAATACCATTACGTTTGCAGACATCAGTAAGGAGTTCAATTAGAGATGCTAAAGCCTTATCTGATACTGGCCAGTCCGGAGATCCTCCATTGTTGGCTACTTCTATGGTGATAGCTCTGTTGTCGTTTTCTGGGGAAGATGTACACCAACTACGATCAGCTTCATTCACATATAATCCAATACGTCCGTCAGTTCCTACACCATAGTTACTACTGGCTTGTGTGGTTGGTTTAGCCAACCAATCCCCTAACGATTCAATCGTCATATTTCCTGCAACGCAATGGATACTAATCGTATCAATTTTACTCTTTCTCGGTTTACTACAGTTCGGTGATAACTTAGTATGAACTACTAGTGGACTGTTACTCATATTATCATCTCCTCGATATTTATTCATGAATAGGTTGGTCAAGTATATCATCTGACTTTTTGACCTTGATGTTCTTCTTCAGTAGCTCAACAGTGTTCTTGTGAGCCTTCTGTAAAACCTCATTAGATAGATCAATGTCATATATTTCACCACTACGAGATAACCCAGCCATTACACAGTCTACTAAATGTTCTAATACATCGATAAGATTAACATCATCTGGAACATTTGATATCAAGTGATGTCTCTCTTTAGTTATATGAGATTGATACCAATCACTTTCTTTTATCTTTCCAGATTTAAGGGCTTCGAAGAATTTATCAAATTTAATTTTCTTAGTTTTGTCGTGATACTCCCCAGCTTCATGTAATAAACTAGCAAACCAATCTAAACCTTTATATACATGACCGATATGTCTATCAGTAGCTGCTCGTAGGTCCTCTTTATTTAATTCTACCTTAGCTGTACGACTATCAGCATTTGGTTCCCTTGTTATCTCGATCATGTGGTATTTCCCCCCATTAATATATCTATTACCTATTTCGTTCAATTATTTACATTACCTATTGAACCTTACTTACTATTAAGCGCTAGATATGGAGCATATAATTTCAGTAATAAAGGAGAGGTGTTCGATGCTTAACAGTATAAAGACGATGATTAGGAACAAACAAGAATTTCTCGAATCTGCAAAGATTATATTTGAAGACGTAACTGAGGGAGATATCGAAAATATGATAATCCTTGGGGAATCAGAAGAAGACATTGAGCCAATGTTAGAGGAAGACGAAGACATCGAAGACTCCGATGAAGACATTGAGAGTGATGAGATAGAACAAAATGACAGTGGTCCCATGGAAGATGATTCTGATTCATCTTTCGAGGATGAACCTCTTAGTGTGGAAGATGACCTTCCAACACCAGTAGGTGCTCAGACAGGAGAACCAATTGAAGATGACATCGATGACTTCTTGAATGTCACTCTGGATCTTCAATCTAACACAATATCTGACATACTTCCAGTTCCTCCAGCTAATGCCGGGGAAGCAATTGGCGGAGATGACGATGATGATTTCATAAACACCAGAATAGATTCTGGTTTTGACGACGAAGAAGAATCTGAGATGGATGATGATGACATCACAAACGAACCAATTGAAGAACCAGATGAAGATGAACCTGAAGAAGTTGAATTGGAATCTGAAGACATCGATAGTATCATAGATGAGCCAGTAGGAGAATCTGTTATTAGTGAAGCCATCACCTTAGGTGGAGATACGCCTGCTGAACCAGCTCCTGCTGAAGCTCCTCCAGCGGATGCTGCATATGATGATGAACCTGTTGGTGGTACAGAAGAAACATCTCCAGTCACAGATGCAGTAATAGATAAGGTTGCCGAAGCTGATGCTCCGATAGAAGCTGAGGTAGGTACCGATGGCAAGGATGAAATACTAAGAAAGCTTGGAAGTATCACCAAATCAATAGAAGATGCCAAGGCTCAAGTAATGAAATTTGCATAATAATGCACTAAAGGAAGAGGGGTCATGATCCCTCTTCCTTTTTAAATACATCTTCATCGGACTTTATCTTAAGTTGTTTGAAATCTGTAGCAAGGGAGTGAGATATAGATGCCTGATAAAACAAAGGAGTTTGCTGATCTTTTGTCTTTGGACATATCCAAGGATGTTGGCAATATAGAAAAGAGTGAGTTAGAAGCCATATCGGATTCATTCAACAAAACACTATCGGATGCTCTCAAGATGTTTAATTCCTCAACATTCGATGACGATGGATTCATCAAGAAGATGCGTGATCTTGATGTCCCAGATAAAAAAGATAAAGATGTAGTGAAAAATGTTCTCAATAATCTCAAGAATGAGTACATTGATGTCCACACATTGAACCAGAGTGAACTTCTTCTGAGGAGAGATCTATTCAATATCTGTACCCAGATGCCTGAGATGAGAGATGTAATCTATGTCGTTCGTGATTCCATCATAGAATGTAACGTAGCTACAGGAGAAGTTTCCAGGACCATTACATTTGAGAATCATCAGGAAAGCGAAGCAAATGAATCACAAGCCAAGGAAATAGAAGTAAAACATGATCTATTGATGGCCATCAAAAACTTCATTGTACCAAGAACATTGATGGTTGGAGAAATGTATATTCATGTTGTCCCGTATGCCAAACTATTTGCTGAACTAGAAGCTTCCAACGACCTGAAGGGTGTAGGTCTTGGAGCCATGCAAGGATTTAGAGAAAGTATTCCACCAGATATACTGAATGGATTCCACAATGGTAAGTCACTATATAATGAAGATAATGTTAAATTGATCATGGAGTCCGTATCTGACTCGGTTAAAATTGATTCCTCCGACATATACAAGATTGACAAGAACACCAATGGTAGTTCTCCAAAACCTGATTTCATATCGAAGGAGCAAGTATCACTGATATTGAAAAATATCAATGTGTGTACTGGGTCTTCCATTCTGATGGAGGAAATGGGTCCTGATGGTCTGAGAGATCTATTGATGACCGAGTATTCCAAGAATTCTACTAGCAAAAGGTCTGAGCACTTTGTTGAGGCAATGAGGAAAGAAGGTCAGGCGATTCTTGGCAAAGTGACGGATGATGAAGTTGATATCTCATCATATGCTCATGTAAAAGGATGCTATGTGAAGTATCTAGACTCACTACGAATGGTTCCAATCAGAATGGATCGTAAGGTTATTGGGTATTACTATATTTCAACTACAATGGACTTACAGGTTAATCCAGCTCAGCCAAATGGGATAGTTGACCTATCGTATCAACACTATACCAAGGACAAGAACCTGGTAGACAATCTGGCTAATCTCATCATTCGGTCATTTGACAAAAAGATGCTGGAGAAGAATATCAAACTCAAGGGTGAGATAGCTGAAGTTATCATGGCTCATAGATTCTCTGAAGGAAAACTTTCATTCATATTCATTCCAGAAAACGAGATAGTTCGTCTAATCATCAATGAAGATGAGAATGGAAAGGGTCATTCGATAATAGAACCAACCTTGTTCCCAGCTCGTATGTATCTGATGCTAAACTTGTACAATATGATTTATACTCTGAATAATAACACAACCCGTATTCATTATCTCAGATCTTCTGGTCTGAATAAAGATTATGCATCTCAGATACAACGAACCATGAGGAAGTTTCAGTCACGAAGAATTACAGTCGATGACATCTATTCATACACTGGTGTACTGAACAAAGTTGGTGGTATGGGAGAAATGGTTCTACCATCTGGTCGTGGAGATTACAAAGCTCTTGAAACAGATACTATCGAAGCTGTGAATAATCCGGTATCGATAGAATTCCTGGAACAACAGAGAAGACAGGCCATATCAGGAACTGGGGTTCCACACCTGCTGGTAATCAATGCAATAGATGAAGTGGATTTCGCAAAAACATTGGAGATGGCCAACACCAGATTCATATCGACTGTCTCTGGATACAAGATAGATTTTAATCGAGGATTGACAAAGTTCTATCAACTGTTGATGAAATATTCCACAGATCTTGATGATGATATCATTCATGCATTCCGGTTTCAGTTCAATGCTGCTAAGCAACAGGAACTGAATATCACATCAGAGATGATAACTAACTTCAATGCTGTGACAGAAGTTGTACAATCACTCTACTATCCAACAGATGAAATGCAGGATAAAGAAGGGAAACCATCCTCGAAACAAATGTATCTTCGAAGAGAATTGGCAAAGACGTATCTGCCTCAACTTGATTTTGATTCGTTGGATGAGATAGTGAAGAAAGTTGATCTTGCCTCCAATGATGATATCTTGAAACAAAAAGTTGCAGATGTTACTATTTCAACAGGTGAAGTTGAAGAGGTTGTTGAACCAACATAGAAAACAACTCATTAATGCCCAGAAATATTATGTATGAAGGAGTGAATAATAAATGTCGAAACCTACTCCCAAGGAATGGAGTTCTCTGATGGAAGTCTCTGATGGATGGGACTCAGGTCTTGAAGATGAGAAAATGAATAAACGCATGGAGAATATTCTCGACAACAATAAAAAGGATACAGGTGGGGAAGGCCATGACGTGAAAGATATTCCCAACGAGAAACCTCCCAGTGGTAATAACCCAGTTGGAATGATGGGTGGAGAATTAATGGACTTCACTCAGATGCTGGAAAACATGGATGAGATCCAGTCCAGTATCGATACATATGCTACCGAAGATGATGGACTGATGTACGACAATATCGGAGACTCGGATAATGCTCCAGCACCAACCACAATGGGAATTGGGAATGGTGACGATGAACTACTGAATCAGCTCAACAAAATATTTACCCCAATCCTTGTGATGCAACAGTTCGAAGGCGATGTAGTCGACAGGATCCATGAGGCATGTTCTGAACACAATATCCTAGTAGAACAAAACATTATCAAGTTCGACGATGCTACCAGAATGGCTCAGTTAGTTTCGGTATCTGCTCTGCTGATAGCTCGTCAGAAAAATACCCAGCAATACCAGATGTACAAAAAAGCTGCTGAGATTCGTAACTCGATGAAGATTGAGATTCAAAAGCAAGAATACGCTGCAGCTCAAGCACTAGCTCAAAAGTTTTTAGTGAAGATCAGTACCACGGGTGGTAGCGAAGTAGCACGTAAATCGGCACGTGATCTGCTGCCTGAGACTCAACATTAAGTTAATATAGGTTACGGCCAAAATAAAAAAGGTAAAGGAGAATATTTATTATGAGTGATGCAGCAGTCATGACTATCAAGGATTTCATTCTGGAGTCGGAAGCATTTCCGTACAGTAAGGAGAATTACGATTTAGTCAAGGAGTGTAGTGAGATAGACCTGATGTACCAGTACATCGAGAGTCAGAAGTTCTATCAAGAGAATTCCGTTCTTGTAAATGATATCACGTTCACAGAAGGTTTCTTCATGGAATCAGTGGACGAAGATAAACTTCAGTTGCTCGAAGAGAAGGCTGGAGAAAAACTCGATAATTTACTCGAAAGAGCCAAGAAGTTCTTGGACGATCTCATTGAGAAATTCATCAACTTCCTCTACAAGATACTTCAAAGCTCTTCGAAACTTGATGAAAAATGCAAGAAGATTTCAGAGGTAGCAAGTACTACTACATTTTCACCAGAAATGGAAAAGGATTTAATTGGTGCAGTAGAAGCTGCTGCCAGTAAGTGTGGTTTTCAATTCCCGTCTCACTACAGCAAGGGTGACTATTCGACACAGCCATGGTTGAAGAAGGTTCATGATGCTAAAACCAAGAACATCATAGCAGGGCTGGCAAAAGGTACTGTGACAGTTCTTCCTGGAGACAAATGGGACAAGGCAGTTCTTGCCAATAACCTCAAGAACCTTTTTGACAAGAATGACATCCAAAAAGGCATTCTTTCCCCAAGCGTTGAATCTGGATTGAAAGCGCAAGCTCAACTGAATGCGAAGGGAATAGCAATAGACTTCTACAATGATGGAATAAATAAAGCTATATCTGAATTGAAGGATATTCAATCGGCTCTGAAGAAGGATAAGAAAGAGCAGTCTAAGGGCATCGATAGCAGTCTTCCGAAGGAAAACTTTGCCGCAGTTAGGGTTGCAATTGGTCAGACAATGAACCTTTATTCTACTGCTCATCGTTTCCGTTCTATCGTACTTGATAGTGTTCTCAAGATAGTATCTAATCCTGCTCCTGCTGCTGACGAAGGTGCTGCTGAAAAACCAGCAAAGGAAAAGGCAGAACCGAAGAAAGAGAAAGCCAAGAAAGAGAAAAAAGAAGAACCCGAAATAAAAGTAAAGACCGACTAAAACCCTCCATTCGATAAGTTTATGCCCCTGGGTTTACGTCCCAGGGGCATAAACTATCTTTTTCCTCGATTGAACGATACTATATATGTAACGAGATGATTTATTACTGGAGGTATCCATATGATAATTGGTACTTTCTCTGTACCCCAAGTGGTAGAAGAGAGTATATGTAGAAGTTCAGAAGACACAAGATTTTCTGAAATCGGTGATTACAAAATACACAGCAGTGCATTACTTGTCAACATACCGTTCGAAGAAGCTCACATTCAACCATATGAAATAGATAATTCCATATTTGTGAATGATGAAGATACCAAATTAGAATTTGAACCAAATATAAATTGTCAAAACTTTCTTACCACAAGTTATGTTGGTAGAGCCCCTCTTGAGTATTACGGACCTCCAACCAAGATGGGGAGAGAATTCGTACTGATATGTAGAAAGGGAGACCCATCATATAAAACCAGAGCCTTCGGCACTGAAGCAGCAATAAGAGGATACAACCGAGATGCTCATGATAATATTTTACTACCAAGGGAGTGATATCACATATGGCATTAGCAAACCCAACGTTCACAGATAGATACATCTCCGACGGGAATACAGCGATACTGAGTCTGAAGAATTTCTATGACACTATTCTAGTAACTGATGTGGATGATAGAGAATACATCTACAGAATTCCAATAGCGGATTTCTTCACCAAATATCGACATCAGCTGGAAGACACTATTGAATACTACAGCGTATCGGAAACATCTTTCTACAAACCCAAGACGGTAAGCTTACATATCTACGATACTACTGAGATGTGGTTAGCCCTACTTAGGTTGAATAACATGAGGAACATAACGGAATTTTGTGAACCGATAATAATGGTGTACAACCCAATCTCAGTCAAGAACCTGATAAACATATTCTTCAAGAGAGAAGGAATAGTCGGTTAAACTATGATCAGGGTGGAACTCCACCCTGATCATTCCTGATGTTATTTCAATATATCAGATCCATTACTGAATATTCTAATCATGGATGAATCGTCTTCTAGTATGTCTTTGAATTCATCAGCTACCAAGTTGAAGATTTCAATTAGCTCTGGATCGAATTGACTACCTTTACCGGAAGATATTATGCTTGTTGCTTCTTCATGAGTCAGGGCTTTTTTGTATGGTCTTTCTGACGTTAGAGCATCATACACATCTACTATGGCCAGTAGTCTTCCCTCAAGTGGAATATCCTGTCCACTTAGCCCATACGGATAACCAGTACCATCCCATTTCTCATGATGATATTGGATGAATAACTTTGCCTGCTTCAGGAATTTATTATCTCCTGTTATGTTGATCATATGATCTAGTACTTCGGCTCCTATTTCAACATGACGTTTCATGTTGTTGAACTCTTCTTCGGTGAGCCTAGATGTTTTGTTGAGAATTTGATCCGGTATTCCGATCTTTCCAATATCATGAAGCTGTGTAGATAGAATAGTACTATGGAAATCCCAACTACTTACCTCTTCACTGTAGTGATGCAATTCTACTATTTTTCGTATGATGCACTCAGTGTAACGTTGTGTGTTGAGAATATGTTTCCCTGTAGTGATATCACGGAACTCCAGTAATTCAGCAACTATACTCAGTATTGCGTTTTGCAATGTGTCAATTTGTTCCGACTTGATTCTCAGTTGCTCGTACACGTTCATATTCAGTTTTCGTAATTCTTCGGATCTTTTTGTCAATGCAATACGTGTTTTTATGTGACTAATCAACACGTCAGGAACGATTGGTTTCCTGATGAGATCAATGGCTCCTATCTGCATAGCCTTTGCTTCGATCTCAGTTCTGTCATCGGATGTAACGATCATGATTGGTATGTTACGATAATTCTCGTTGGCTTGTATCATTCGTACAGCTTCCAGCCCATCAATGTTTGGCATCATGAAGTCCATTATAATCAAATCTGGAATAGTTTTCTCCAGGATGGAAAACATTCGGACTACTGATGACACTGGATAGACTGTGTAATATGGCTTGAGTATCTTATTGCACATCGTAAGATCGTATAGACTATCATCAACTATTATGATCTTTTCTTCTTTCATAGTATCCATCCTCCTTATCATATGAATTTACTTATTGATCGGTTTGTGCAGTTGCATTAACGCAAACCCTTTACTAATAGCATGTGTAGAATAATAATACACGGGTAGCAAAGGTGGTGAAACTATGATAATGCGAGATTACCAAACTAACCCTTCGGTAGCAAATCCAGATATCAAAAGAGTTGGAGTTCAATATGAAAGAAACGTCGAAGGGGAATATGGAGAACACATCAAGAATACTGCAGCTATTTGTAATACCTCTGCTTCTCATACGTACGGAAATGTGATGGCTGTTGTAGAACAATATATTCTAGATCTGTTCCCAAAGGATTTATTCAAAACCGTGACAGCTAGTACCACATTGGCCAGTAGGCAGATAACTCATCTTCCGAGACAGCTTCACAAAAAAGAAGTTCCAACTATGGTACTCATTCCAAGAATTATGTTTGGTCAAGATGACAATAGATTCCTTGCACATACTCTGATGAATTCTCGATTTACAAATACTCATAATATTTGGGGAGAAGGATCACTACTACAATTAGCTCAAGACAAACACAAGAGGATATGGATTCATGGCCACTACAATAGGGCTGTCATGTATGTTGACGTAGTATTGAGCTTCAATACATTTGCCGAACAGATCAACTATATGTCATATATTCACAATATGATTCCGGTTGGTCACAACCAATTTATTCGAGCGCCATTGGAGTTGTACATACCGGAAGAATTCTGTGAACTGGTATCCAACGTTGTCAAGGTTCCAGTGGTAGAAAAAGAATCGGTGTACAAGTTTCTATCATATTTAAATAGCATATGGTATCACCCAATTACCTACAAACTCAAGGGTGGGTCAAATACTAATGAATTCTTCATGTATTACATTGCCGATATAGATGCGTTATTCGATGTTCCTCAACCAGGGCCTGGTATCAAAGATGGTCAGGTAAGAAGGCATTTTGAAATATCATTTACGGTACGACTTGAGTTTAATACCATTGGATACTTCACTTTGAATTCCCCAATCTTCAAGAAACAGACTACAGTAATCCCAAAGGAAGACCTTGCAATTGTTCCTATATTTTCTGATGTGATCAATTTAGATGACTTCCAACTCCCAGTAGGATGGTCTATACTAGGATGGCCGATATTCAAATTGAAGAATGATGAAAATAGCATATCAATAGATACTATTCTAAATCAATCATTGAGAGCTGTAGTAGATTATCATTTGCAGTTCGGCATTCCAATGGAAAGATTCATTCAGATACAGTTCAGAGAGAATGGTCAGATATTGAATGATGAACTATTCTTCATTGACTGGAAGAATAGGAGGCTAACACTAACCAATCCCAATCCTCACAGAACCTACCGTTTAATAATATCTGTATCGCATGAGTACATCAATAATCTAATCAAGGAGCTGTATAATTTAGAATAGAGAGTAAACGATGTGTTAACGAATCTATAATTAAAAAGTAAAGGAGACAATGAACATGGATGATCTTTTTAGTTTAAATCTTTTTGATGAAGCTTCTGAAACAGAACACGATCCAGTTGATTCTGATAACGGGATAGCTGATCCCAATGGTCCTACACCTCCAGGGGGTTTGAAGGAAACTCCATCAGGCAAGCCGTATGATGCAGCTTCGATAGCTATTCCTGGTGGAGATAAGGAATCTCCAAGCAATAGTGGGTATGATCTCACTAGCATCTCTGTTCCAGCGGGATCTCAGATACCTCTGAATACATACAATCAGATCCTTGCAGATCTTCAGAAAAGCTACAGGGAAAGTTCTGAGATACTGGAAAAACTACAGACACTTATACCTGTATCGCAGACTGTTGAAGAACAACAGGATCAATTCACTGAGGATGCCATAGATAACGCTGTCTATGAATCTTATCTATCCGGACCAGTCTTTGAGGCTGTCAAAGCGGAGAATAAAGAAGAAATAACAAAGATAGTATCTAGCGTAAAAAATAAAGTTGCAAAGTATGTAGAAGATAATGAAACTAAGTTTATTCGTCCGAATAAGATAATGTCGGCAATAAGAAGTGCAGGAAACCCAGTTGGGGTGACAACTCTCAAAGGTGCTAGTACTCTGATTTATGCTCCTAATTTCTGGGTAACTAGATTATGGCAGATAGTTGGTAATATAGTAATTGAAGAACAGAATCTCAATACCTTGGTGGGAAAACTGAATGAAGAATTTGCCGAAGATCTTGGAGAATACAAGTTTATCACTGTCAAATACACCAATAATCTTATGGACGTATTTAGGACGAAGTTTAATTACAAGAACCACCTTGGCGTATTCGGACTCATTGTGGACAAGAAGATGCCAGTTGAGATGAAAGCTCTAGAAAAAGAAAGTGCTGCTCCCGAAAAGGAAGAAAAGAAAGAAGATAAAAAGAAAGAATAATCAAAATAGTAGCAGGAGGGAATTCCCTCCTGCTACTTCAATCTTATTGTTTGGCTCCGTTCAATACCTTCCCCAGTATATTCTTGATCATACCGGAACCTCCATTCTTCACAGCAGAAGCATTCTCATCAAGAGCTTTACTGATGGTGTCAGCCGATACACTCAGAAGGCTATCCAAGATATTCATGATTCTCGGATCTTCCAATACGTCAGTATCAACATCATTCAGTAGCAACAACTCTTTCAGGTCAGACTCAACACCTTCTGTAACCTTCTTCACGAAGTCTTCTGGAATTATCTGAACTTCCTCAACTTCTTGGAGAACTACTACCTCCTCTTCAACAGCTTCAATTGGTTCAATTACATCTTCCTGATCAGTGTACTCCAATTTCCTGACAGGCCTAATGTCACTGATAACCGAGTTAATCCAATTGTCGTACTTCTCTCCATTCTTGTTGTAGAACTTCATGTCAACATCTCCTTTTCATGATTCCTTATATTCAAATATAAGATTGTCTTTTTCAAATACGTTTACCTCATACGATAGTCCAGCCATTCGGATGAACCTACTGAATAGTTGGGCTGACAACGATCTACTACTGTTCAAAATTGTTAGCATGTTGTTTATCGTGTAATCGTCTATCTCTTTTGATCTTAGATCGTTTTTGTTGATATTCTCCATCACCATTAGTATCTTAATTATCTTTTTGAAAGGATCATCCTTGGTGTCTATGATGTTGTCGTATTTCACTATCCCGGTATCAAATGTGTTTTTTGGATAGTGAAAGGATAGCAGTTTCCTGCTATCCTTGGTCACTATCACATTGTAGTTTACATGTAGGATGTTATCAACCCATATATTCCATTTGTCCAATCTCATGAACGATATCTTGGTAAGAGCAGTATAGTAGTTCCAAATCGCTTTCTCACTAAGCTTTGGGGTTGACATGTCAACTAAGTCAATCAGGGTATATTTCTTTGCATTCAACACACCCTTCACGCATTGTGTGAACATGTTATCTCCGTCGGTGAAGAGAGGTTCCAGGATATCGTCATTATCACATCTTCTCTGTTGATACAATACACTGTCAGCAATTTGTTTGTCGATCTTTGAACACATCAATGTCACATCGGTTAGTGTCACATCTGCTAGATACTTTGTGTTTGAGAATGGAGTAGTATATTTTTTACTCCCATCCCATATTGGAAAGTATGAATACTTTGGACTGCTTCTGGTTTCTGTCAAGGAATAAACATATAATCTATTGTCAGGAGATATGTACAGCTTTCCTTCAACCAGATTATCAGAATCAAAATATCCTTCAACTTCGTACGTTTTGTTGGTTGATGGAATAACACCAATCAATTACATCAACTCCTCAACATCAGTAGCCTTTGGTGCAATATCGACTGTCGGTTTTACACTAGAAGCATCAAAGGATCTTGGTTTGTTTGGTTTGGTGATGTAATTCAAGTACATCATTAGAGCGATAGAATCGATGTCCAATCCACGTAGGTTAGTCAACAATGATTCAGTATCATTCAATGTCAGCAACACAGTTGACTGTTCATTGTTGAATTTCATCTTGATTCCTTCGATTCGATTATCGTCTTCTTGTACTATGACAACGGCTGACAATTCCAAGGTAAACGATCCAACCTTGAACACCCTTCTGATTTTTGCTGCAGCTTCTTCATTTAGTTCCAATCTGGTTCCGGTATACCGATACATCTCAGGAGTCTTCAAATCCTGATATATACCATCCAACTCCCGAATGAATATTGGCAGATGATATCTATTCATCCCTAGAGCATCATTTGAATTCCATACCGGTTTACTTCGGTTTCCCTGCTCGTCAACCTCATATGGTTTTACTAATATCACCGATACTATTGGATAGAATGCAATGGATGTACTTTTATCATTATTTATATTTGAAACAAACTCCGGAGTTCTAGAATCATCAATTATGAGTCTAACCTCGGTACGAACTTTCCCCACTATGTACAAACTCTGGTACCGAACAGTTTGTCTCATATCAATCCTCTCCCTCCTTATTATCCATCAGGAAGTTTTCATCAAACTTTCTGTATGAAGCTCTGGGGTCATTCTCAACTATTATCTCCATTGGATTGTTAGATGTCCCAGAGATCTTTAGTTTTCCTTCAGACGATCTGAATAATGCATCCAATATTTCATTGTATTGTTTTTCACTATCACATTTGATCACTAATTCTTCCTCATCTTCATTCAACGGGCATTCATCTAAATATTTTGATATCTTGTAGTGCATTTCATTCTCGTAAAGTGAATCATCAAAATACAGCGATTTCACATCGCAGTACGGAGAAATATCTCCGCCTTGGCCCAATAACCTTCACACTAGTTCGCAACACTAGTGCAGTACATTTAAGTACTTCTCTACATCTCTGTAGAAGTTGAGACTATATCTTCACTAGTACTACTATTACCATAGTACCAGTGCTTCTCGTTTCCCGTTACCTCTATTCCCTTGCAGGATATAGACCCTCATAAGCTTAGGGGGTACTCTACTTACTCATTGATGTGGTATTTACTCCATCATCTGAGTGTTCGATAGTCGTTGAACCTACTACCTATGTTGTAGGTAGCTTGGCTGCGGATTGAGCAATCCTTAACATTTTTACCATCCATCAGGTCCTCATCCTGATCCCTCATGTATGTCACCATCACAAGTTGGTAGTTAAGGCTCTAAGCTTATTCCCGCAATTATGAGAAGTTTAATGACCCCAGAGTTACATTGTTAGGGTCACTTGAACTTGTCGATGCAACGTCGATGAGCCCCAGCATACTCATTATCTTCATACAGCTCGCAACACTGTACCGCCTATTATGGCTGCTCCAGCTCTCACTGGATGTTGAGACTATATCTTCACTAGTACTACTATTACCATACTACTAGTGCTTCTCGTTTCGAACCACCATCAGCTTGTGGCCCTACTCCCCAATGGGGATAGTCGTTGAACATGGTACTACTAGAGTACCTTAGCTGCGGATTACCCAATCCTACTAGTTTTTACTATCCTATACTCATTACAGTATATGCTACACCATCTATCACTAGTGGCTGCAGTATAGTAGGCTCTAAGGGACTTCCCGTCAATTAAGAGAAGTTTAATCACCCCAGTATTTGCAAGTATTAGGGTGTAAACTGCGTTGTCTTATTGGAATACGCTTGGAATCCGCATTCCCGAGTGCGTTCAACTATCTTCATACAGCTCGCAAGACTGTATCGCCTATTATGGCTGCTCCTACTCTCGTAGTACGACTAGCTATCTCAAGCTAGAAGGAGTATTCCTACTCGAAGAGACTATATCATCAATCATATTCTATTACCGAATATGAACTGCTTCCCGTTTCCAGTTACCCTCTACCCTTCCAAGGTTTAGAGCCCGCATTAGCTAGCACTGATAGTGCATCAACGCTTCGCATTGCTTCGGGTGTACTCTACTGACAGTATTGTACAAAGTATTTCTCTAAGTACACTGTTGGTCGATAGTCGTTGAACCTACTGCCTATGTTAGTAGGTAGCTTGGCTGCGTATGGTTATCTCTATTCTGTACGTTTTTACTATCCGATGATCGTTATATCATCTGCTACACTAGCTGTCACCAGTAGCTGCAGTAGTACAGACATACCGAGATGTTCCCGCAATTAGAGAAGTTTAGAGGACCCAACTTTTACAACAATGCTACCATTGTTGCCAAGATTATGCAGGCGTGGTGTTCACATGGATCGCAACTCCATACCGCTTTATTCAAGCTGCTCTAGGCTTTCCCTAGATGACCAGACTATATCTTCCCTAGCACCACTATTACCATAGTACTAGAGCCTCTCGTTTCCAGTTACCCCACCTTCAGTTCTTCCAGTGGCCCACCATATGCTTGTGGGTGTACTTCCTCTTTACTAGTATCAAGGTATTTCTCCATAGTACTAGTGTTAGGAATAGTCGTTGAACGTGCTACCTTCATGCTTTCAGCATTTTTTGTACTAGCTAAATATTTACGATTAGCTCGGGTATCCGGTATCCCAAGCCTCTCTAGTATTACACCGTAATCAGTAATTCCAGAATCAAATAACTCTACTACCCTATTCCGAAGATTGTCTGACCTTCTAGGATTTAATTTGACATTTGGAAGACCCAGCTTATCTTTCCACTCACTTTTCACCGCAGCAATATATTTGCGATTCTTGCTGTTGAATACTAAATTTATTCTCATATAACCATTCTCATTCATAGAAGAACGAAGAATGTTATCAGTTATGGTGTTTCTCACCCTGCCCCTATCACTAACCTGGTATTGTGTTATTTCTCCAGAAAGATGTATATACTCCCATCTCTCAGCATTTAGAGCAAATATCGGACCTTCTCCTAATTCTTCTACTAGTCTATCTACTAGATCCTTTTTCTCTTTGGCCATAATATTACCTCCTTTCTGTATATAATATATAATTACGATACCCGGATACTTTTTTAGCTAATATTTCTTGAAGGTAACTTCGCTGCCTATGATTCCCCAATCTCAAGTGATTTTACCATCCGATAGCTGTTATACTATCTGCTACACCATCTATCACTAGTGGCTGCGGTTACTTGAGCTCTAAGTGGGTTCCGGCAATTATGAGAAGTAAGGCCAGTCTCTGAATATTAATATGTTATTTATTTTCAACTATACTAATACTAGGCCACCTTTTTTAGTATAACGAAACGACTGTTGATGGTCGTGGTCTGAGTTTGTTTCGGAGTACCTCAGAACACCGGAACCGTATATTCGGGTGACAAATATATCTTCCGGGAACTTAAAGCAGTTACCATAAATTCACACATATCGCAACTATGTGCAGTTCTATTTACCTTCGGTGAAATGTAGCATCATGGAAAGATTTTAATGCTATTCCTCCTAGGTGACATGAACTTCCCTAGTTCTCACTAGGATACTAGACTATATCATCACTAGTACTACTGTTACCATAGTACTAGTGCTTCTCGTTTCCCATTACTCTAGTCCCTTGCAGGATTTAAACTAGCCCAGCATTAGCTAGCACTGATAGTGCATCAATGCTTCGCATTGCTTCTGGGGGTACTCTACTAGCTGTATTGATGTGGTATTTATTCCAGCATCACAGTGGTTCGATAGTCGTTGAACACACATCTACTAGAGATGTTTAGCTGCCTATGATTATCCCTACCAACTACGTTTTTACAATCCCTGGACCGTTATATCCAGTGCTACACCATCTATCACTAGTGGCTGCTG
>Ga0123353_10002705_pt1 | contig 22107 bp, 26 predicted proteins | sample TergutLab28metaG_3_FD_92763 | JGI IMG/M metagenome (GOLD analysis project Ga0123353, IMG submission 92763) | Labiotermes labralis P3 segment gut microbial communities from Petit-Saut dam, French Guiana - Lab288 P3 | ecosystem: Host-associated > Arthropoda: Insects > Digestive system > Gut ... | reverse complement strand
TTTCCCATTCTGGAGCAAGGAAGTAGTCAGAAGTCAGGAGTCAGGAGTCAGAAGTCGCATGCGGTAAGGAACTGCCAGAGTCAAATGGTGCGGTAGCACCATTCTGACACCTGACTCCTGTATTCTGCTCCACGGAATGCGATAAGGCTGAAAATGGCATGTTAATTTCTGGCGAAAGCCTTACTCCTGACTCCTCTATTCTATCGCCCGGAATGAAAGATACAGCAAAAATGGGTATCAAACTTCCCTGCGCGAACCTTGCCCCCACTTGCCGCACAATCGGATTATGCTATACTTTCCGACTTGAAAGAGCCGGTTTCGCTGTCCGTCTCGACCAATTTTTTAGCGGCGAAGCGGCGATTCGACCCCCCCGCACTGTTTCGACTCTGCTCGACAGAGTGCCAACGGGATGCGGAGTCACGGCTAATTACAATGCTGGCGTAGCTCAATCGGTAGAGCAGCTGATTTGTAATCAGCAGGTTGCGGGTTCGAGTCCCATCGTCAGCTTTGCAAAAAACAATCGGGGGATTTCCCGAGTGGTCAAAGGGAGCAGACTGTAAATCTGCCGTCACAGACTTCGGAGGTTCGAATCCTCCATCCCCCAGTGAGGGGCGAGTTGTGAGTAGCGAGTGGCGAGTGAATAGATACTCGCTCTCACCACTCGCTACTCGCCACTCCAACAGGCGGGTGTAGCTCAATGGTAGAGCCACAGCCTTCCAAGCTGAAGACGTGGGTTCGATTCCCATCACCCGCTTCGCTGTTGTAGCTCAGCCGGTAGAGCACGTCCTTGGTAAGGACGAGGTCATGAGTTCGATTCTCATCAACAGCTTCGTTAGGTGGTTAATGATCAGTGGTTAGTTGGTCAGTAACCGGTTTTACGATACTAGCCGTTCATGCCAGTGAACCACTGTGTTATCAGGAACCACATGGCGAAAGACTTTTTATAGAAGGAGAAAATTACAATGGCAAAAGAAAAATTCGAACGCACTAAACCGCACGTCAACGTCGGCACCATCGGTCACATCGACCACGGCAAGACGACGCTGACCAGTGCTATTCTTGCAGTTCAGGCAGAGAAAAAACTCGCGAAGGTCAAGAGTTACGCCGACATTGCTAAGGGCGGTACGGTTCGTGACGCAACAAAGACGGTGACCATCGCCGTCGCTCACGTTGAGTACGAAACCGACGCGCGTCACTATGCTCACATCGACTGCCCCGGTCACGCCGACTTCATCAAGAACATGATCACCGGTGCTGCCCAAATGGACGGTGCGATCCTTGTGGTCGCCGCCGATGCAGGTCCGATGCCCCAAACGCGGGAACACGTCCTCTTGGCTCGTCAGGTGAACGTCCCGAAACTGGTCGTCTTCCTTAACAAGATCGACCTCTTGGACGACCCGGAACTGCTCGAACTGGTCGAACTCGAAGTTCGGGAACTGCTCGACAAGTACGGCTTCCCCGGCGATACGACCCCGATTATTCGTGGTGTTGCTCGTGATGCTCAGCAGAAGCCCGGCGATCCGGCTGCCGCAAAGTGCATCACCGAACTGATGGACGCTCTCGACAGTTTCATTCCCGAACCGCCGCGTGAACAGGATAAGCCGTTCCTGATGGCAATCGAAGACGTGTTCTCGATTGAAGGTCGTGGAACAGTGGCGACGGGTCGTATTGAACGTGGTGTTGTGAAGGTTGGCGAAGAAGTCGAAATCGTCGGTCTGACCGATGAGAAACGCAAGACCGTCTGCACAGGCGTTGAAATGTTCAAGAAGGAACTCGATCAGGGTCAAGCGGGCGACAACGTCGGTTTGCTCTTGCGTGGAGTGAAGCGGGAAGAAATTCAGCGTGGTCAAGTGCTTGCCAAGCCGAACAGCATTCAGCCGCACACCGATTTTGAAGCGGAAGTGTACGTTTTGTCGAAGGAAGAAGGTGGTCGAGCGACTCCGTTCTTCTCCGGCTATCGTCCGCAGTTCTATTTCAGAACGACCGACGTGACGGGTGCTCTGACGCTGATGGGGGATGCCGAAATGTGTATGCCCGGCGACAACGTCAAACTGAAGGTCGAACTCATCCAGCCGATTGCGATGCAAGAAGGTGCTCGTTTCGCGATTCGCGAAGGTGGGCGCACCGTCGGTTCCGGCGTGGTGACGAAGATTTTGAAGTAGAAATATTGAAAGATCAGAGCCGCAATCGTAAGATTGCGAAAGAGAGCCGGGGACTGTGTCCCCGTTCGGCGACACAGTCGTCGGCTCTCGAAACAAAATGAGATTGGTTTTTTGATGCGAGAGCAAAAATGGAACATGCCGCGATGCCTTTTCATTGTATGCCGTACATGATGTTCATGATGCCAATCATGATGTTGTTCTGCTTGGTTGTCTGTGCATTTATGATGCGGTCAGTATTCGTCAATCGTGGTTTTCCTTGCGGTTTTCATAAAACAGACAGTATGAGAAAGTCTAGTGAAGCAGACAGCATGAGAAAGGCAATGATCGACCAACAAAGCGTCATCGCCGATTTGAAACGTGAATTGGAAGAACTGAAACAGAAATTGAAATAGGTATCAACCTTTTAGAGCACAAACGGGAGTAGTTTAGTGGTAGAACTGCGGTCTCCAAAACCGCTGGTGGGGGTTCGATTCCCTCCTCCCGTGTTTGTACGAAACGAAATAGTAGAGAACGATTTTGGGTAATGAACAGTCGAACTCTCAAACTAGGACTGTTGATGAGTTTTTTTGTGGCACTGGTAGTGTTCACGGGATGTGTGACATGCACTGTGTGTCGTGGTAGTAGTGATGGAGAATGTCCAAAATGTAAAGGGACAAATGAAGTGTTTCCTGCACCTTCAAAAAAATAATGTAAGATGGAATTACTAAAAGAACTATTCCGGTTTCGCCGCTATAAGGCAAGTCAAGGTCGCCTGATCCGCCGGTTGACGATGGTGGGTGTGTGGGTGCTGTTCCTGACGGGTGCGTGGAAATGCACTCACATGGACTACACGTGGCTTGCCAATTTTTGTACGTGGCTTTTCGGCTGGAATGCACAACTGAAAGCGGCTGTGGAAGCCAACGCGGTAGAAACAGTAGAAACACTCACTGCTCAGATACAGGCTTTTATAGGGTCGTTCGCATTGATTTTTTCCTATTCCTTAGCGGGAGCGATCTCGCTGTTCGGGATATGGTTCGGTTTTCGGCTCATCAACTGGGAGACGTTCGGTGATTTTCTCATTTCCGTTGAAGGAGAGATGGCAAAGGTCTCGTGGCCCGGCAAAGCAGAACTGAAATCGTCCACCATCGTCGTCCTGTCGGTGTTTTTGCTCCTTGCGGGAATGATCTACGTTTACGACTTGATTTTGGTCTTCTTTTTCAGGAGCATAGGGGTTATGTAGTTGCGGGAAATACCACTAACGCAAAAGGAGGCAATCATGAAACCTCAGATCATCGTCGGAGTGAGTTTGATCCTCGCCTCTACGAGTTGTATTTTTGCGTTTGGCATTGCCCTTACCAGTCCCCATGCGAATATCGGTATCGTTTTCTTGCCGTTCGCTTGGCTTGTTTATCTTGGTTTGGGATATGCTGTGATGCTGCCGATAAAAAAGGACGAGTTAGGTTCCGACTTGCCCACACCCTGTGGGAAAGAGGAGGGATAAGCCATGCCGACGATTACAATAGATTTAGACTTACCGGACAACGCGAACATTCCACTGGATTGGGATGCGCGGGCGTTCGTGCTGGCAAAGATGCAAGAAGAAGGACTTCTCGCTTCGGAGCAAACGGCACAGACTGCTGACGTGACCGACGAGGACGACGACCCGGACTCATGGTTCACACCGGAACTAAGGCGGAGAGCAAAGGAAAACCGTCGGCGACTGGAGGAAGAGGCTCGCAGGAATCCGCCGAAGCATTCCAAAGAAGAATTATTAGAACTCCTTCTCAATCTTCCGGTTGCCGACGAGGAGACAATTAAAAGACAAGACGAAGCTAGGGAGCACATGCGACAATGGAAACTGCCGTGGTAATTGATGCCTGTATATTCATTAAGCACTGGCGTTCAAAGAACAGAGCGAATACTTTGCTGACGGAATTGTTGCAACACCGAACGGCGCACGTTTCCGCAGTTGCCAAATACGAAGTGCTTATCGGTGCTGACGAAAGAGAGATGGATGAATGGTATCAAATATTTGAAAATATTACTGTTCTCCCCTTCGACGATGTGGCGGTTGATGCGGCCAGAATGATTTATCGACAACTGAAACAAGAAAACAAACTGATCGACATCAGTGATATTCTCATCGCTGCAACGGCAATAGCCCACGATTATCCACTCGCAACGCTCAATCGAAAACATTTTGAACGAATCCGAGGCTTGCGAATGGTGTGATATTTATGATAGAATAAACCCTTCCCCAGTGGGAATAATGAAAGAAAAATGTCCGAAACAGAACTAAAAACCGAAGAAGCACTAATTGACGAACCGGCTGTCGAACAAATCGGCGAACCGCAAGTGGAAGAACCACAAATCGATGAAGAGCCGCAGTACGAAATGTCGAGCGAACCCGCCGAGGAGATGTGGGACGACGATGACGACGAGGCTTTCGACGTGCCGCCGCCGAAACCGTTCTTTGAAGCGCAGCCGGATCGCGTACCCGGAAAGAAGGACTGGTACATTCTGAAAGTACAGGTTAACCGCGAAGACACGATCAAGAAGGACATCGAACGGCGAATTGCCATTTCCGGCTTGAAAGATTTTTTCGGTGAAATCCTTGTGCCGACGAAACTCATTACGGAGATACGCGGGGACAAGAAAAAGGTCGTGAAGCAGAAGCTCTATCCGGGCTATATCATGATTTATATGGAAGTGTACGACGACACGTGGTTTCTCGTTCGAGAAGTTGCGGGGGTTGGTGACTTCACGGGGGCACAGGGCAAACCGACTCCGATGCTCGCGCACGAGGTGGAACGTATCTTAAAATTGGTGAAAGAAGGACCGGAAAAGCAACCGGAACTCAAGATCGGCTATCAAGTGGGACAAGAGGTCAAGGTCAAGGATGGTCCCTTTGAAACGCTCGAAGGAGTGGTAGACAACATTGACCAGACGAGTGGTCGTGTGACGGTCATCATCAGCATCTTCGGTCGCAGCACCCCCGTTGAACTGGAGTATTGGCAGATCGAGTCGATGACTAAATAGTCTACCGTTTCTCAATTGACATCCCTTTTTTTCGCACGGAGGCACGGAGATGATTGCTCGGATAGGCAACCCGTTCTGTGTCTCAACATTCTTTGTTCTTACGAATTGTATCAATGATGAAACACGTTTTTGTTGCTGCGATTTTTCTGTTGTGTCTGTTCTCTGCCATTTTTGCGGCGGAGCAGACAGCCCCGTCCAAAAACATCGTTTTTATTTTGGCAGATGACCTCGGCGTGATGGATGTCGGGGCATTCAATCCGCAAACATTTTACGAAACACCGCGTCTCAATCGGCTCGCCGAAGAGGGAATGCGATTTACATCGGCATACACCGCATGCAATGTGTGTAGCCCATCGCGGTACAGCATTATGGCGGGGAAATATCCTGTGCGGTCGGGGGTGACGAATTTCCTCGCCGGAACACGGAGCGAACGATTTGAACCGGCGAAACTCGATCTGTTCATGCCGCTCGAAGAGAAAACGCTCGGTGAAGCATTCCAAGAAGCGGGCTATCGAACTGCCTATATCGGAAAATGGCACCTCGGCGACATGAATAGGTTTGGTCCGTCCCAACAGGGCTTTGATGTGGTGAGTGGCGATGGTCGTTATTTATCTCCCGAGTACGCGACCATCAAGTTTACAGCGCACCCGCCGGTTCAACAGAACGAACCGCGAATCGAAATACGAACAGAGCAAATCACCGACGACGCACTGACGGTGTTGGATGCCTTCCATGCAATGGAGAAAAAGCCGTTTCTCCTTTATCTCGCTTTTTACCAAGTCCATGTTCCACTCGGTGCATCGGAGAAACATGTCGCGCCGTACCGAAAAAAAAAGGAAGAGCTGGGACTACAAAACGATGACGCGAAGGACTTTGCGGACGAGGAGCAATGTTTCGCCACGGACAGCCCACGCCAAACCCGAGTTCGGCAAAATCACGCGGTTTATGCCGCAATGGTGTCCCACATGGATGAGTGCATTGGGCGGGTTCTGGACAAACTTGACGCATTGGGGCTCCGAGAGAACACGATAGTGGTCTTTATGACGGACAACGGCGGTTTGACGACGGCGGAAGGTGCACCAACGAGCAATCTGCCGTTTCGTGCCGGGAAGGGTTGGAATTATGAAGGCGGTCTCCGTGCGCCGCTCATTGTTCGTGTGCCGAAGTTGGTGAAGCCGAACTCCGTTTGCGATGTTCCTGTCATCAGTACCGATTTTTACCCGACCCTTCTTGATTTATCCGGTATTCCGTCGCAGCCGCAACAACATGTTGATGGCGTGAGTTTCGCTTCCTTGCTTCGAGGCGAGCAAACGGAATTACCGCCACGGGATTTATTCTGGCATTATCCGCATTACAGTAATCAAGGCGGCTTTCCGTCGTCGGCAATCAGGGCGGGGGACTACAAATTGATTCAGCGATTAGAGGACGGTCGTGTTCACCTCTACAACTTGAAAGAGGACATTGGCGAGCGCAACGATCTTGCCGAGAAGATGCCGGAGAAAGTCGCCGAGTTGCAACAGCGGCTCGTTGCCTGGTACAAAGACACGGGTGCCAGATTTCTTGAACCGAAAGACGGACGCATTCCGTGGCGACCAAAATGACGCTGTAGACCCGGAGCGGGTCATTGTTCGGCGACGCCCCCTCGCGCATCCGCCCTCTCGTTGTCGGGCGTAAACAGCGGCTTGCGGAATTTTCAACCGGCTGCGGTCTCTCACCGGCAAGTCGATCAAGGTTGCTTCAATGATTTCGCCGAGGAAACTTGTTATTTTTCCTTTTCCGACTACAATGCGATGCGATAGGAGTAACGAGGGGCAGGAAAAATGCGAGAAAAAAATTACCAACTCTTTAACGAAGATTGCAGGCGAGGAATAAAAAACGTTTCCGAAAATTCTGTCGATTTTATCGTAACAGACCCGCCCTATTTCATTGATGGCATGGACGATGCCTGGAATGACAACAATCTAAAAGCCAAAGCAGCGAAATCCGGGGTGATCGGCGGATTGCCTGTTGGCATGAAATTCGACCGAGCGCAGGGGGAGAAATTGCAACAATTTTTAGAACCCCTTTGCAAAGAATTTTTGAGAATTCTCAAACCCGGCGGATTTTGTGTTGTTTTTTCGCAAGGCAGACTCTATCATCGAACAGCCATGGCACTTGACTTATCCGGTTTTGAAATCCGCGATTTGCTTGGATGGAAATACGAAGGGCAGGCAAAAGCGTTTTCGCAGAATCACTTCATTCGGAGGGACAAAACGATGCCAGAAGCAGAAAAACAACAATTGATGGAAGAACTTGATGGTTTGAAAACACCACAGCTCAAACCGCAAATGGAGCCAATGGTTTTGGCACAAAAACCAAAAGACGGAACGTTCGTTGAAAATTGGAAAAAATACCAAGTGGGTTTAGTCAATACGAAAGAATCATTGGACGGCATGTTTCCGGGTACAGTGATGGAGGTGTCAAAAGTGGTAAGAAAACACGAAACCGACGAAAAGCTCGAACACATGACGATCAAACCCGTCTGTTTGATTTCCCACCTGATCAAACTTTTTACGAAAACAGGGCAGACGGTGCTAGACCCTTTTTTGGGCAGTGGCTCGCACGGTGTCGCCGCGATCGAGTCCAATCGTAAGTTTATGGGATTCGAAATTGAAAAAAAATATTACGATATTGCATCCAGAAGAATCGAATCCGCCACAGCTAAAATCAAATGATCTTCCAATAATTTTTTTAAGAATGGATCAATTTCCTCGCTGATTGCCGGGGAGGTGCTCGTTAATACTACAGCGCAGTAAAAAAGTCGAAAACCCATCTTAACCATTGATGCGTTAAGGGATGACGCGAGTAGAACCCAGTGTGATTTTTGGAATTTTTCAACCTCATTTTCACCTCATTTCCACAAACAAAACAACCTCAGTAGCATCAGGCATTCTCTGATGTCTCACCTCATTTACCTCATTTCGCTTTTTGCGACATGTCGTGCCAAAACGAGAATGAGGTCAATGAGGTTGGTGAGGGGGAGTGCCACCGGGCTACTGAGCTTCTGTTTCGTCAGAAAAATAAGGTAAAAATGAGGGTTGTCTCCCACGCGATTGCGCTGTAGTATTACGTCGTCATCGACCGCCTCGAAAACGCCGCCTACGAAGGACATCCCCTACCAACGCTCCGAAAAATTGCCTTGTGGGCGTGTTCGGAATGCGTATCGAATTGAATTTCATGCCAACAGAAAACAAAAACACGAAAAGGGAAAAAACATGAAAGCCGGAAACGCAGACAACGTCGCAGCGACAGGATAGCATCTGCCTATCGCAAGCAGAGGCAATCGGATATAATCGCCCGAAAGCGAAATGCAACTTTTCTCCAAAGAGGTGTCCATGAAAACGACTCACTTCTTCCTTTGTGGCTTGACCGCAATGATGATGCTCGGCTTGACGACAACGGGATTTGCCCAACCCATCGGAGTAACAATTTCACTTCCAGATGAAATGGCGAAGGTGGGAACCAGAGCACTCAACCGCGCGACTTGGAATGGGTCGCTCTCGACCACTCTCGGATTGCTCGAACACCCTGGATTTCGTGAGGCTTGGGACATCTCCGGCGAACAATATCAGCAAATTACGGCGATTCAAAGAGACAGAGAGTATAGATCGAGTCCTGAATATCTCGAAATTGAAGCAGAAATGGATAAGCAACTGAACGAACCCCCTTTACGAGGTGCCGACGAGAGAACACGAATGGACAAATTTCTCGAATGTCAAGAAAAGCTCTCTGCGATTGGCTGGGAATCTCGTGGCAACGCCCTTGACAGTTTCCTGACAGCAGAACAGAAACAAAAAATTAGAGAGTTCGAGTTGGTAAACATGTCGAATTGGCGATTCATCTCGTTCCATTCGTTCGAGGCATTCGACCTGACCGATGCCCAAAGACAAGAATTGGAGGCAATCAAAAAGGAATTCGAACCGGAGTTCGAGCGGCAACTCCAAGATTTTGTGAATCGTGAAGACCTAGACAACCAAATGCACAGAATGGTAAAAGCGGAATTTGAAAGACAAGGAGGAGGCGATTACAAGGAATTTAATGCGAGACAGGGGATCATTCGTGCAAAAATGCAGGCAGAAAACCCGGAATTCAACAGGATGCACGAAAAAATGGTCGCAGAACGAGAATTGTTTGCTGTACAATTCAGAACGAAAATGTTCGATGTATTGACAGACGAACAGTGGGATCGTTTTCAAGAGCTACTTGACAATCCGCCGGACTACATCAACGCATGGCGTAAAAGACTCAAAGAAGCCGAGGAAGCCGCCAAAAAAGCTGGAGCGTGGCAACCGGGTCCCGGTTCATGGCGACCGGGCGATCCGATTCCCGAACAGTATCGGCAGCAGCGCAACGAACGGCGAAGGTTTCCGCGAACGGAAGAGGGAGCCACCGGTCGCGCAGGCGTTGTCGCGCTCCCGGCTGCCATTGTCCTTTGATGGGGTATCCTTTGTGATGCGTGTTTCGTTCCTGATGGGTCGTCATGTCGCTTCGTAGATCACTTCCCCGGTTTTTTTGACATGTTCAAGGAAGCCGCTTCGGTCGCATGACTCGTCTAGCAAATGCGGTTCGATGTCTAAACTGACGGATACCCTTAATGCGCACAACTTTGTCGCCGTATCGAGCCAGTTGCCTTGGTAATTGTTCATCACAATGGCAATGTCAATATCGCTGTATTCCCGAGGCGTTCCGTTCACGTAAGAACCAAAGAGAATGATTTGTTCTGGACTCAAAACTCTTTTTACTTCTTCCGCATACTTTTGGGCTATTTCTCTAACTGTTGTTTTATCCAGCATAAAAACTCCTCCGTTTCATTTAACAATTCCTTGCAATGCACTGGCGATAGTGTGACGGCAATCCTTTTTTTGTATTCGGGATATCTTGCCTCAATCTGCAAGGGGTTTAATGTGTGCAATAATTGTTTTTGTTCATCCGACATGCTGCCAAAAACATTTCCCATTGCAGCAAGTTTTATCAAATCGTGTATCCGAGGCGGCAACTCGCCGGTTTTGTGAGCAATCACCGCCTTCAACGCCTTTTCGGCAATCAAGTGGCAAAAGAAGCCCATGTGCAAATAACGTTTCGATTGAAACAACGCTTTTGCCGTCAAAAGGTCATCATCACAAAGTTCCAGTCAATACTCGGTTTTTGCGTTCATCATGCCGCCATTGTCCTATAAAAAAAAGGAAAAAACAAGCAGGCAACAACCGCGACGCATCTTGCAAGCCGGAAACGCTGCGCAGCGGAGCGACCGGTTCACCATCGGCGAATCATCCGGTCGCGCAGGCGTTGTCTACCCTCTCGGCTTTCATTTTTCCCCGCCCCGCGCTTCGGGCTCTGGTCGCAATCTGACGACCTGCGGCTCTGTCAACCGCTCTTTTTGCCTTTGCAATTTATGGCAAAATTCATGCCGTAACAAGTTCGGCATCTGCCCGACTCGTTCCCCCAGGATAACGCAACGGACTTATAATCCTCAGGAATTGCTTAAAACTGCTGTTGAAACACGGTAAAATTTCCGTTCAAGTGATGCTTGATGGTGAGTTGCTTGAATTGCGACAAGTTGAAAACAGTAGAAAAACGTTTAACCGTTAGGTTTTCCTCTTGCTTCGAGTGGCAAGGGATAACCAAGTTTATCGTATCGTCCAAAATGTCTGGGTATTTTTTCGGATTGAGAATGTTTCCCTCGGCTTTTACTTCGGTCATTATCCGAAACCGCAATTTTACCGACGCTTTATCGACATTCCGAACCTTGCTGAAATTTTCCTGTTCTGAAAAAATGTCAATCAGTAAATTTTTAACATTGTCGCCGATGTCCAGCCCTTTTTCTTGAAGCCGCTCGTTCAGGACTTGCTCGAACGATTGACTGATAAGCGAATTCGATTTGACCGTTTCAAAGAAACTACCATGAACCAGTGCCACTTTCATGTGGTTCTGTCTTTGTCCCCGTATCAAATAAAACACGTCGCGCAGCGGCAGTGAAAGAATGACATCCCCCGCTTCTTCCATTTGCCGCTTAATCGTGCTATTCTCTCCCTTGATCACTTTACTGATTGCTTTCTTCCCTGTCGGCAGTGTTGAGTTAAAGGACGAAACAGTGTAACTTTTGCTGTCCTTCAATTCGATCAATTCACCGCCAGTAAAAAGCGATTTGTCCGAATTAATTCTTATTGCTAAATCGGGAAAAACGCCATTGTTTCGGCACGACAATATTTTCAGCGAGAACGGAAAACTTTCCAGTTTTTCGACTGCTTGTAGCGTTGCTTTTTTTGCAATCAAATGCTTGAAAAAGTGGTAAATGGAATACATTAGCCGGTGGCACTGAACAGTTCTAAATTTTTCGTTTTGCGTTGGACTGGAGCATCCCATTCACTCCCCCAAATTTCGGCGAGGTCCTCCGTACAAGTATAATCTCGATAGTATTTTTGAATATTGTCCGCCTCACGCAGATTTTTGAGCCGACTTTTGATGCACTCTGCATTGTTCGGATCGATTTCAATAGAGATCGACTTGCGCCCTGTTTGCCATGCCGTTACTGCTGTTGTTCCAGTTCCTGCAAATGGGTCAAGCACCGTATCACCGACGTTCGTTGACGTTAAAATCATTCGCAAAAGCAGAGCCAGTGGCGATTGCTGTTTATGAAATCGTTCACCATCTGCGGTTCGCAATGCCTCGTCGCCTGCAAAATAACCGCTGGTCAGTTCCCGAATGTCATCCCAAACATCCGTGACGAAGACACCATTTTCACGCGGCACTTTGAAATGAGCAGGCGATGGTGGATTAATCCGCAAACGGTGAAACGTTTTTGCCCGTTCCCCTTTAGTCGCATAGACAATCACCTGATATTGTTTACCGTATTTTCCCTTGACGGGAACCGCCGATGTTCGTTTTTTCCAAATGATGAGGTTCTGAAATTCCCAGCCGGTCTCCCGAAGTATTCGCAAGACAAATTCGGTGTTTTTTTCCCGTTGCATGAAGTAGATGCTTCCGCCATTGTTCGTAACGTTACAGATGGCTTGGCAGACGTTTTTCATCATTGCCCAGTAATCGGCTTCGGACATGTCGTCATCGTGGAGAGCATAATCTTTTTGCTGATTGAATGGCGGATCAAGAAACGTCATGTCCACCGTTTTCGGCAACGTTTGCAAAGCCGAACAGCAATTTGATGTGAGAATTTGATGCACGAGTTTTAGAAAAATGAACAACAACAGCGAACACCCCACAAATTCTACACTACGCCTCTGTTTTTGCAAGAGCGACCTGATTTTATTGAGACTCATTACCGCTCTTTTTGCCTTTGCAATTTATGGTAAAATCGTTGGACGATTCGATAGTTCACCCATTTTCAATGTCCGAAACCCGTAAACGCCGGTCTTCTGCGGAAGAGATGGCAAAGTCCCAAAAGGAAATTTCTGTTAGTGAGTTTTTCGCCAAAAACCGGCATTTGCTCGGCTTCGATAACCCACGCAAGGCACTGCTCACCACCGTCAAGGAAGCCGTCGATAACTCGCTCGATGCTTGCGAAGAAGGGGGAATCCTTCCCGAAATCTGGGTGCAGATTGACTCCGTCGGCAAAGACAAATACAAAGTCGCCATCCAAGATAACGGTCCCGGCATCGTCAAAAAGCAGATACCCCTCATCTTCGGTAAACTGCTCTATGGCTCGAAGTTTCACCGACTCCGAATGAGTCGCGGACAACAAGGGATCGGCATTTCCGCCGCCGGCATGTACGGACTCCTCACTACCGGCAAGCCGATTAAAGTCGCCTCAAAAATTTCGCCACGAAAACCGACACACTATTTTGAAATCAAAATCGATACCAAAACGAACCGACCAGACATCCTTAATGGCAACGGCGATGGCGAAGATATTCCGCCGAATGATGAAGGACGTAAATGGACCGAAAAGCATGGCATCGAGTGGGTCGAAGTTGAACGCGGCACGCGCGTCACGCTGGAACTCGAAGCAAAATATAATCGCGGACGCGGAAGCGTGGACGAGTATCTCGAACAGACTGCCATCTCGAATCCACACGTGACGCTTCACTACACCGATCCCGAAGGGAACGAAAAGCATTATTGTCGCGTCATCGACGTGCTGCCGCCGGAGCCGATGGAAATCAAACCGCATCCTTACGGCGTGGAACTCGGTCGCCTCGCGCAAATGGCGGAAATGTCGTCGGAGCCATCGCTTGGTAAATTTTTGACCGAGTCGTTCTCGAAGGTGAGTCCGAGCATTGCCAAGTTGTTGTGTGGCGAAGCGGGGATTGATTACCGCAAGCCGCCGCTCAAAGTGCATCGCGCCGAAGTCGAAAAATTGTACGAAGCAATTCAGGCGGCAAAAATACCGGCTCCTTCAACGGACTGCATTTCACCGATTGGCGAAGAGCATCTTTTGAAGGGACTGCATCAAGTGGTGCCAGGTCAATTTTTTGCGACGGCAATGCGTCCACCGGCAGTCTATCGAGGGAATCCGTTTCAGATTGAGGTCGGCTTGGCATTCGGCGGCGCACCGGCTTCGCACAAAGTGTCGCTGGAAACACTGGAAGAGATGCTCGGCGAAAGTGATACACGGACGCTTCGGCAATTCTTGACTTCGACGTTCGACGGACTCGGTGCGGACGCTGCCGACAAGATCATCAAGGCTTCCAAATTGCGTCCGCGTGTGTCGCCGAAAAACATGGAGCCGAAGGAGATGTTGCGATTGCATGAGTCGCTGCAAACATTGAACTTGAACGAGGGGCAAACGATGAACATTTACCGCTATGCGAATCGTGTGCCGCTGCAATTTCAGCCGGGAGCGTGTCTCATCACGCAGACGGTGATGGGGATGAACTGGCGACCTTACGGTTTGAATCAGGCACGCAATCAGTTGCCGCGTGGAGCGGTGACGTTGATCGTGCATTTGGCAAGTGTGTGGGTGCCGTTCACGAGCGAGTCGAAGGAGGCGATTGCGTCCTATCCTGAGATTCAGAAGGAGTTGCGGCTGGCACTGCAAGCGGTGGGACGCAAACTCGGCATGTATATGAAGCGTCGAGAAAAGGTGAAGCACGAAGGTGAACGTCGTAGTATCTTTATGCGTTATCTTGGCGAAGTCGCCACGGCGGTGTCGAGCGTCAACGGCAAAGATCGTCAGGAACTTTACAACGCCCTTGTCATCGCCGCCAAACAAAAAACCGCCACCGCCGACATGCTCCTCGGCGAAGACGGCAAGCCGATTGAGGAAGAAAATTTCGGCGAAAACGTGATCGTGGTGGTATAGAGAGCCAGCGACTGCGTCACCGATCAGAGCCACAATCGTTAGATTGCGCAAACCTAAATCGCACTTACGACCAGCACGACAATGGCGGCAATTTGCGCACAGACAATGCTTGCCGCCAAGAGCGGAAGCACCAGACGCAACGGATGGACATAAAACTGCCCCGTCATTTCATCGAGCCGAACGCCGCAAGGCAATCCGTCCCACACAATCGACTGCTTCGGCTCCATCGGATCGTAAAGCACCGCCTTGTATTTGCCATCGGTCAGTCGGGATGTGTCCTCTGTACAAACCGAAGCCACATACGGGGCACCATCCACCCAGTATTCAAAGTTGACATTCATTATCGGTTGCTCATTGACTTGTGTTCGTGTCGGAGTCATTCCGACATATTTTGCGGCGACTACGGTGCCGTCCTGCAAAAGGCAAATTGCTTTTCCTCTTGCAAACCATGAGTAAATCGCATAACAAAGTCCAGAGAACCCGAACAACAAGCCAACACATAAAAAAGTCAACGGGAACCACCACAAGATTCCAGTTATCGTCATTCCTTTAATACGGTAATGCTTTCCGGCTTGTTCAAGAGCAACTTCATCGCCGACTGCGCATTGTGGTTTTGCTGTGGGTCCAGTAATGTTGGAGGCTCTCTTACTTATTCTGGTAATCTTTTCTCCGTCGTCCCTTGTTGTTTCAAAGTGATAGGCGAAAATTGGTTGTCCGCCCCCACCTGTATTATCACCACCGATGCTACCAGATTTTTTGACATTGGTGATGGTTCCTTTTCCGGCATCTACCCAATCTCGTGGAATTGCGTCACCAATCCCCAAAAATGCGCCGACAAGAGCGAACATAAATCCGAAGACCGCTAAAAACCAACCACCAGAAAACATTCGCAGATAGAGTCGAGTCGTGAGCGGCACATGTCGCGGTGTATCGCCGAGTTGTTGCAGGATCGGCAGGTCGGGCGGTGGGGAAGCGATGTCTTGATTCTTGAACATAGCGGCATTGTAGCAAACTTGCCATTGTTTGGAAACGCAATCTAAGAAAGAATCCGGCTATTTGGCAACATAGAAAAGGCACAACCCGGGAGCGCGGGCATCCTGCCCGCATGCGGTGCCGCCTATTCCGCCCTTGCGTGGCGACGTTGCCACGCGAGGCGGCGGGCAAGATGCCCGCGCTCCCGGATATTTTTCAATCCCCCCTATTTTTCAAGGGGAAAATAGCCGGATTCTCTCTAAAGATTGCGGCTCTGATTCTCCTTGTTTACGCTTTGGGTTCTGTTGGACAAAAGAGTTTCAGTCCTTCGATCTGGTCGAAATGTTTTCGGTTGAGTGTCGCTAAGGGCAAATCGTTGGCAATTGCCGTTGCGGCAATGAACAAGTCGGCAAGTTCGATTTGCTTTCCTTGCCTGTTCAACTGGTGCTTGATTTCGCATGCTGCCAAAGCCATTTTTTCCTTGAACGGAATTACTGTCAACTCTCCCAAAAGATTGATCCAGAGTTCCCGATGAGATGCCGTTATCCCAAACTCAACTTCATAGAGAACGACGGTCGAGATGGATGGTTCGACAAACCGTCGCAGCACTTTTGCAAGGAAAGTGTTTGTTTTATCCTTCGCTCGCATGTGGTCGATAAACAGACACGAATCTATAAATATGCCAATCGACATTCGTTGATTTCCTTTCGTGCGTCGATGATACCTTGTAATTCCTCCTCCGTCATTACGGGACAATTCAGAAGAATTTCTAATAATCTCTTTCGGCTCTCTTCAAGTTCTTCGGGAGTACGTTTCCTTTCGTGTCTTTCACATCGTCGCTTAATTTCTGCCATTTTTTCCGGCGAAATGATCGGTTCTCCGGGAACGGTATATTCGACCCATTGAATTTCTTCTTGCTTTTCAGGGAGCGTTTCTTCTTCCCGCACGCGTCGTTCTCGCTCCTCTGCCGTGAGTTGCACGGCAAGGTTGAGCACCTCATTGTAATCGTATCCCACTGTCGCTGACATGAACACCTCCAAAGAAACTCCAAACCCAGTATAATATGTTCTTCTGGTCATTGCAAGGGCAAAGATCGTCAGGAACTTTACAACGCCCTTGTCCTAGCCGCCAAAAAAAAAACCGCCACCGCCGACATGCTCCTCGGCGAAGACGGCAAGCCGATTGAAGAAGAAAATTTCGGCGAAAACGTGATCGTGGTGGTATAGAGAGCCGACGACCGTGCCAGAGAGCTGACGACTGTGTCGCCGAAAACCGAGTTTCCATTCGCAGGTTTGTCCGAAGTTCACCCGACCAATTCCAACGGTGAGATTTTGGCAAGTTGCCGATGGAGGTCTTTCAGGTGTCGTTTCAACGTCTCGAGTTGCGCATCCAACCACTCTTCACCCGCAGACATACGCTTTTCCGTATCTGCAATCAGTATTCTGACTTGTTCAATGTTTTCTGTCAAGTATTCAACGTTGTTCATTGCTCCCTCCTCAAAATAACCCGCACAATCCCTTTCGGGTGTCCTGTACGGTCTTTTCCGAACCAATTCTCCCAATACTCTCGCAGTTTGTCATTGCCGTTTTTCACAAGGTAAACATCGCAACGGTAGTGAGTCATCATAAGGTTGCTGTCTTTCATGTCCCGATAGGCTCGCAGTTCTCGCGGGGAAATGGAAGAAGCAGGGTTGTACCACAGTACAACGTCAACGTCATTTGGCATTTCTTTGTCGGTGACAAAGGAACCATCAATCCACGCTTCCGTGAAAATGCTGACATTGCCGACTTCCACCAACAACGCCAATAGACGATCTAACAACAATTTTCGGTGCCGCGAATCTGCCAACGGATCGACGAGCAATTCCGTCAGACACTCTTCGAGGTTGCGGAGGGGCACGTCATAAAAACCCGATTCAACAAACGGCTTGCACTCCACTGCCTCATTCTAACACCTCATGCAGCGTGTGTCTACAGAGCCGCAATTTTTTGAGAGAATCCGACTATGTGGTGAGATCGGTAAAGAACCGTTGTTGTTCGATCAATCCCGAGGTGTGAGTAGGTTCGCTCTGTCTGCAAGACCAATCGCACATTGTCAAGAAATCAGCAAGCCCTTTTTCATCATCGGGAGCCCGCAGTGCTTCCATTTCCATTGCTCTATGTCAGTATGCATGGTTTTCTCCGCTCTAAAGGGACTGCGTCATCGTAGCGGTTTGCGCCTTTCGGCAACCGATCGAAAGTGAGATGTGGTACAATATAATAATGCCCCCACCCGTCATCCGCATTGAAGGAGCGAGAACACACAATCTCAAAAATCTGACGCTGGAAATCCCTCGCAATCAGTTCGTGGTGATTACCGGTCCGAGTGGCAGCGGGAAAAGTTCGCTGGCGTTCGACACTCTCTTTGCTGAAGGGCAACGACAGTATATCGAATCGCTCTCCATTCACACGCGGCAATTTTTACGGCAACTGGACAAGCCCGACGTGGATCGCATCACCGGATTGCAACCGACCGTCGCCATCGACCAACGGGGACGCGCCGCGAGTTCCCGAAGCACCGTCGGGACACTCAGCGAGATTTACGATTTCCTCCGCCTGCTCTATGCGAGGTGCGGTCTCGTCCATTGCTACCAGTGCCACCGCCCCATTCGCCAGACGCCGCCAACGCAGATTGTCGAAACACTCATGCAACTGCCACAGAATACGCGGCTCATGCTGCTCGCTCCCATGGCTCGACAGCAAAAAGGCAAACACGATGAACTTTTTCACAAGATCATGAAAGCGGGCTTCTTTCGTGTTCGGGTGGACGGCAAGTTTCTCGATCTCGAACAACTGCCACAGCTCGATCCTGCCGTGCCACACGACATCGAAATCGTGATTGACCGGCTCGCCACAACAAAAGAGCACTGTAAGGAAGAGAGCCGCTCTCGTCTTGCCGAGTCGCTGCAACTTGCTCTCAATCATGGCGACGATTCGGTGATTGCCGTTTATGAGACCCCAAACGATCAAACACAGCAAGATTGCTGGAACGATCTGCCGTTTTGTACGCGATACGCTTGTCCGCATTGCAACATCAGTTACGCCGAGTTGGAGCCGCGCACGTTCAGTTTCAACAGCCCGTATGGTGCATGCCCGAAGTGCGAAGGAACCGGTTGTTCAGAATGTGGCGGTAGCCGACTGCGCGTCGAAGCACGGAACGTCACCTTTGCCGAGAAAAGGATTGACGAAGTTTGTGCGATGCCGATGGAAGAGGCACTGGCGTTTTTTACCGATTCTGCTGCCGTCTGCCGTCTGCCATCTGCCGTCCCCGCCGAAACGCTCATTCCACAAATCACCTCCCGCCTCGAATTCCTCTGCCGCATCGGTCTTTCCTACCTGACGCTTTCGCGTCCCACCGACACGTTGAGCGGCGGCGAATTGCAGCGAGTGCGGCTGGCAACGGGACTCGGCAGCGGTCTGACTGGCGTATGTTATGTGCTGGACGAACCGACCATTGGGCTACATCCGCGAGATAATCAGCGATTGATTGAATCGATCAGAACGTTACAGCAACGAGGCAATACGGTGCTGGTTGTGGAACATGACGAGTCGGTGATTCGAGAGGCGGACCTTCGCATCGAAATCGGTCCCGGTTCGGGACGATTTGGAGGGGAGTTGGTGCCTTTAGCCGATATTCCGACTCCGGTGCAAAGATGGCAGACGGCAGACGGCAGACGGCTACAGATTGACGCGACTTGCGTTTTAACGTTGGACAATGTTCGGACTCACAATCTCAAAAACGTAACGATTTCGTTCCCACTGCAAAGGTTAATCTGCGTTACTGGCGTGAGTGGCAGTGGAAAAAGTTCGCTCATCAACGAAACGCTCGTACCGGCAATAAAAGCCGGGAACGCAGCGCAGCGCAGTGACCGGATCACTGGCGGTGATGATCCGGTCGCTCCACGTTGTTGCGCTCCCGGCTGTCATTTAACCGGCACCGAACACATCGACAAGTTAATCGAAGTCGATCAAGCCCCGCTCGGAAAATCCTCTCGCAGCAACCCGGCGACGTATAGCGGACTGTTCGATGAACTCCGCAAACTTTTTGCCAGCACGAAAGATGCCAAAAGGCGCGGTTACAAAGCGAGCCGATTCAGTTTCAACGCAGGGAGCGGACGCTGCGAAACATGTCAGGGACGGGGAACGCGAAAAATCGAGACGGACTTTTTGAACGATTATTACGCTGTCTGTCCGGCTTGCAACGGAAAAAGGTTTAACCGGCAAACGTTGATGGTCAAATACAAGAGCAAATCCATCGCGGAGGTGCTGGAGATGTCCATCGAAGAAGCGGCGACGTTTTTGGAAAACATTCCGCCCATCAGCCGCATTTTGCAGGCAATGATGAAAATTGGTCTCGGCTATTTGGCATTGGGGCAACCGTCGTCGATGCTCTCTGGCGGTGAGTCACAGCGAGTCAAGTTGGCATCGGAACTGGCAAAGCCGGAAACAGGAAAAACGCTCTATGTGCTGGACGAACCGACGACAGGCTTGCACCGCTCGGATGTTCTGCGGCTCATGGCGGTGCTGTCGGAACTCACCACAAAGGGAAATACCGTCATTGTGATCGAACACAATCTCGACGTGATGGCACGTTCGGACTGGCTCATCGACTTAGGTCCCGAAGGAGGCGAACGGGGCGGATACATCTTGGCAACTGGCACACCGGAAGAAATTGCTGCTCTGGACAACAATGAAACGGGAAAGTTTTTGCGGGAAAAAGCCGTGTGCCAAACACACGGAGAAAAATTCTGAAGCCTTGTCAATTGATCCCCTTTCGTGTAGAATGGGTGCGTTTTGTTCTGAAATGAGGTGAATTGTGCCGGGTACAGCCATTGTCGGTCTCCAGTGGGGGGACGAAGCGAAGGGAAAAATTGTCGATCTGCTGACAAGTCAAAGTGATATTGTCGTCCGCTATCAAGGCGGCGCGAATGCTGGTCATACTGTCGTTGCGGAGGGAAAAAAGTATAAACTCTCTTTGATCCCCAGTGGGATTTTCCGTTCGCACGTACAATGTGTGATTGCTGGCGGAGTCGTTCTTCATCCTGAAACCATTTTGAAGGAGATCAACACCCTCACTTCGCAAGGGGTGTCCATTGGGAAAAATCTGATGATGAGTGATCGCGCGCACGTCATCTTCCCTTGGCACCACATTGAGGATGTCCTGTTCAATAAGATCGGCAACAGTGAACCGATCGGCACGACGATGCGAGGGATCGGTCCCTGTTATCGTGACAAAGTCGGTAGGTCGCTTGCCGTCAGGCTCGGCGACCTTTATCGCCCCACGTTCAAAGAACAAATTGCGAATATTATCGAAGTGAAAAATCGAGTCTTTGCTGGCTTGCTTGAAAGTGTCGATCATTCGCAGGGGATTCCCGGCATTGATGCAGAATTTGACGCCGACCGCATCTACCAAGAGTACACCGAATATGCTCAGCGGTTACGTCCTTACGTTGCCGATACGACTGAATACCTTTTGGATGCGATTGATGCCGACCGAAGAATTCTCTTTGAAGGGGCACAAGGTTCGCTTCTGGACATTGATCATGGCACGTTTCCCTACGTCACCAGCAGCAACAGCAGCGGTGTCGGAATTGCCAACGGCAGCGGCGTGCCACCCCGGTTCGTTTCCAAAATGATCGGCATCATCAAAGCGTATACGACTCGCGTCGGTGGCGGTCCCTGTCCTACCGAGCAATCGAACGAAATCGGTCAAAAAATTCGGGATCGCGGCAACGAATATGGAACAGTGACGAAGCGTCCCAGGCGTTGCGGTTGGTTCGATGCCGTTGCGGTGCGCTACACGGCACGGCTCAGCGGGGTTGATACGTTGTCGCTGATGCTTTTGGATGTGTTGAATACCTTTGACACGTTACAGATATGCACGGCATACGAACTGGATGGTCGGCGGACGCATACCTTTCCGAGTGCGTCCGAAGAGTTGTGGCGAGCGAAGCCTGTCTATGAAACCGTGCCGGGTTGGTCGGAAGAGATTACCGGTGTCCGCAAGTTCGACGACTTGCCGGTCAACGCCCAGAATTATGTCAAGCGAATCAGTGAACTCATCGGCAAACCGATTGAGTTGATCTCGGTGGGACCCGACCGGGAACAGACGATTTGGGTATAGCCTCGAGCCGGGTCAGGCGGCAGGTGCCCGTCCGGCTCGTCGCCAGTTCTCGACCCATTGTTTCATGTCGTATTGGTTCGTGTCGTTCTGCTCGTTCTGCATGAGTTTCTTCGTTCAAAAAGGATTATCCCCTTGTATCGGCTTGCATGTCTTCCGACAACTGTTCACCACTTTGCTTTCTCTCGATCCGCTGCCGCTTTTTCCGGTTCGCCGAGTTCGTCGTACAGCATGGCTCGAAAGATGTAGTATTGCTTTCGCGGATGGTCAAGCCGAATCGCTTCCGCCAAGTCGGCGAGGGCGTTGTCAACGTTTGCCTGATCCTCTTTGCCGCCGGGCAGACTGAGCCAGCAACTCGAACGGGCTGAATAGGCGGCAGTAAACCTCGGATTGAGGCGAATGGCAATGGTGTACTCTTCAATCGCTTGTTGCGGATCGTCGAGATGCGATGCCCGCATTCCTCGGCGATAATATCGATGTGCATTCCACGGGACAAAATCC